>Ga0209390_10001214_pt1 | contig 50913 bp, 33 predicted proteins | sample BON01_FD_187212 | JGI IMG/M metagenome (GOLD analysis project Ga0209390, IMG submission 187212) | Freshwater microbial communities from Lake Bonney liftoff mats and glacier meltwater in Antarctica - BON-01 (SPAdes) (version 2) | ecosystem: Environmental > Aquatic > Freshwater > Ice > Glacier...
CAACATCTTCAATTATTTTCGTTCTCAAATCTAAACTATACGGATGTCCCATCTACAGCTCCTTTTAAAGGATTATAGTTTATAGTATTTTCTATAAATTAACAGCAATAACAATGAAGCCTGCTAAGTTCGATTAGCTATATCATGAACAAAACAAAAATACTGATGATGTTTTTACAATTATTGCATAACACAAACCTGATTGTGTCGCAGGATGAGTTCAAAGCAGATCAAAATTATCATGTAGATTTTAAGATATCAAATAGTTCAATTAAAGAATCAATTTTTGTCAGTAAAGATGGAGAAGGTATGAATCTTGATGAAATGATGTCTGTATACTTAGAAAGTAGAAAACATGAACTACATCAACAGATATCTATGGAGCAAAAAAAATCATCAATATCTCATGCAATTGAAGGTATTTGTCAATTATCAGAAAACGAAGGCATTGATAAAGATAAAGTTATTCAAGAATTTAAAAATATGATATCGCAAGAATATACAGAGCTTCTGATTTGGGATTGTTATTATCAAAGTATTATGCATGGAACTTTACATGATATGGATGGGTTACCTACAAAAGCAATAACACAATTTCAAGATGCTCAAAAAATATATAGAGAATTGAAATTGTTACATGATCGTGGAATTTGGTTAGATGTTAAAGATGATGGTGTCAGTTTAAATTCAAAATCTAAAAAATCATTAAGTGGTTATGAAGAATTACCTCAAGAAGTTAAAACAGTGCTTGCTAGCTATGTAAAGCTTGATTTTTACGTTCAGCAAGCAGTGAAAGTTGCAATTAAGCAAGGACTAAATTTTAAGAATATAGACCTTGAAAATATTTTACATGGTTGTATTTATCATACTCTGTAACATTAATCTTTTAATATTTCCATAAGTTGTTTCATGACATTTTGTATATCTTTGTTCTCACAATGAATTGATGTAATTCCATGCTGTTGAGCTGCTTGAACGTTTTCAATGGTATCATCAACGAAAATAGTGTCATGAACAGTAAGATTGAATTCATTAAGACATCTTTTAAACATAGATTGATCAGGTTTTAATAGTTCTGTATCTCCAGAAATCATTATTCCATCAAACATCGGTTGATCTTTATAGGTGAACAGTTCTGGAAACTTTTCTATAAAAATTGGGAATGATGTTTTGTCCCAATTTGATAAAATATATAATTTATAGCCTTGATTTTTTAATTCTTGTAATAAATTAATAGCCGTAGGAATAGTTTGACGAGTAGAAATGAATGTTTCAGGGTGTGTCATCATAAGAACAGTGTTAATTAAAAGTTCTTTTTCTATTTTGTTTTTATCTGACTCAATAATGTGATCGATCATAGTTTTTTGAATGATGGATAAATCTTGAGCTGCACATTGCCAGTCTACCATGATGTTGGGCATGCGAAGACCTTGATTGTAAGCATCGTCACAACGAATAGCAGGGGCTGTAGCCAGTGTGTCGAATAATTCTTTTTGGCTTGGAAGTTTCCATTGAGTTGCAATATATTCTAATGTTGTAGTTATGCCAATCGCTTGAAAAGCTTGCAGGCTGTTAGTTGTGCATAAAACTCCATCCAAATCAAATATGATCGATTTTTTTATAACAACAGAGGTTTCTGTGATAGTATCGCTTGATTTTAACTGTGAGTAGTTCATGCTGACTAATCCAATGGTGAAAATTGCCAATAAGGTAAAGTTTTTCATGAGCTTTTTCCTGTTTTTTATTTCATGCAATATATCATAAGTATATAAAATACAATTTTAGCAAGTCAAGTGAGTGCTATAATGATCTATTTAATACATTATTATGTCTTTTGTACTATATCATTCCTAGAATGTGATGTAAAAAGGTATAGTGTATTTTATCATCTCAAAAATCATTAGATTTTTATAATTGAGATATTAAATTTTACATCTAACTGATTAATCTATCTGATTAATAATTTGTTGTATTTCGTTTTTCATGTTCGATATTTCTTCAGTTTGGGTTATTTCATTAAGGTGATTGTGTACAGAGCGTAAATGTGGAGCAAGGTCCAGTTCATCTCGTCTAATGCTATCAAGAAGAAATGGAGTACGCTTTTTTGTAGGTTGTGATAATATTTTATCAGAGATCGACTTGATTCTAGAAGAGTTGTATCAAAACTACCTTCTTTTCTCATCTTATTAAGTAGGAATTTTTGAACTCTAGGATCCATAGAGAAATATTCTTTTTCTTCAACTATTTGGGCAGTAGTTTGTGGTAAATAAGTATGTGTATTTGCTGATGAAGCTACGGGAGTAAGTAGTGGCTGAGCTATGGGTAACTCATTTGATGAACTATCAAATATTGCACGAACGGTCTTTTTTTGAGCTGCTTTTTTAAAGGCTTTTTCAAATCCTTCATTGCTAGCTATACAACTATTGCCAATCGTTGAAATTGTGAGGCACATTAACATTTGTTTTATGTTCATAGTATAATTTCCTATTATATAAATAATTAATTTTGTATGAAATATTGAATAAAAGAAGGCATCTTAATTATTAAGATGCCTTCTTTTATTCAATATTTTTAATGACATTGATGAGAAAGTGAATTAGATGTCTAAGTTTCTCACGAATTTACCATTTTCTTCGATAAATTGTTTTCTACCTAAAACACTATCACCCATTAAATTGCTAAACCAAGCGTCAGCTTCTAAACCATCTTCAATTTTAACTTGTAAAAATAGACGAGTCTCAGGATCCATTGCTGTTTCCCAAAGTTGGTCAGGGTTCATTTCACCAAGACCTTTATATCGTTGAATGTACATGTAAGGCTTACTTAAAACTCCAATAGCATAACCCATTCGCAATATACCTTGGTCTTCAACGCCTTTTTCTTTATTGCCAAGATAAAGTACCCATTTATTTTTTTCAAGCATAAATAGAGGACTAATTTTAGTCACAAGTTCGGCTACTTTTTCAGAAGTGAAAAATTCTAGTGGTAAAGTCCATGAAATATTTGATTTTGTAAAAGTTAAGAATAAATCTGATTCTTCTTTTTTTACATTTTTAACTTCGACACGTTCTGCTAGAATGGTTTCATCTGGTGTACTCATATCACATGCTGTGATATTTTCTACAGGAACTTCTTCTAAGGTATCTGAAGTAATAGCAAAATCAGGGAAGTATGGTTGTAATTGCTCAGCTAGTTTTACAATATCCAGCGCAATGTTTTTTTCTTGATGCATAAACAATGTTAATTGATGACAATGTTTGTATTCAAGGTTGAAATTGACACTGACTTCATGATTTTTTGTTTCATAAGCTAAAACATCATCAAGAAGTTCATGAATATTAGTAGGACTTTCTGTTTTATTGATAAAATCTAATGAAATATTATTTTTAGCCCAATCAAACACAAATCTTTTAAGGCTATTATCATCACTTAAATATTGGGATTGTTTACCAATTTTGACTTTGTATAATGGTGGTTGAGCTATGTATAAATATCCGTGTTCAATTAATGGTCGCATATAACGGAAGAAGAATGTTAATAGTAATGTTCTAATATGTGATCCATCAACATCAGCATCGGTCATTAAAATAATTTTATGATAACGAGCTTTGCTAACGTTAAATTCTTCTGGGTTTTCTATTCCACAACCTACAGCAGAAATTAAAGCCTTGATCTCTTCATTGACAAGCATTTTATCAAGACGAGCTTTTTCAACGTTTAAAATTTTACCTTTTAAAGGCAAGATTGCTTGTGTAAATCTATCACGAGCTTGTTTTGCAGATCCACCCGCTGAATCACCCTCAACAATGAACAATTCTGAAACTGCAGGATCTTCATTTGAGCAATCAGCTAATTTTCCAGGAAGGATAGTACTTTCTAAAGCTGTCTTACGACGCGTTAAATCACGAGCGCGTTTTGCAGCATCACGAGCACGACGTGCCATTTCAGCTTTAAGTAATATTTTTTTAGCAATAGATGGATTTTCTTCAAAGAAAGTATCAAGAGCTGCAAACGTCCATGAATCAACAATACCTTTAACTTCACTGTTACCCAGTTTGGTTTTTGTTTGTCCTTCAAATTGTGGTTCTGGAGCTTTTAAACTGATAACAACAACTAGTCCTTCTCGAACATCTTCGCTAGAAAAACTGTCTCCACTTTTAATCATGTTCAGAGCAAGAGCACGTTTGTTACATGCTTTGGTTAATGCTGATTTGAAACCACTAACGTGTGTTCCACCTTCAACTGTATTAATATTATTCACAAATGAAAAAATTTGTTCTTTAAATCCATCATTATATTGAACAGCAACTTCAAGAATATATTTATCATCTTCTTTAAATAAATAAATAATTTCTGGGAATAAAGGATCTTTTTTACTATTAATTGATTCAACAAATGAAACAATACCACCTTCAAAAATAAAAAGATTATTTTTATTATTCGCTTTATCAGAGATTGATATTTTTAAATTTTTGTTTAAAAAAGCAAGTTCTCGTAATCGAACTGATAAAGTATCAAAGCTAAATTCAGTTGTTTCTTGAAAAATTTCAGAATCAGGAGTGAATCGTACAAAAGTACCACGCTTTTTAGTTGTACCTGTAACAGTTAACGAACCTTGTGGAATACCTTTTTTAAAGTCTTGAGTATGAATGTTTCCATTTTGGTAGATTTCAAGGTGTAGATCACTGGATAAAGCATTTACAACTGAGATACCAACACCATGAAGTCCACCAGAAAATTTGTATGAATCTTTATCGAATTTACCACCAGCATGTAATTTTGTTAATACAACCTCTGCAGCAGAAATACCTTCTACTGGGTGGATATCAGTTGGAATACCACGTCCATCATCTTCGACTGAACATGAACCATCAGTATGTAAAATAACTTTGATATTGCTGCAATGACCAGCTAATGATTCATCAACTGAGTTATCAACGACTTCATAAACTAAGTGATGGAGACCGCCTACGCCAGTGTTTCCAATATACATGGCAGGACGTTTACGAACAGCTTCGAGTCCTTCCATGATTCGAATCGAACTTGCATTATAATTTGTTGATGCATCATCTTTTTTTGAAGGATTGTTTGCCACAAGTAACTCCGAAAAATAGGATTGAATGTTTTATTCTGTAAGTTGAATACTATTATGAAAAAATATTTTGTATGTTTGTTTTAAATTGATTCAATATAGTATATAGTATTAACTTAGTTTAATTTATAATACAATATTTTTCCAATGATTTATTATAAAAGGTTCTTGAACGGTGACTGAAATAGATAAAATGAATATTGATGCTTTTGGTATGAAACTTGCTCTAGAACAGGCTCATAAGGCATTTGATAAAAATGAAGTTCCAATTGGGGCCGTTCTTATTAACAATAATGGAGTAATTATTGCTCGAGCTTGTAATCAGGTTGAAAAGAAAGAGAGTCAATTGGCTCATGCAGAATTACAGGTTTTAGATAAAGCAACAAAAAAATTAAAGCGATGGCGCCTGAATGACTGTACGTTATATGTTACATTGCAACCATGCATGATGTGTATGGGTGGCTTGATTCTTTCTCGGGTGAGTCGTATTGTGTATGCTGCCAACTCTCCTTTATTTGGTTGTGACCTTGACAAACATGAGTGGTTTGGGATATACAAAGATTCTTTACCTGAAATTGATTTTCAAAAACAGGAAGAAGCGATAAATTTATTAAAAAAGTTCTTTATAAAACAAAGGAGAATGAAAAATGATAGCTGAAGCACAATTGCAAAAAATAAAAAATGAGTTGCTTGCAAGAAAAAAAATACTTAAAATTGAATTAGATAGGTTGTCAAAAGAGCCTGTTTCTGACAATCAATCTCAAGATGATGGAGATCAAGCTGTATCATCAACCCTTGAAACATTACGAAACTCAATTCAAAATACTGAGTATGAAGAATTTGTTATGATTGAAGCAGCTCTTCGATCTATTGAAGATGGTCGATATGGTATTTGTCAAGATTGTGATCAGGATATTTCTGAAAAAAGATTAAAATATTATCCAAATGCACAGCGTTGTCTTACATGCCAAGAGTCAGCCGAAATTACAGGTTTGTAATAAAATTACTGTCAAACTATATTTGTTATCATATTATTATTTGTTACACTGATTTTGACTTTTATATAAAAACCCTATAAAATGAACATTAAAATATTAAGATTATTTTGAACACTGAAAAATTTAAAGAAAGGCTTTGTGCTCATGGCAATAGCTCCAACAGCAAAAACGGCGGCGACTTCTACTAAACCTCGTCCATCAGTATCAAAAAAAACTGTAAAAAATGCACCAATTGCGAGTGGTACCGGACGTAGAAAGAGTGCTGTTGCACGGGTTTGGCTACGTAAGGGCAAAGGCACTATGCTAATTAATGGCAGAGAGTTCAATGAATATTTCACTGTTTTAAGTGCAAATGAAGAAGGAAGAAGTTCTTTTGAACGTTTCCAGATTACAGAAGGCATTTTAGCAGATATTAATGTTCATGGTGGTGGTTATACAGCTCAAGCTTCAGCAGTTAAGCTTGGTGTTGCTCGTGCATTATTAATGCTTGATGAAACATTACGCCCAGAACTTCGTAAGCTTGGATTCTTGACAGTTGATGCGCGCGAAAAAGAGCGTAAAAAACCAGGTCAAAAAGGTGCTCGTGCAAAGTTCCAATTTACAAAAAGATAGAACCTATTGGTTTATTTTTAAAAAAGTGTCACTCTGGTGGCACTTTTTTTTATTTTAAAATTTTGATTACTGTTCAAGATTTTAAAATAAAAAATTTTACGAAAGAATATAGATGAAAAATAAAATCACATTGATTGTAATATGTGGATTGTTAATGCAGGGATCGATGATTATTCCTGGTCCAGCGATCAGTAAATTTTCCAATGATTGTATTGATACATTTATTGAAAATAAAGAATTATGTGCTGCCGGGAGTCTTGTGGTGTCAGCTTACCACGGATATCAAGGCAAGCACGAAGAGAGGGTTGCAGCAATTGTAGTGAGTTCAATGATTATAACTGCCATTATAGTAGATAAATATCAAAGTCCTGTTAATCATAAGAAAAGACAGTCTGAACTTGAATTAATTTTCTCACGAGCAGCTCAAGATGAAATAACAGATGAGATAGAGCATTGTGATGATGATTTTGATTTTGAAAAATTTGCTGAAAGTGATGAAGAAATAGAAGCTATTAGAAGAGCATATTGTGATGATAATGATTCTTTAGAAAACGTTGAAGATTCTTATGATGACATGCCACCATTAGAACGTGTCTTTGATCCAGGAACACCTTTAGATCATATTCAGGCTATACAAGATGTTGATGCATGGAGTCAGCAGCAAATTATTGTACCTGCAGTATCAGGTCGCACAATACCCCCTGTAAGAGGTTCAGCTACATATAATTTTGAGTATGTATCAAAAAAATAATTTTTTACATTATCGGTTATAACAAAAAGGTGCTATCACAAAATAAAGTGATGGCATCTTTTTCATGTATATAATTACAAAGCTGTATACAATTAATATAAGAATATGAAACATTAACGATTTACTTATTTCATGATTGGTGCACAATAAGATTGTTGTTATTGTTATAATTTTTTATAAAAAAGAGACGATGAATGAGATACTTTTGGAGTAGATTTATTGTTATTTTGTTATTATTAGAAGGTGTTATTTTTATTGTGAATTATAACTTTGGGGCTTCTGGATTACAAACATTAAAAACTTTAAAAACTGCAAAATTACTATTACAGAATGATATCAATCAGATGCAAATAGAAAGCAGCTTGTTAGAAGATCAGATTGATGAATGGTCGAATGGTTTTTTTTTACAAGAAAAATATGCTCGAGAAAAATTACAAATGAAAAAAGAACATGAAAAAATTTATTTTAGGTAGGAATGATTATGTTTAAACTTAATCCTTTATTATATCACTATGATGCATTACAACCATATATTGATGCAAAAACCATGGAAATTCATTATACAAAACATCATCAGGCGTACATCACAAATTTAAATAATGCATTGCAAGCGTATCCTACTTTGCAAGATAAACCAGTTTATGATTTGTTGTTGAATCTTGATACATTGCCAGCAGATATAAAAAACACTGTTATTAATAATGGTGGTGGTCATTATAATCACACACTATTTTGGTTAATGATGTGTCCTGCGGGGAAATCACTAGGACAAGGTAAGTTGTTTACGGCGATTCAAGATCGTTTTGGGTCATTTGATCAATTTAAGGTGCTTTTTGAAAATGCAGCAAAAACACGATTTGGATCAGGTTGGGCTTGGTTGACTGTTGATAAAATAACAGGTGTTCTTGATGTTGTTTCGACTGCCAATCAAGATTGTCCGATTTCCAATAACAAAGAAGTAATTTTGGGTCTTGATGTTTGGGAACATGCTTATTACCTACATTATCAAAATCGACGTGCAGATTATATTACTGCATGGTGGAATGTTGTTAATTGGGGATATGTACAAGATCGTTATGACGAAGCTTTAAAGTTAGTGTAATGATTTTTTTAGCTGATTTTCATATTCATTCTAAATATTCGTATGCGACATCTAAAACAATGGATCTTCAAGCACTTGCAACCTGGGGACAATTGAAAGGTCTTACAGTTATGGGGACGGGTGATTTCACTCATCCTGTTTGGCGAAAAGAATTACACAATCAATTGGTTGAAGCAGAACAAGGGTTGTATTCGTTGCAACCCAAGTTACAAGCAATTGTTGATCAAGATGTTTATCAATCATGTCGAGCTCCACAGCGATTTTTGCTAACAGCAGAGATAGCAACAGTTTTTAGACGAAATGGAAAATGTTATAAAACACATTCTATTATTTTTGCTCCATCGCTTGAAATTGCTGAAAAAATTAGTAGTAAATTAGCAACTATTGGCAATGTTGCCTACGATGGTAGACCAATGTTGAGTTTGGATGTTAAAGATTTACTTCAACTTGTTTTGGATATTTCCCCTGAATGTTTACTTATTCCTGCACATATTTGGACCCCTCATTTTGGACTGCTTGGATCAAAGTCTGGCTTTGATTCAGTTGAGGAATGCTTTGGTAACTTGACTGATCATATTTATGCTTTGGAAAAAGGTTTGTCATCAAGCTATGCTATGAACGCTCAATTATCACAGTTGGACCGGTTTGCTATTTTGTCGAATTCAGATGCTCATAGCGTCAAGAATTTAGGCCGTGAGGCCAATGTTTTTAATGTTGACTTGTCGTATACTGGAATTTCTACTGCTCTTCAAAAAAACGATCCTACACAGCTTGTTGCTGGCATAGAATTTTTTCCTGAAATGGGAAAATATTACGGTTCTGGTCATAGAAAATGTGGCGTTTATAGAACAATTGAACAAATTAAAGAAAATAATATTTGTCCGATATGTCATAAAGTAGTAACAATTGGTGTTGATTACCGAGTTGATTATTTGGCGGATCGTACGCAAGAGCAAGCAGAAAAATATATGCGCCAACGATATCGAATTGCACCATTACAAAAAATTATTGCATCCTATTTCGGTGTGCAAGATACGAGTAAAAAGGTTCAAGCACTGTATCAAAAAATGCTAGAAATATTGGGAAATGAGTTTTATATTCTGCTTGATGCAAATCTTGATACTATTGCACAGCATAGTAGTGTTGAAATAGCACAATCGATTGATGCAATGCGTAAAGGAGATGTTGTATTAACACCTGGATATGATGGGGTGTATGGAACAATTAAATTTTAGCAGAGATTAATTGTTGAGCTAAAATAGCTATTGGGTCAATAATAGCAAGTTGATCAGGACTTGTTATTGCAAAATTTTGATGAATGATGGAAAGTTCTGTGCAACCTAATACAACTCCATCGAAATCTATGTCTTGATGACAGTCATCAATAATTGTGCTCATTAATAATGATTCGCATGTGTAATAAGTGAATCGTGAGATTTGAGTACTGTATCAAAAAAAAATGAGAACTGTTTCGTAATGAATTTTATATTTTTCTTGATGCTTATATTGACAATATTACATGGCATAGTAATTTTGAAATCGCACAATCGATTGATGCAATGCGTAAAGGTAATCTTGGATTAACACCTGGCTATGATGGAATTTACGGAGCTATTACATTTGATTTTTAAAAATAATGAAAATATTATGTATGAAAAAATGATGCTTGTTCTAACATGATTCAATTACTATCAACGAAAAAATAATTTTAGAAAGAATTTTTATGAAAAAAATAATGATTTTGATGATGTTTGGATTAGTTAATGAAGTGATTGCTATGGATAATACACAGAAGAGTAAAATTAATAGTAGCGCAAAAATTGATGAAGATGATTTTGAGATGGTCGAAGAAGTTATTAATCCAGTTGAAGAAATGATGTTTGCTTTATCTGAGCAATATGAATTAGGAAGATTAATAGCTACGCAGCCAGATGTAGAACAATTTGAAAAAGATTTGCATACATTACATTGGGATGTGCAAAAAGAAAAAGGCCCTGTATTTGATCGATTAAAAAATGCACTTATCAATGAATTTTTTTATAATGTATTACAAAATAATGAAACTCAATCAATTAAGTCACAATTGTGTGATGTGCAACAAAGTTCTACTCCAGCTTTATGTATGTTTGTAATGAAGCCTTATCCAACGCTTGCTGCTTTAGGAATTTATGCAGGAGGAGATGTGAATCTAAGGTATCCAAATAAAGAATCATGCGTGAGTCTTTCGATTATATTTCGACATGATTTGCTTGCGAATTTATTGATACAAAAAGGAGCTGATTTACTTGCTCCAGGGGGATCTAAATGTATATGGGCGGAAGCAGATGGAATGACGTCTTTACATCATGCAACGTATCATAAAGATTTATATTGGATGACTATGTTATTGAGTATGAATCGAGATCTTGTAAATATTCCAAATGGGAAAGGTCAAACGCCATTACATTGTGTAGTAACGAAAACAGATTATGCGAGCCAAGATGATGAGATAGTTCTTGCAATGCAACAAGCAAAACTATTATTAGATCATGGAGCAAGATTGGATTCTGTTGATGATAATGATCAAATACTTAAGCATATAAATGATCCAATGATGGAATATGTACTTTATAAAGCTGGTTATGAATTTAAGAATCTTAGGTTTCTGGATTATATTCAAGAAGATCAGCGAATGCAATCGATATTGAAGAAAGCTGGATTTGAAAAATAATTATGAAATAATAATATTGAGTTTCATCTTATGTATTACTTTTATTGATTTTTAAAAATAATGAAAATATTGTCTATGAAAAAAATACTGTTTTTAGTTATTTTCATTCAATCTATGGATTTATTGTATGCATCAAGTGAACCACTTTTAAATAATAAGCATCACAAGCTTAAAAAAAAATTCAATCTTTCATTGTTTATATCATTACCACCTGATATGAAACGATATGTTGCTGATTTTTTTGAACCGAACTCAGAAGAATTTAAAAAAGATTTAACAACTCTTTATTATACTTATAATTATCCATTATCAGACAAATTGGTAACAAATTTAGCTGATGAATTTTTTTATAATCATACTCTTAAGCATATTGCCAATCAATATTCACATTATGATACTACAATTGTACGTCCTCTGACTCAGCAACCATCTAAATTATCTAAAATAATAGTATCAACTGATTGGACGGTTTTAAATATAGCAATTTTACAAAACAATATAGATCTTGTGTCAAAAGCAATTGATATAGGAGCAAAAAGTGGTAGAGATGATCCACTCGATATGGCAATTGTATTAGAAAAAAAAGCTGCAATTATTCAATTGTTACGATAAGATTAAATCATATTGAATGACAACTGTTAAGAAAGTTTTTTATGAGACAATTGAAAATAATAGTGTTGAGCTTCATCGTATGTATTATTTTTATGAATGTTGAATGTGCTGACCTAGATGTTTTGAATACTACAGAAGGCGTTTTTGAAAAACATAAAGATCTTAAAGAAAAATTTGACTTGAGAACATTTATGTCACTACCAATTGATCCACAGGGAATAGTCTTAGAGTATTTGAGACATCAAATTGTACTGGGTATAGATGATTTTTGTGATACAGCTTGTGACGATAACCATCAAGTTTTACAAAATTTAACAGGAATGTTGATTGGTGGGTATTTATTTAGGTGTATATATCCTGAAAAAAGAAGTTATTATCAAAAAAATATAAATAATAATTTACGTAAGCTTATTTATCATCAATATCATAATATCGAATCTCATTATTGTTATGCAGTTTCAATATTAATTCGACTTGGTGCTGATATTAATGAGTGTGATCAGAATGGAGATAGCCCATTACATCTTGCAGTAAAGAGTCATAACGATTGTTTAATTAAATTATTGGTAGAACAAGGAGCTGATTGTTGTGCTTGTAATTCATATGGACATACGACAAGGCAAGATCTTTCAAGGAGAGGTAGAACTAATATGAATAATTTATTACGAAATACTGAAATAAAACAAAAAGCTATAAAAGTTAAAAAAAGATTGGATGATAGTTGTTCCATTTCATAAAAAAAATGTGATTAAACGAAAATTAATAATGATTTTTTAAGAAAGTTATTTATGAGACAATTGAAAATAATAGCGTTGAGCTTCATCGTATGTATTATTTCTATGAATGTTGAATGTGCTGATCTAGATGTTTTGAATACTACAGAAGGCGTTTTTAAAAAACATGAAGATCTTAAAGAAAAATTTGACTTGAGAACATTTATGTCACTACCAATTGATCCACAGGGAATAGTGTTAGAATATCTTGGAAAAAGTGTGACAATAAGTGATCTAAAACAGTTTAATGATGAAGGCTGTAAAGATAATCCTAAAAATTTATGTAATTTAACAAGCCTATATATGAGTAGTGGTTTATCTGCTTGTATATACCCTGAAAAAAGAAAAACTTATCAGGATAGTATGAATAACGGTGTACGTTCTTTTTGTTCAGTGAAATATTCTAATCCAGAATCGAATTACTATCACCTGGTGTCAATATTAATCAGATTCGGAGCTGATATTCATGCTAGTGATTCGTATGGGAATACCCCATTGCATTATGCAGCACGTAATGGTAACGACTGTTTAATACGATTGCTTGTAGAACAAGGAGCTGATTGTTGTGCTCGTACTAGATATGGATGGACACCGCGTGAAGAGCTGGTAACCAGAGATGGAAGTAATATGAACAATTTATTACGAAATACCGAAATGAAACAAAAAGCTATTAAGGCTAGAAATAGATTAAATGCTAGTTGTTCCATTTCATAAAAGACAATGTGATTATTTTCTATGATCATCAATATATTGATCAGCTATTTTTATTGAGTCAAAAGATTTAAACCCTACATTATTACTCTTGTTTTGATACAACAGGATACATTGTGGTTTATCATGTAAAATTGTGTGCCAATCTTGCAAAAGTTGTAAAAAATCATTTCTATCGATAGTGAATAAAATTAATTCATTTTCTTGTAAATAAGTAACAAAACTATGATTTTCTATGGGAGCTGTCAGAGTTTTTTCAAAATCAACATAATCAGAAAATGAGCAAATATGAAAAATATTAGGATTTTTAAGATCTAAGCATAATGTTCGATTGTTGCCATGCATAATGATTTCATCATCTTTTTCTTCATCAATAATTTCTAAATTATTTATAATGAGATCAAGGTCAGTTCTTGTATATTCATAAAAAAGATAGTTGAGTAATTCAATAAGATCGTATGCTTTTTTTTTGTTGCGTATTGCGTGCAAAGAACCTTCTTTTTTTGCTTTGAGTTCAAGTGATATGAATTTTATAATGTTCATGAAAAATCTTTAAATTTATGAAAAACAGCTGAGGTATTATAGTATAGCGTACGATAGAAATGATTTATTTCAAAATTATGTCGCAATATATATTATTTTTTGATATTAGCATGTTTTCTAAATGTAATTTATACTGTACCTGTAATCATTATTATTGGTTATTTTGAAAATATATCAAATATCATTTAAATAAGGGATGTGCTTTGCTACATACAATAATAGTAAGTTTCGTGTTGTTTGTTGGTTGCATGAACAATGTTTTTTCGGCTAGTGAACAATTTTTAAAGCATGAACAGTTGAAAAAAGATTTTAAACTATCAAGCTTTATGTCGTTGCCACCAGATCCACAGTATGATGTTTTAGAATTTTTACAGTCAGATGTACAAGAATTTAATAGGTTAGTTGAAGCATTATCAGTTGAAATATTAGATGTAGATGATATAAAAACAGCTTTAGTTGCTGAATTTTTTTACAATCATGCTCAAATATATAATAAAAAATTGAAAGAGAACCAAGGTATTACGAATTATTTTATATCACAAGAGCCATCAAGTTTATGTAAAATGATTGAGTATGAACTTATCAATATTGCTGTGATGACAGATAACCCTGATTATGTTTCTTTTTTAATAAATTTGGGTGTTGATATTAATGAGACTAAGTCTTTAGTCCAAGCTTTTTATGAAGGAAAATATGCTGCTCTTATTCCATCAATAGAATCAGGAGCACAATTTACTGATCTGTATTTTGTGGAACCTTTGCATGATCTTGCTTGTAGTCATCGTGAGGATACGATTGACGCTCGTTGTAAAGTCGCAAAAGCTTTAATTGTTGCTGGAATCGATATTAACAAAGTAAGTAAAGGTGTTGGCTGCACCGCATTACATTATGCAGCACAATATCGTAACGTTCCCCTTGTTAACTTGTTGTTAGAGCATGGAGCTCGAGTTGATATCACGGATGAATGTGGACAGACGGTGTTAGATTCAGTTGATGATAGTAGTGATGATGATACTGATGATCAGAGATATTACTCCAAAAAATATACAAAAAAAACTATTAAATCTTTGTTGCAAGAAGCTCAGTGTCAACAGCACCTTGCTGAGCAAATTGATACTGAACAAGATGATGATTTAGGTTCATTTTGTTCAATTTCTTAAATAAAAAATTTAAATAAGGATTTGTGTTGCTACATACAAAAATAGTAAGTTTCGCGTTATTTGTTTGTTGTATGAACAATGTTTTTTCAGCTAGTGAACAATTTTTAAAGCATGAACAGTTGAAAGAAGATTTTAAACTATCAACTTTTATGTCGTTGCCACCAGATCCACAGTATGATGTTTTAGAATTTTTAAAACTAAATGAAAAAAAATTTCAAAATCGTGTAAGTAAATATAATATTCAGCGGGTACAAGAATTTTTAGTGAGTGAGTTTTTTTATAATCATGCAAAAAAATATGATAAGAAATTAAAAGAGAAACAAGGTAAAACTGATTTTTCTATACAGCAAGAACAATCGCAGCTATCTACAATAAGAGATTATCAGGGTTGTAACGGTTCATTTTTCACACTTATAGATTGGGCTGCTTGGTTTGATAATTCTGATTATACTTTATTTTTAATAGGTTTAGGTGTGGATATTAATATAACTAACCCTTTATATCACGCATGTTATTCGCAGCATTATAATGCTGCGATAACATTGATTCAGGCAGGTGCTTATTGTGATAATTTAGGTACTCCATTACATTTCATTGCTCGAGATTGGCATAAAAAAACAAGTGCTTGTTATCTAGCAAAAATATTAATACAAAAAGGTTATGATGTTAATCAGTTAGATGAGATTTGTAACAAAGCTCCATTGCATTACGCTGTAGACCTGGCTAATCTACCACTTATTCAATTGTTACTAGAACATGGAGCTCGTGTTGATATTCATGATAAAGATGGAGAAACAGCGTTAGATTGTGCTGATTATAGTCATGAAGATGATTATACAGAGGATGCTGATTGTATAATAGATATTTTACAGCAAGCTGAAATTAAGAACATAGAATGTACAGAAGATTTCAATTCACATTGTTCAATTTCATAAATAAAAAATTTAAATAAGGAATTTGTGTTGATACATACAAAAATAGTAAGTTTCGTGTTGTTTGTTGGTTGCATGAACAATGTTTGTTTTGCGAGTGAAGAATTTTTAAAACATGAACAGTTGAAAAAAGATTTTAAGCTTACATCATTTATGTCGTTGCCACCAGATCCACAGTATGATGTTTTAGAATTTTTAAAACCAGATGAAGATAAGTTTAGAGAGCAATTAGATAATTATAATTCTCGTCGATTACAAGAATTATTAGTGGCTGAATTTTTCTATAATCATGCAAAAATATATGATGAAAGATTTGAAAAGAGGCAAGGTGTTACTGGGTTTTCTATAAAACAAGAAGATTCACATTTGTCGACAGTAGGAGTGTTTAATAGAACTGCATGTCATCGTGCAGCTATGTTTGATCATGTTGAACTTGTATCAATGATTATTGCAGTTGGAACTGATGTGAATCAATTTGTACAAAGTCCATTGGAAACGGCATTGCATTTCAAATCTTATAAAAGTGCTTTAGCTTTGCTTCAAGCTGGCATTAAAGCAAGTGATGTTGATTTGTTATTAGTAAGTAAATGGCCATGTGATCATTCATTGCATCAACCTGCAATTTCAATTAATGATAAAGCAAAAGTATTTCATGCTGAATTGAATATTCAGCAGCTTTACACATGTAATATTGCTGAAAAAATTATAAGATCTGGCGCTAATGTGAATGCATTGAATTACGATCACGATACTCCATTACATTTTGCTGTAAAAGAAAAGAATACAGCATTGATTGTATTATTATTAGAACATAGAGCTCGAGTTGATGTTAAAAATCGTCTTGAATTAACACCATTGCATTGGGTTCAGCCCTATTCTAATATAGATTGTTTTTTACAATATGCATTAAAACAACAACATCCATGATTTTAGAAAAAAAAATCATGGATGTTGTTCAATTTCGTAATTTTTGAAATTGGTCAATTTTTTGAATGTGCTTTATACTATATGTATCAATTAAAAATTAATTACGTAGTAAAATGTATAGTTTGTGATTAACGTATCAACGTACGGTACGAGGAAAATAAGATGGAACATAAAAAAAATATAGATCCAGTTGTTGGTGATCAGATTGAATCAAGTTCACAAGAGCATGAAATTCGTGTTTCTAAAGTAAAAAAAATGCGTGAATCTGGTATTGAGCCTTGGCCAGAAGTTAAACATGCAACAGCGCGTTGTCAACAAGTCATCGATGAATTCGTTGAAGAATCAGATACACAACAAGAATATTCAGTAATTGGTCGAGTTGTTGCTATTCGTTTACATGGTAAAGCTGCATTTATTCATTTACAAGATGATGGTCAAAAATTACAAGTTTATTTTCAGCAAGCACGTATCGGTTTACCAGCTTTTGATCAATTACAACATCTTGTTGATATTGGTGATATTCTATGGATAAAGGGGCATTCATTTAAAACACAACGAGGTGAAATTACTTTGAAAGCTGATGAGTTTTCAATGCAAAGTAAATGTTTACATCCGCTACCAGAGAAATTTCATGGTTTATCAAATGTTGAAATTCGTTATCGTCAAAGATATCTTGATTTAATTAGTAATCCAGAAAGTCGTGCAGCATTACAAAAACGATCATTAATTGTACAAGCATGCCGAGAATTTTTGACAAATCTAGGCTATCTTGAAGTTGAAACACCAATGTTACATCCAATTGCAGGTGGTGCAGCAGCAAAACCATTTGTAACTCATCATAATGCATTAGGTCATGATTTCTTCTTGCGTATTGCACCAGAATTATATTTAAAACGTTTAGTTGTCGGTGGATTTGATCGAGTATTTGAGATCAATCGTAACTTTAGAAATGAAGGTGTTTCGACACGTCATAATCCTGAATTTACGATGTTGGAATGTTATACAGCTCATGAAAATTATCAGTATGGTATGAACATTGTTGAAAATTTGATAAAAACTGTCGCTCGTAAAGTTTCTGATAATCCGATCTTGCAGTATGGTCATTATGAGCTTGATTTTTCTAAACCGTTTGAAAAAATTTCAATGAAAGATGCTGTTCAAAAATGTCATAACTTATCAGATGCTGATATGAATGAAAATTCGATCGATGCGTTATTGAAAAAAAATCATATTGCATTACCAAAAACAAATATGACGATTAATGAAAAAATATATTTATTGTTCGAAGAAACAGTTGAGTCAACATTAATTCAACCAACTTTCATTATAGATTTTCCTATTGAAGTTTCGCCACTTGCAAAACGACATGCACAAGATTCTACACTTGCAGCTCGCGCAGAATTGTTTATTGCAGGGATGGAAATTGCAAATTTGTTTAATGAGTTAAATGATCCGTTCGATCAAGCAGATCGATTCCATGGACAAATGGAAGCTATTAAAGCTGGTGATGAAGAAGCACATCAATATGATGAAGATTATATTTTAGCTCTTGAGCATGCATTACCACCAACAGTTGGTTTTGGTATTGGAGTTGATCGTATGATTATGTTGATTACTGGTTGTACGTCTATTAAAGATGTTCTTCTGTTCCCGACTTTAAAAAAGAAATAATTGATTAAATAATTGATACAATTAAAAAAGGCGCTTATAACAAGCGCCTTTTTTAATATCTAAAATAATCAGAAACTAAGCACCAAAGTTTTTAGCAATTCCTATGGATCCAGTAATTACGTCGAGTATATTTTTTGCATCACCAATATTGTTAGCAGCTTGTATTTTTAATACATTTTCATATCGTTTATCAAAGTGACGCATAATCATAAATTGAATGAGGTTAACTATTTCTGTTGCATTATCTAATACAACTTCATCACCATTAATATCCATAATTGCAGAAAGAGCATCGAATGTATGATGGAATTGTTGAGGAGTTAGATTTCTGTTAGTTGTCCAATTGTGTAAAAAATCAGTCATAATTTGACGATTAACTGAATGATTCATATAACGTTGCAACATTTGAGTACCAAATATTCCTGATGAAATAATAGCAGTTATTAAACAAGCATTTTTACTATTTAATGCATTTTTACTAATATCTTTTGATGCTTCATCACCGGTTAAATTCATGTATAGATAACTTGTAATTACAGCACATATAGCAGGTGTATATGTTTGAAGTTCATTTGTAACTCGTTGCTTTTCCGTGTGTGCATTAACAATAAATGTTCTTTCTAAAAAAGCCCATTGTGACTCAGGTTCTTTGTCGTTAAACATTTTTCGACTATCAAAAGCAGTAATACTGTTCATGGTCAGTATGAATAATGTAAGTATTTGCATCTTGTGTTTCATAGAAAATCCTTTTTTATTAAAACTGTTATTTTGCATATGATGTATAGCACGATATTATTTAAATTTCTACTTTTTATCAGATAAAAAAGTGAAACCCTTACAAATATTAGTTTCTATTGTGTATTATATTATTAGTTAAACTTTAATAAGGGTGCCAGTATGAAAACATTTATTCGTTATATATTTTTATTTTTGTTGAGTGGGTCGTGTTATGCTCAAAGTTTATCTGATTTGACCACTGACAATAGTAGCAAAGAAATTAATTTATTATTATCTCAAGCTGTTATTTCGGTATATGATCAGACACTTATTGATTTTAATACAGAAATTGAAGCTTTTACCATGACATTAACAAAATCAATTGAACGATTGGGTGGATATTCGGAAGAATCTTCAGCTCAATTTGATCAAGAGTGTCAGGATGAGTTAGACCGTGCGACAAAAGAAATTCGTCAAATATCACATAATTCAATTTTGAAATATTATGACGAATTAAAAGATAAGGGCATATCATCGGGTGTTGGTGTAACTGATCCATTAGCTCAAAAATTAGATCAAGATATTGATACGGTAGAGTTTGACATGATCAATGAAATGAAGTCAGTTATTTCAATTTTGCAGTTTGATGATCCATTACCTAAAATTGGACAAGAAGTTAAAACTGGTGTTGATGCTTATCAAAAACTTGCAGCAGAAGAATATGTTCGACAAGAGAAAAAAGCTTCTCAAGCTAAAAAAACATCACAATGGCAAGATATCAAACTTGCAGGAGCAGATTTCTTTGGATTTGTGAAAACTGATCTTGAAGCAGAATGTAAAGTTGCATTAACAGAAGCATTGACTGATACGCTTAAAGATATTGGTAATGATGCAGCAGCCGAAGTATCAAAGTATGGAAAATCTTTGATAAGTTAATAATTAATTATTTTTGAGGGGGAATGATGATAAAGAATAAAATTCAATTTTTGTTATTTTGTTATTGTATGACATTTAGTTTTTATGCGAGTCAAAGTTTGTCTGATTTGGTGTATGATACAAGTCATAATCAAACGAATCAATTAATAGCTGATATTATCACTAAAGTTTATAATCAAACTCAAGATGATTTTAATCTTGAAATAGCGATATTTACAACTCAGATAACAAAAATAATAGAACAGCTCGGGGTTTATTCAGAAGAGTCAGCAGATCAATTTAATCAAGATTGTCAGCAAGAACTGAATATCTCAATAAAAAAAATCAATCAAATTTCACAAGATGCATTACATCAATATTATGATGAACTTACAAAAATTAGTATGTCTTCTGGCGTTGGTGTTGCAGACCCAGTTGCTAAAAATTTAGAACAAAATATTAATTCAATTGAAAAAGACATGATCAATGAATTACATGCTATAATTGAAATTTTACAATCGATTGATCTATTACCAGTAATTGGAGTAGATATTATTTCGGGAGTTGATGCATATCAACAAGCAGCACATCTTGAATATGTTACAAAACAAGCAAAAGCATCTCAACCCAAAAAAACATCAAGGTGGAAAGATTTAAAGCTTGGTGGTAAAGATTTTCTGACTGAAGTTCAAATCAACCTTGAAAAAGAATGTAAAATTGCATTGAGTCAGGCAATTACTGATACTATAAATCAATTAGGGCAAGATGCAGTTAATCAGGTTGTTGCATATGGTGGAGATATGATAACATCTGTTTTTGAATTTGGAACTGATGCACTGGGTAAACAACTAACAGCAATATTTGAAAAATATACATCAGCTCAAATGACAAAAATGTTTTCGCAATTTCCAGATTATTTAAAAACTCAGGCATATAAAGCAGCTGGTCTTGATCCTGATGAAGCTACTATGATTTCAGGTTTAAAAGCGGTAATTCGTCAAAAATATCCAGTTACACAAGATTTTACAGGTTTACAAGTTCGTCAAAGTACAGATTTGTCTTCTGCAGAATATAAATATTTAGATAATCGTATGCCAAAAGTGATTGAAGCATTACATAGTAATTTTGGTATAGACAAGCCTTTACATATAGGATTGTGTGCAAGTGGTGGTGGTAATCGTGCTATGCTTGTAACGCTTGGTTTTTATTTAGGAGCTCAAGATATTGGGTTGTTTGATACATTTTTATATACAGCTGGTGTTTCTGGATCAACATGGACAATTGCTCCGTGGAGTTATTTAAACGCAACACAAGGAATGTCATTAACTGATTTTAAAAATAATCTTGTAGGTGGAGTTTTAAATACATCAATGGTCTCAATTGGAGGTGTTTCTTCAATACCTACAATAAAAACGGATCAACAAGCTATTGTTGCTGCAAATAGTGCAAAGCATTTTGCCTATGATCAAAAAATATCTGCTATAGATTTATATAGTGGTTTAATTGGAAGTTATTCTTTATTGCCAGTGGGTAAAGATCGATTAAATGTTACATGGTCATCAATTGCGGATAAGGTCGAGCAGGGTGATATGCCTTTTCCTATGGGTGCTGCAGTGTCGTATAAAGAAGGGCAGTCAACTCAAGGTTTAACAGAATATTATTGGTATGAAGTAAATCCATTTGAAGTGGGAAGTCAAGAAGTTGGAGCATACGTACCGACATGGGCATTTGGTTCAAAGTTTAAAAAAGGAAAACCAGTGGATGGATATCAAGGACAAGCTCCAGAGTATCCAATAAGTTATTATGAAGGTGTTTTTGGATCAGCTTTTGCAGCAAGTTTAAATGAAGTTGTAGATCAAAAAGTTATAAATCCAACTTTTATGATGCTTGGACATAAAGTAACAGTACCGATTGATACTTGGATTAAAAACAGTGTATCTGAATATATTGCAGATGCTCGTTTTTATCCAGCAACATTTCATAATTACACAGCCGGTTTAGCATCAAGTCCCATTGCACAAGCAGATGATATTCGTTTGTATGATGGTGCCATGAGTATGAATTTTCCATTGCCTTTATTAATGCGACCAGCTCGAAATATTAATGCAATTTTTATTTGTGATGCTGCAGTTGATCTTGATTCATTAAAAAGTGCAGAAATATATAGTCAGCGTAATGGATTGAAATTTCCTGATATGAGTACGTATAGCAAGAAAAAGTTGGGATCTCAATTGTTAACTATTTTTAATAATCCATTATCTCAAGATTATGATAAAGACATGATAACAATATTTTACTGTCCGTTTATTAAAAATGATAATTTTTCAACTGATTTTGATCCAGCAGTTTGTAGTTCAACTGGGGTGTGTCAGACATTTAATTTTAAATATAGCAATAAACAAGCTGAGCAAGTTATAGATTTGGTACGCTATAATGTGAATCAGATGAAAGATGAAATTCAATCTGTTTTACAAGCTTTATAAAGATATGCAATTGAGATAATAGATGCATTATGTGCTATGTGTGTAATGAAGTGTGATATCTATATGATTGTGTAAATTAATGAAAATGGTAAAATTATTATTATAATAATTTTACCATTTTTCTCAGAAAGATTTTATGATGCGTAATCTAAAAATTTCAGTAATTCTATTGTTGATATCAACGCAAATAATGAGTTCAGCTGAAATTGAATATACTTTATCTGGGCAAGCAGCTGTAGTTCGTTTGGAAAAAACAGGTAAATGTAGACAATGTGATTTATCAGGACAAAATTTAACAAGAGCTTTTGCTGTATTAAAGAAAAAAAATAAAAGAATTGATGTCGCTGGTTCGGATTTAAGTTCAACTATTTGTACTGGCTCAGATTGGAGTAAAGGTGATTTTTCTTATACTATTCTAGATGATGCAATTTTATTTAATGTTGTAACTGAAGGTGCTAATTTTACAGATGCCAGTATGAAAAGAGTTAAAATGGTTAGTCCAGTTTTTGAAAAAACTAATTCATCAACTTATCCAGTTCATCCAAATCAACAGCTTTATACAAAAAAATAATAGTTTATGCTTTAACGCATGTATCGGTATCAGAAATTATATAACCAGGAAGACATGGAGCTTGGGTCATTATTTTTTTTACTTCATGTGATTTGTGATATAAGAAGTATCCAGATAGTATCGCGATAACAATGATTGCAATAATTTGAATATTTTTCATGAAAAATCTCCTTTTTTATTTTTTATATAATAATTGTATGATATTTGTTTTTTTAAAATCAAGAGATTATATCCGCTAGACATAAAATATGATTCTAAGGTAATCTTACATATATAATATTTTTTCGATAAACTTCTGTCGCAAGGTTTTTTTTATGCAACAACTCATGATTCAAGGTAAGAAATATTTGTGGCAACTCCCACAAACTGATCATGATGTTATCATGCAAATTGCTGCTGATTATAATTTATCGTTTCCTTTGGCGCAAACTCTTGTAGCTCGAGGTATTACTGAAAAAAAACAACTACAAGATTTTATTTTGGTTTCAAAAGAAACAAGTTTGCATGATATAAAGTTAATGAAAGATGCTTCAAAAGCCGTAAGTCGATTGTTGTTAGCTATCGAGAAAAAAGAAAAGATTTTGATTTTTGGTGATTATGATGTTGATGGAATAACCTCTTCATCACTTGTTATGATTGCAATGTTACCGCTTGGTGCAGATATTAATTTCTTTTTACCAAATCGATCTCGTGATGGCTATGGCTTATCAGTAAAAGTAGTTGAAAAAGCTGCTGCAAATGGTTATAAAATTATAATGACTGTTGATAATGGCACGACTGCTTTTGAGGCCACTGCACGGGCTAAAGAACTTGGGCTAGATGTCATTATTACTGATCATCACCGTCCGCACGGCAAGGTTCCTGATGTATTTGCACTTGTTAATCCTCATCAAGAGGATTGTCAATATCCGTATAAATATTTTGCTGGAGTTGGTGTTGCGTTTAAATTAATGTCACTGCTGTATCAAGAAAAAAATATGGAATTACCATCTAAGGTAATTGAACTTTTACTACTAGGAACAGTTGCAGACGTTGTACCTTTAACGGGTGAAAATAGATATTGGGTACGACATGGACTTGCTCATATTAATAAACATGAAAGTTATGCTCTCAAGGTTTTAAAAGATAATAATAAATTTATAAAACCGATGATCGGCTCACTCGATATTGGATTTACCATTACACCACAAATTAATGCACTTGGTCGCTTGGATGATCCTCGGCAAGGAGTTAATTTTTTAATTGGTGGAAATGAACAAGAAACTGATCGTATCGGTAAAGTTTTATGGCAATTAAATCAGGCTCGTAAAGAAATTGAGATTGATATATTTCAAGAAATAAAAGCTAAAATAGAATCAAATGCAATTGATTTGAGTAAAGAAAATATTATTATTGCTGCAAGTCCAAATTGGCAAACAGGTGTTATTGGTTTAGTTGCATCACGATTAGTGAGTGCTTACGGTAAACCAACATTGTTATTTCATCTAACAAAAGATGGACTAGCTAAAGGTTCTTGTCGATCGATTCCAGAATTTAGTATTTTTGATGCTCTTGTTGAAAGTAAAGATTTACTCGGATCTTTTGGTGGTCACGCACAAGCAGCTGGTCTTGCGATTAAAGTTGAAAACTTACCAGAATTAAAGGCGAATTTAGAAAAAAAGATTGCAGCAGAATTAACTGAAATGGATTTAACTCAAAAATTACGTATTGATGCTCAGGCAAAATTACCTGATTTTTCGAATAAATTTATTGCAGACATGGTACATCTTGAGCCCTTTGGGCATCAAAATTCTCAGCCTTATTTTTATATTAAAGATGTTGTTCTTGTTCAACGACCAACATTAATGAAAGATCTTCATATTAAATGTGTTGTGTTTGCTGATGGTGTTATAAAATCTTTAATATTTTTTAATCGACCAGAACTTTTTGAATTACTTGTTGGTCAAGGTGATGAAACGTTTGATATTATAGCTCAGGTTATGCAAAATTATTGGAATGGAAAAATGACAGTAGAGCTTCAAGGAGTTGATGTTGCAAAATTAAGGAAAGAATTATGATTATAACATTAGATGGTCCATCAGGAAGTGGTAAATCAACTTTAGCACAATTAGTGGCTCAAAAACTTGGATTTTTTTATATCAATAGTGGATATTTATATCGATCACTTGCTTATATTTTAGTAACTGATTTTGGATATGACAATGAACAATTACGTGCGCCATCACTGAATGATATTAAAGTAATTTTTCATGACTCAAATTTTATATATCAGTATCAAAATGGTGTTGCACAAGTGTTTTTTAAAGGTAAAGAAATTACACACCATTTAAAATATAGTAAAGTTTCAGATCATGCATCATTAATTTCTGCAGATGCTCAAGTTCGTGCAGAAGTTGTTATTATACAGCGTAAATTTGGTGAAATGCATAATCTAGTAACTGACGGGCGAGATGGTGGAACTGAAATATATCCTCAAGCAATTTTTAAGTTTTATATTACAGCACAAGCAGAGATTCGTGCACAACGATTACAGTCCGATCTTGAACGAAGTGGAATGAACATCACATTTGAAGAAGCTTTGCATATGACGCAAACTCGAGATGCACGTGATATGACTCGATTAATATCGCCATTGAAAAAAGCTGAAGATGCGATTGAAATTGATACTTCAGATCAATCAGTTCATCAAATTTTAGAATTTATGCTTTCTATTATTCATAATAAATATATATCTGAAATCTAAAAAACTTTATTTTTTATAGAAACGATATAATCTCCATTAAAAATGGAAATATTTTTTTATAAAAAATGGAGTTGTAATGAATGATACTATATTTTCTTTTGTATTCAGCATAATACAAAATATTTCTACTCTTTTTATTACTACAAAAAAAATCAGAACAAAGATTTGTAAAGTTATAGCAATTTTTGGATTTTTTATTTGTTCAACCGTTACCATAGAGTCAACTTATAATGTTGGTACACTTGATACAACTGCAAATGAAGGTACAGGTTTTGGTAATGCAACTCCAGCAATAGCAACGGGTTATACATCGTACAGTGCAGGTGGAATTGATCTTGATGCAAAAGATTCAGCAATTCAACCAGATGGGAAAATTGTTGTCGTTGGTTCATGGGATACGACTTCTGGTTTGATTGTGCGCTATAATATTAATGGTACATTAGATACAACTTTTGATACTGATGGCGCAGTGTATATTACATTATCTGGTCGTTATACTGATGTGCAAGCGACTGGTGTTGCAATTCAACAAGATGGAAAAATTGTTGTTGTTGGTAATTGTACAAATACTGCAGGACCAGTTCCAGCTTATTTCATAGCTCGATATAATTCTGATGGAACTTTAGATACAAGCAATTTCACGGCAAGTGGTTATATTGTAAGGACATCTGGTGTGTCTGCTTATGTTAATGCGGTTACTATTCAACCAGATGATCAAAAAATTATTGTTGCTGGTACAACAACTTTTTCTGGAGATGGATTTAATTTTATTTTAGTTGTACGGTATAATACCGACGGAACTATTGATGATTCTTTTGATGGTAATGGTTATGCTCATTTTTATGCTCCAGGAACAGTTGCGACTCCGCATGATGTACAAGTTGATGTGAATGGTAAAATTGTTCTTGTTGGTTCAGTTGATAATGAAATGATGATTGTTCGTTATACAAGCATCGGTGGATTAGATAATAGTTTTAATAGTTCTGGTCATAATGAATTACAATTTGATAGTTTAACAACGAGTGCTTATGCTCTAGCATTTCAATCGACCGGAAAAATTATTGTTTCTGGTACTGTTGCTACGCAAGGTATTTTTATTGCTCGATTTACGACTGGTGGCTTGATTGATAACACTGCAAATGATCCATCAGATCCATTTGCAACAGATGGTTATTTTACCGATCAATTAGGGTCAACTGCTGGAGTCTCTACTGGTTGTATTGTTCAAGATGATGACAAAATTGTTATCGGTGGATATGCAACAAATAATAGCTTAATACAATATATTATGGCTCGTTATGAAGCCGATGGTTCTGCTCTTGATACTGTTTTTGGTACCAATGGTTATACATTAACAGATATATCAAACCCAAGTTATGCTCATACATTATCGTTACAACAAAATGGTTCATTTATTCTTGCAGGTACCATTGCAACTGGTGATACTCAATTTTCAACAGCTCGTTATCTTGGTAATCAGGGCATACAAGGTTGTATGGATATTAGTTATAATCCTGCAATTGGTACAAGTCCTGGCACACCAGGTTTTTTTCTTAATCCAATAGGTGGAACTTCAGCTGAGCAACCTTGTGTTATAGGTTTACAAGCACTAGATAATAATACAGTTTTTGTTGTGGGAAATTTTGGTGGTAATGGACAGTTAGTAAAATTAGATGTAGATGGTACGGCTTTGACCGATGTTTTGACTATTGATCAAGATAATGTCGTTGATATTATAGTTGATACACAAGGTCGAGCTCTTGTTGTAGGTGTTAATGCTACTGATGGAACAACTGCTACACTTGGTCGTTATGTTATCATTGATGATGTTTTACAACCAGATCCAGATTTTTATTCTTCTTTATCGGTCATGATTAATGATAAATTTGCTAATTTTCAACGTGTTGGAATTTTAAGTAATGGTACTATTATTGCAATGGGACAAAAATTACAAGATCCTGCTTACTGTGGGTTAGTAGAATATTATCAACATGGAAAATTGAAAGCCGAAACTACTCTTAGTGCATTTATTGGTACTGATTTATTAATTGCAGGCAATGATAAAATATATGTAGCTGGTCAAGTAGATGCAGGTAATATTATTATCAATAGTTATTTTAATGGTGTTAATTCGATTGATACTGGATGGGTTGTTGCCAATTGTGGTGCACCATCAATGGCATTTGATACTGATGAAAATATTATTATTTGTGCAGTGGATAACGATACTGGTAATGTAGCATTTGAAAAATATAGTTCAGATACAACATTATTAACTTCAGATATTATTACACAATCAACAACTTTTTTATTAAATCCAGTTATAACTCGATTACAATGCGATACAAATAATAGACCTGTTTTTACTGGTTATGATGATTGCGGTCCATTTGTTGGCCGATTGGTATTCTCTGAGGGAGAATATATGCTTGATACAATTTTTGCACCTTATGCAACTGTACCAGGATTATTAAAAACAAAATATAATGATAACAACTCTGTTAGCCATTCATTTGCTTTAGGAATAGCTCCCAGTGGTGCTATTTTATATGGTGGATATGAAGAAATTTCTACTTCTAATTTACTTTCATTTGTAGGCCAAGTTGTTGGTGAAACTGGAGTTGGTCAAAACCCACGTTTTCAAGAAGCAGTGCCTGGTGATTTTGATAATACGTACGGTGATCATGGGGTTGCCGAAACATATGCAGATGGTGCATCATCTGCAACTGATAATCAACAAGTTAAAGCAATTTCACAATTTCCTGTAGGTACTAATATTATGACCATTGTCAGTGATGATATAAATGCTTGGACAGTAAAATTGTTAGGTGATGGAACAAATGATCCAGAATATGGAGGTGGTCTTGGTATTGCAATTACGCAACTAGCAGGTCATGAACTAGTTAATGGCATGATATTTGATGGTGTTGGCAATTTGATTGTTTTTGGTAGTAATGATGTGAGTGGTGGTTATGTAAAAAGTATCTTGCCAACTGGTAGTGAGAACCCAATATTTGGTGGTTACACTGGAGATCCTCGTACGATATTTTATCCGGTTGGTACCGCGTATGGTTTAATGACAACTGTTAATGCAGTTGGGCAATTGAGTGATGGTCAATTTGTAATTGTTGGTAATGAGAATGGGGTTGGTAAGGTTATGATGCTCAGCTCAACGGGTATTCCATCATCGACCTTTGGTCTTAATGGTTCTGTGATAAGTGGGACAAATATAAATTCAGTTTCAGTTGATTCAGATAATAATTTATATATGTCAGTAGGTTATTTTGAATCTGATTTGGTCAAAAATGTTCGTTTTTTAAAATTATCTGCATCAGGTCGAGAGTTGTTAAAAATTGATAATGTTTTAACAGATGTTAATTTTGCTGAAACAGATAAATTAGTTATCAATACAATTGATCAAATTATTATTGCCGCTTCGGGAAATCAGGATACAGGTCAAATTTTGTTAACTCGACTGAATGAGGATGGCTCTGTTGACGATGATTTTAATAATGGAGATGTTGTATCAATTAATTTTGCTGGATCAACTACAGCTATGGTAAGTAGCTTAGTTACATTGAAAGAAGAAGAACAAATTTTAATTGCAGGCTTTTTATCTGGTGATGATGTAGGGTCAAATTATGAACTTGTTGTGTGTCTAAATTATGATGGTATTTTAGATGATACATTCAATCCAAATGGAGCTACTCCTGGAATATTACAATTTCAAGTTGCTTCAGACCCCCAAGCTGCTCGAGCAGTATGGAATATGACAGTTCAATATGATGGTAAAATTTTGCTTGCAGGCAGTGAAGATTCTGTGTCAGATGACCCAGCCGATGGAAACACGTCGCTTACCATGCGTCTTTATGGTTACGATAATCTCTATGCAGTTTCTCAATTCCCTGGGTATACCCCAACCGTTGAAGATAGAGTTAATCCATTTTTTGGTGATGCAGGATATGCTTTAATAGATGGGATTGATGAACTTGCTCATGGTGGTGATATTGTAATTGATAGTCAAGGTCGTTCAATTATTGGTGGAAGAATCATTATAAATAATGCATTTGTTGTTACTAGATTTTTACCATCAGGTTTGTATGATCCAAGTTTTGGTACAGAAGGAGTGAGTATATCTGTTGAAATACCAACATTAATGAGTGGAAGTTTTGTTACTGTCGATAGTAATGATGACATTTTAATCAGTGGTATCACATCAGATAGTACTTTTATTCTCGCTAAATTTTCTGGTGTCGATGGTTCACAAATAACAGCAGATTTTGGGACAACTGGAATAGCAGAATCAACGCCAATTACTAATTTAGATGTTGGTGGTTCTGTGCGAGTTGGTACAGATGGTAATATTGTTGTTGGTGGAAAAACATTAGATTCTAATTTAGTAGTTGCCCGATTTAGTGAAGATGGAACTTTAGATACAAATTTTAATGCTCCGAATGGTTTTGCAACAGTTGAAATTTCAGATTTGTTGAATGGTGGAAATGTTGTAACTAGTTTATTACATGATGTGTATATTGCTGGTGCAACTTTAACAAATAAAATGGTAGTTGCTAAATTTGATTCAGCAGGAGTTTTAGATACGAGTGGATTTGGTGTGAGTGGTATTGCTACGACGTCTGAAATTTTAGGATTTGTTGATGGTGGTGTTGTCGCTCTTGATAATGTAGAAAATATTATTCTTGGTGGCTATAGTTTAAATCAAACATTTATGATTGCCAAGTTTTCACCACTTGGTATTTACGATACATCTTTTGGGGGTGGCGCGATTGTTTTTAGTAATCCTATCGGTAAGAATATTGATGCTATTGGAAGTGTTGTCGTTGATAGTAACAATAGTATTTTTGTTGGTGGCACAGGATTTGTATCAGAGCAGTATTCGCTTCATACAATGGTTGCATTGCGTTGGTTGCAAAATGGTGACATTGATCTTACTTTTTCTTCAACTGGATTTGCATTTATAGAAGATGGTATTTTAAATATAAAGGGAGGCAATGTTGGAGTTGATGTTTTCGACCGTGTTTTTATTGCTGGGTGTATATTTTTACCAGATACTTTCTTTGAACCTTATGGATTTTTTCTTGTTGTTCAATTTTTATCAGGAGAAGAAATTTTTGTTGAAAATCCTCAACAATTAAATCCAGTGGATTTTAAAATGTTTTACTATGGAAATAATCCAAATCTTTTTAGAAATTTTTTGAATATTGATTTTTATGCAAAAGTTATTACAGATTCAGATGCGCGCATAGCAACTTTGTTAGCAGTTAATACTATTTTGGATGATTATACTACAGTGTATCAAAATCAACGAGGTTGGAATTTGATATTGCATGCATATAGAAACTATACACAGTTAGATACAGCTGCATTTGTATTAATGAATGACTATGCATCAAGTAGTTCAGAAATAGCTAATTTTTTTAATGCTATTTTTGGAAGAATAGAAAGTTTAACTAAGGTTCCACGTCCTGTTGTAACATAATAATTTATTTGTTTGGTGGTAATAAGTTGCAACTTTATAAAAAAAGTATAATAAATAGGGTAGATAAAATTTAGATAAAACATGAAGGGTTAGTATGAAGCATATTGCATTCAAGTTAAAAATAACACAAAGAATAGCGACGATGATATTGCTTGTGTTTGGATTTGAATTATATTCGATTTCAACTACTGCAAATCGTCGAGAAGTCACTTCTGCTCCATTACTATATAAACAAATTAATTATGCTCAACAAGCATTAAGTATAGAAATTGAACCATGGGTTTCTGGTATGTTTGATCCAGAACATACGATGGGTAATTTAGGAATTGATGGAAAAAGCACAATGATATTAAGTCAATTAGGTCAAGGCGACATTAATCCAGAGTTGCTTTTTTTAGCAAGTAATAATGAAGATCGTAATTATTATTCTTCGGTTAAGCTAACTCCAGAAATGTTAATGTATGGCGCACTGTTTCATTGTTATAAAGAGTTTGAACATATGTTTATTGATGTGAGAACTGCTTTGATAAAGTGTCAGACAATTGTGAATATTCATGAAATTGGTGGTGATAATGGCGGCATGCAAGATCAAACTGGTCAGATTATATATAACGCTTATGATGCATTCACTCAATCAGATTGGAATTATGGAAAAATTGGTAATTCAAATGAGTTAATTGGATTTGATAATATTCAAATTATGTGTGGAAAATCAACTCAAATGAAATCATTTTCTTCAGAAAGTTATCAAACTTATATTGCAGGATTCGCTTTACTTGAAGTGCCAACTGGTGCTGGTACAAAATCAGAGTGGTTATTTGAACCACAAGTTGGAACGAATCATTGGGCATTTGGTTTTGGTGGTGATTATTTAATGAGTGCCGAAAATGGATTTTCATTGGTACTGGGTGGAAACTTTCGTCACATGATTGCAAATTGGGAAAAACGATCATTTGATTTAACAAAAAATGGTCAATGGTCTCGTTATTTAAATGCTGAGTTGTTATCTGATTTTGTTGCACAAGAAGCTGTTGCTGGATTACCTGGTATTAATTTGTTCACGCAGAATGCATTGATAGCTGGTCGCAACGAAATTACTTTATACGCCCGGTTACAAAAACAATTTGAAGAATGCCTTTTTGAGTTAAGTTATAATTATTTCAATGCTCAAAAAGAAACGATTAATCTTGTAACTGATGTTCCATCTGGATTTGGTATGTATGATGTTTTAAATTCTGGTGGAGTTACAACAGCTCATTTAGCAAAGATATGGGAAGCTCGACCAAGGGAAGATTTAGATCTTATTGAAATAATAACTCGTGATTTAGATCTTGCTTCTGGTGTAGCTGGTGCATGGAATAGTAGTATGATTGCAGCGCGTCTTCAGCGAGTACACTATGCATATACCTATGGTGTTGGTAGTAGTGTTGAAGTTGCTCATTCACAGCAAGCTATTTCATCATGGTCGGTATGGGCAAATTTTGAGATATTATTATCATAATTTATATTAAAACGACTATGTCGTGATCTGGTCGTAATGTCGGAGTGTAATCATAGGTTATACATTTTAATATCAGGTGCTATACATTACGAATAAATTTATATATTTTAGTTGTTTAAAAAAAAGCAGTTTTCGCAGAACTGTTTTTTTGTATTTAATTGTAATTTTTTTAAACTGCGTAATTTCTTAATAGAAATTTAATATCTGTTTTTATTGTAATTACGTTCATTTTATTCTCTAACTATAGATAGAAAAACTATAGTTATACATAATCATAACATTCTCTTTTTTTCAAAATCTTTAAAAAACTATTTCTTCTTCGTTATGATTTCTGTGTAAATTTATAAAACATTTTATCATAAAGTGATTTTTAAATTAGTAAAGAAATTTTTAAAAAAAGGGATAGGGGATGAAAAATAAATTTTTGCTGATTTTTATTGGGTGTTTTTTGACATCGAATATCATGACAGTTGATTCAACTCCAACTGTATCGCGTGTGCGTGGGGATCAATTTACACCAGCCGTTACACTGACGCAACCACTTGGGCCAGTTGGTGTTTTAGATTCAACTTTTAATGCTTCAGGAACTTTACCAGGTTCTATGAATATTAATGCACAGTTAACTACTGGATCAGCTCGAGCTATGCAAGTTTTATCAGATGGTTCATTTTTTATTGCAGCAACTAAAATTGGTAATATTTCAAATCTTGGCAAATATAATGCACAAGGAGCGTTAGATCCATCATTTAGTGGAGATGGAATTTATAATTTTACGATATCACAAGCAATTGCACGAGCAATCATGATCGATGTTCAAGGAAGAATTTTGGTTGCAGGTGGAGATAATTCTGGAAGTGCGGGCTGGTTGCAACGAGTAGATGCAGATGGTTCATCAGCGACAGCATTTGCTACAACTACTGATTGGCGATATATTGCAGTTCTTGCAGAGCAAACTTCAGGCCAAATTATGGCTGCTGGATCTAATGGTAGTAATGCCCAAATTATACGTTATAAATTAGATGGAACAGTTGACCCTGCATTTGGAGTTTTAGGAAAAATTATTTTAGATGGATCTACGAGCGGGTTATTACCACTACCAACGGTGGCCGATGGTTTATATAATGTTGTAGTTGATAGTAGTAATAATATATATATTGCGTATAAAACGTCTGGTGGATTGGCGCAAGTTGCAAGATTTACAGCAGTAGGATTACTAGATGCAACTTTTGGAACTGATGGCATAGCGTCAATCAGTTATCTTGATGCGGCAACATCGTCATTATCTATGGCGATGGATTTAAATAATAATTTGGTTATTGGTGCTCAGCTGACAAACTCAATTGGTGTAACAAGTATTGCCTCATCTGCTGGTGGTGCTGCAAGCCCTGTATTTTCAGATATTTCGGTAACAAGTAGTTCAAATACATTAACTATACAAAATCTTGTAACAACATCTGATGGGGTTGTAGGAAAAATATATCTTCTTGGATCTAATATTGGCTCACCGGTGATCAAGAACAGGGTAACACGATTAACAAATCAAGGTGTTTTGGATACAACTTTTAATGCTGATGATACACCAGGATATAATGAATTTAGAGTTGGTACCCCTGATACAGCAGCAACGTTATTATCTGGTGCAGTATCACCGCTTGGGCAAGTGTATGTTGCAGGTTATCAACAAACTGGACCTACCGTTACTGGTTATGTATCTCGTTTGTATAATGATGAAAATACGTATCAAGTGTCACAATCACCAGAAACTCAAGAACAAGGAATTAGAGATCAGGTTTTTGGTCAATTATATGAATCATTTGGTCCACCATTGCTGGAAACATATTCAGGAGTGGTAACTCCTTTTAGTGGAATATATCGCGGAGCTTTACAGCAAAAAGCTAAAGATGTTATTGAATTAGATTCAGGCAATATGTTATTGGCTATGGATGGATACTCTGATTCGCAGGCGCAATCAAATATGATATTGGTGCAATTAACAAATCAAGGTGTTTTGTATGGAGGTTTTGGTACTGGTGGTAAAGTAGTCTTGCCAAATATAACAGGAACTAATGAGCATATTACATCAATGTTACAAGATGGGTCAGGGAATCTTTATATAACTGGTTATTCGGATAATGGGCTTATTTTTAGAAAATATAATAGTGCAGCAACGGTACTTTTGTGGAATGCAGATATTCTTACACCTGGTTATCAAGCTCATGGAGTTGGGTTAGAAGGTACTAACCGAGCTGTATTATTTGCACAAACTAATGCAACAACAGGACTAATTACTGGATATGTAGTTGAAACAGGAGATGTTGATGATACGTTTCATGCTTTAGGCAGTGCACCTGGGTATATTCTTTCGACAGATTATGCAGGTTCCGTTTTGAATTTAGGACCAGTTCTTGGTGGTATTGTGAATGAAAGTGGTGATTTTTATATTGCATATAAAGATAATGTTTCTGATGAAGTTAATGTTGCTGGTATTTTTAATGCCGGAGGAAGTGTGATTTCTGGTTTTGGAGTTAATGGTATTGTAAAAGATGTATTTCCAACTTTTGGAACGACAGTAGCTACAGCTAATATCCATCTTGCTTTTAATGAAGATGGTAACGTTATTGTTGTGGCATCCAGTGGATCAACTATAGGAGTTGCGCTTTTGAATCTCTCTGATGGTTCGTTGAATGGAGATTTTAATGGGGGGGCAGTTTTATATTTTTCAGTGCTTGGTGCAACATCAATAAACTTGAATAAAGTAACTGGTGTAAGTGATAATACATTGATCATTACTGGTTATGATGTTGGAACTGATGATACTATGTTGATTGCTCGTGTTACAGCGGCGGGAGCTTTAGATCCGACATTTAACTCTCAAAGCATAACTCCCGGTGTTTGTACAATTCAAATTGGTGATCAAATTCCTGAATTTTTTTCACGCGTGGCAACAAGTTTAATGATACAATCTAAAGTTACTGAAAATCAGGGTAATCTTGTTTTATCCGCTTATGAACAACAGTTTTCATCTGATTCTACACCTATGGTGATGCGTGTTTTTGGTGAACCAGGAACAACCGAAGTGAAAGCTTCGCCTGTTATTGTTACGGTGCCTGGAGATTTTGATCCTTCTTATGATGGTACTGGTAAGGCTGTAACCTATGCAGATGGTGCATCATCACCAACTTCAGGTCAACAGGTAAAAGCTATTCGCGAATTGGTTGGAACAAACATTATGACCATTATTAGTGATGGTGTTGATTCTTGGTCTACACGATTGTCATCAGATAGCACATTGGATACAACTTATGCTGATGCCGGTAGTAAGCTTATTGTTAAAGGTGGAGGTGTTGTTGCTGAAGAGGTCAATGGCATGGTTTTTGATGGTGAAGGTAATATGATTGTTTTTGGTAGTAATACTGACCTAGGTGGTTATGTAAAGCGTCTTCATGTGAGTAGTGGTGAAGCAATTACAAAATTTGGTGGATATACTGGAGATCCATCGACAGCTTCATATCCTTCTGGGACAGCGTATGGTCTTATGACATCTGTTGAGTCTGTTGGGCAATTACATGATGGAAAAATTGTTGTTGTGGGTAATTTAGATGGTGTTGGAACAGTCATGATGCTCAGTGCTTTAGGTATTCCATTAACATCATTTGGTACAGATGGATTATTTACGAGTGGAGAAAATATAACATCTGTTTCCGTTACAGAAAATGGTGATTTATATTTTATTGCTGGATATGTTGATACGGATACGATTCAAAAAGTTCGTATCATTAAAACGAATTCGGATGGAGCATTGATTCTTACGTATGGTGACAGTGGTGTGGTTGATGCTGTTATTTCTAATATTGATAATTTTAGCAGTATGCGTTCAGTGTTGAATGCAGATGGTGAAATTGTTGTTTCAGCTTCTTTTGGTGATGTGTCAGGTGAAATTGCAGTTCGTAGATATTTGATAGATGGATCAATTGATACAACTTTCAATTCAGGCGATCAACTTGATATTCCTTTCCCTGCTGGATACAATGTTGCTGTAACAAGTTTAATTGCTTTGCAAAGTGGTAAAACATTGATAGCTGGTTATCAGTTTGGTAGTACAGTTCCAGCAAATGATGATTATGAGTATGTTACGTGTGTTGATGCACTTGGAAATATCGATGGTTCATTTGGATCGCAATCAACTGCTGGTTTAGTGACGTTTCAAGTTGATACAGCAGAACAACAAGCACGATATTTGTGGGATATGAATATTCAATCTAATGGCGGTATATTGTTGTGTGGAGCTGAGTTACCAGCTGTGAGTGAATCTACTCCATTAACTATGCGGATGTTTGGTTATGAAGATGTTCAGTCTGTTCCACAATTTCCTGGATTTGAACCAATATCACAAATTCCAAATATTTTAGACTACTTTTTTAATGGAACAGGTATTGGCTCAACGGGTGTTTTTTCAACGCTGGTTGAGGGTGGAGATACTGCCGTTGATTCTGTAGGGCGACCAATTGTTGGTGGATATACCACAGATAAAAGATTTGTTGTTGCTAAATTTACAAGAAATGGATTGTTAGACCCATTGTTTGGTGTTGATGGTATTACTCAATCAAATGTTATTCCAAGCTTATTACAAGGTTTTTATGTTACCGTTGATAGTTTGGATAATATTTATATTGGTGGAATGACAAATGATTATAGATTAGTTCTTGCTCGATTTTTATCAGATGGGACGATTGATACTGCTTTTGGAGGTGGAGTAGTGCAGTCAGCAGTTTTTGCAAACTTGTCGATGGGTGGTTTTGTTACGACAGATTCTACAGGTCGTCCAGTTGTGGGTGGAATGAGTGTTGATGGTAAGTTAATTGCAGCACGATTTACAACGACAGGTGCAGCGGATACATTTGGTAGTAGTGGTATTGCTTCGGTCACGGTACCATCATTAATAGGTGGTGGTAATATTACAACCAATTCATTAGATCAAATTCTTGTAGGAGGTTTAACCTCAGATAAACAGCTTGTTGTTGTGAGGTTTTTAGTAACTGGATCGATTGATGGTGGTTATGGAACTGGTGGCATTGCATCATCTGGTGTTATTAGTGGATTAACTGATGGAGGGTCCGTAACAATTGATACGCAGGATAACGCTATTGTTGGTGGATACACAACAGAGCAAGTTTTTGTTGCAGCTCGATTCACTGCGATAGGTAATCTTGATAATAATTTCAATGCAACTGGAATTGCCTACAGTGATCCGGTTGATGTGTTAATATCAATTGCTACAATTCATACAGATTATCTCGATCGAATTGTTCTTGGTGGTCCAGCGACTGATTATGATGGATCAATGAGTATTATTGTTGCTCGATTTACACCGCTTGGAATTTTAGATCTGGCATTGTCTACATCGGGTATGGGAACGACTGGTCCGATTTCAGATTTACAATATGGTGGTTATCTTTCAACTGATAAAATCGGAAATGTTTTTGCGGGTGGATTTACTGATGTTCCATCATTAATCATTGCTGAATTATACTCAGGTAATCAAATGTTTATTTCAAATCCGTCTAGTTTAACACCGGGTCAGTATAAAATGTTCCATTATGGTAATAACCCAGACATTTTTAGAGAGTTCTTAGCTATTGATTTTTATGCTCGTAAAAACATAACTGATTCAATTGTCCGAGCAGATACAATCTCGGCAGTTAATGACATTTTAGATGACTTAGTTCTTTTGTGTCATGGTGAACCAGGTTTTAATTTAATTTGGAGTACATATTTAAAAAACAGAGAATTTACTCAGGCTGAATCTGATTTAATTACTTCATACCCAGCATCTACAATTGAGATAAAAGCATTCTTTACACTGTTTAATGGTAGAAGGATTGCATTGGCCTATACGCAATCATGATTCTATAGTTTTATTGTTTTGATTGAAAAAGTGCTCACCTTGCGGTGGGCACTTTTTTTTGAATGATATAATCAATCATCTTATTATATGTTGTTTTTTTTAATTATTTTTCGTTGTGCAAAAAATTCAATTATATTTGGTGAATTTTAGAAGGTGCATCTGTAGATGAATATGAGACACTCTCATGTTTTTTGGTTGTTTTTATGAAATACTTGTGTTCATTATTGTTATTTTTATAAGGTCACTGAAGTTTAAAATCAGTTAATTCTTCTATCTTTTTTCAACTGAAATAAAATCAAATAAAATACTTCTTTTTTTTAAAAATAGATATAGGCTACAGATTTAATAGCATCTAATAAATGCGTGATTTTAATAATTAAATAAAAAAATTAGATTTATTTATATCAATAAAGGAGATGAATATTCAAATTGTTAGATAGTTGGAAATAGTGAATTGATCTATAAGTGTGATACAAAGGAACTATACGGTTTTTGTAAAAAGGATGAGTATGAAGAAACAATTTATGATAACCAGTTTATTTTTACTGAGCTGCATGAACTTAGTTCAAGCAGACTCAACCCCAACGATGTCCAGAGTCTATGGAGATCAGTTTGTGCCGCAGGTTACACAAACACAGCCAGCAGGATTAGTTGGTGTTTTAGATACAACATGGGGAACAGCAGGTAGTTTGGTGGTAACTAATGCACTGACTAACCCAGAAGCAAATACAATACAAACATTATCAGATGGTTCACTTTTAGTAGGTTTGAGTGAAGGAACAAGTAGTATAGTTGCAAAATATGATGCTCAAGGTGCTTTAGTAAATGCCTATGATTCAGATGGCCTTGTAACTTTAGGTTTAACTAATGTTAATGCATCAATGGTCGACACGCAAGGTCGCTTAATAGTTTCAGGTACCAAGGCTTCTGGTGTGCCAATGCAACGTGTGCTTGCAGATGGTTCAGGGGTTTCAACATTTGTTGCTGGAGCTGAGACATGGACTTTAATTGCAGGTGTAGCTGAACAGTCATCAGGTGCAATTATTGCAGTTGGTTATGATGGTACAAATGCACAAATATGTCGTTATCTTCCAGGAACAGCAGCAGCAGCAGGAGCACTTGATGTAACCTTTAATACTGGTGGTGCTACACCAGGAGCTATCATCTTTACTGGTGGAACTCCTACAGTAACATCAACATCGGGTTTATATGGTGTTGTTGTTGATGCAAGTGATAATATTTATGTTACGTATCTTGAAGGAACAGCAGCAAAAGTTGCTAAATTCACTATTGATGGTGTGTTAGATGTAGACTTTGATGGTGGAGCTGCGGGTAATGGTATTATTCCAATTACTTATTTAAATTCAGCAACAGCAGCACAAATGCGTATAGCTATCGATGCAGCTGATGATATTGTGATTGCTGGTCAAGTAACAGCAGATGTTAAAGTTACAAGTATTGCATCTGCAGATGGAACAGCGGGAACAGTTGCTGATTTTACAACAGCTGTTATGGATTCATTATATTCTTTAGCTCCAGTATCAGATGGAAAAATTCTTATATCTGGTTCTAATGATGTATCTGACGATATGATTATCATGCGTTTGACAAGTGTTGGTGGTTTAGATACAACATTTAATAACCCGACTGGTTATAATCTGTTTAATATTAGTGATCCTAATACAACATCTGTTATTAAAGGTGTAGGGCTTGCGCTTAGTGGACAAATTTATGCAGCAGGTTATCAAGATAATGGTGGTACAGTAATTCCATATGTTTCACGTTTGTATAATGATTTTTATGTTTCGCAAGTTGCCCAATCTCCTTTAAGTAGTGAAGAAGGTAATACTGATCTAGCTTTTGGTACAACAGCAGTGCAAACTTATGCAGGTGTTGTAACTCCATTTAATGGTGCGTACGGATCAAGCTTGATGCAACAAGCAACTTCTATTATTGAAGTTACAACAACTTCTGGAGCTGGAGCGGGTGTGCCTGCTGTCGGTGATATAGTTGTTGGTATGAATGGTTTCACTGATGCAAGTGCATCTTCAAGTATGATGCTTTCATGGCTTGATTCAACTGGGGCAATTCAAACAGATATTAATTCTGGTGGAACATATCCTGGTTATTTAACATTGAATCATGATTCAGCAATATCAACATCAGCACCAAACGAATATTTAACTTCAGTGTTGCAAGGTCAAGACGGTGTTTTATATACTTCTGGTTATGCTTCACTTACTGACGGTAGTCAAAGTTTGTATGCAACCATTCGTGCTTATTCAACTGCAGGTACAACAACATGGACAGTGGGAGCTCCATCTTTTGATGAGTCTCAATCAGGAGCTGGTTATAAAGGTATTGCAGTAGGAACGCAAGCATTTGGTATTCCAGCAACATCAACTGTTCGCGTACTTTTATTTGTAGATGAAGGTTCAGGAACTGGACATATCAGTCGATATACATCATCAGGAACTCTTGATCTCTCATTTGGAGTTGGCGTTACTGGTGGAGATGGTGGAATTGGTGGAACTGGTGGATCAGGAACAGTCGCTACAGGTTCATATGGTTTAGCTATGGGTCCATGTTACGGCGGTGTGACACTTGGTGTTGCTAGTTCAGGTGAAAACATTATTGTTGCTTATAAGAATAGTGGAAGCAATACTGTTGATGTCGCTTCTATTCTTGCAGATGGTTCAGGGTTAACACCAGATTTCGGAACATCAGGAACAGTTTTAGATTTATTTTCAGCTGCATTTACACCAACTACTGACAATGTTCGTATTTGTTTTAATGATGTACATGATATTATTGTTACTGCTGTTTCAGCTACAACTTTATATATTGCATGTCTTGATTCAACAACAGGTGATTTAGTTGATAGTTTTGGTACAAATGGTATCTATTCAGTTGCAATAACTGGTGCAACATCATTGCAGGTAAAACAAGCAACTGGTGTTGATAACGGTCAAACATTGGTGACAATGTATGATGATGCTACTGACGATACATTGTACACAGCACGTATAACTTCAGGTGGTGCTTTAGATACAACATTTAATTCACAAGGTGCTCAACAAGGTGTTTTACCAGTGCAAGTTGGTAATGAAGTTGCTGATTATTCAGCCCGTAAAATAACATCGACGTTGGTACAATCAACTGCTGGTGATAACCAAGGTAACATTGTTATTGCTGGTTATGAATCAGTTACTGCAAATGATTCAACTCCAATGGTTTATCGTTCATTCGGTGCACCTGGTTCAATTGAAATTCCTTATTATTCAGTTACTGATAATACACCAACTGGTACAGTCGATGAGGCATACGATTTAAATACACTGCATTCACTACCTGGTGGTGGAACAGCAATATTTAGTTATCCAGCAGGTAATGCGCATCAAGGTTATATGTTAGTTGGTACAACAAATGGTACAGATTCAATAGTGAGTCGTATTGATGTCTCGGATCACTCGTTGGATACTACATTTGGTAGTGGAACCGGTAAGTATACTATTGCATCAAATTTTGCAGGTATAAACAGCGTTACAATTGATGCTGATAATAATATTTTGGTTACTGGTACAACTGCTACTCCAGTTGGTTGGGCTCGTAGAATAGCTGATGATGGTGCAAGTGAAGAAACATTGACTATGCCAACAGCTACTACTATTACTGGAGCTCATCAGATCTTACAACAAAAATCTGGTCGTTATATTGTTGCCGGTAAAACAGCAGCTCTTGGTGTTGTTATCGGATTCAGAGATGAATTAGTAGAAGAAGAAACAACGTTGGGAGTTGATCCAACATTTAATCCACTTTCTATTGGTACATATGCTACTGCCGGTACATATACCGTAGGTACAACAGGGGTTTATAGTATTGCTATTAACACTGATGATACTATTTTAGCTGTGTATGAAGATACCGTTATTAAAATTGACAAAATCACCGCAGATGGTTCAGGATTAGATTTATCATTTGATACAACAGGAAGTAAAACAACAACAATTACTCCTGCTAGTTCATCAGTTTGCCGTATTGGTATTGATAGCACAGGTAAAGTTGTGGTTGCATCATCGAATGTAGCAGCTACGGCTGTTGATCTTGTTCGTTATACTTCAGCTGGTGCAACTGATACAACATGGAATGGTACAGGTATTACAGCAAATGGTCCTCAGACTATTTCGAATGTCGGTACTGCTGGTGTAGCTCTTGCATCAATGATGCAAACAACAACACAACAAACTGTATTCCTTGGTTATAACACTGCCGATGGAAACGGTCGTTTGTTTGCAGCTCGATTAGCTTCTGATGGAGCATTGGATGCAACATGGAATACCGATCCTGCAGGTACAGATACTGCTGGTGTCTTAACATATGCAAGTGGAACAACTCCAGAAGCTGCAACGATAAATGCCGGAGCAATTACTATTAATGGTACGGTTGCTTCAATTGGTTCTTCAAATGGAACTGCGGGCGATCCTATCGTAACATATGTTTACGGTGACAGTTATGTAACAGAATTCCCACAAGAATCTCTGGAAGCAGCTGCAGGAACATTGGATTCAACAATTCCAGGCAGTACAGCAGGTGCATTACCGTTGGCAACGTTGCCAGTTGCGGGTGCAATTACTGGTGTAGCTCAAAGAATGTACATCTATAATAATGCAGGTACACAGTCAGGTGCACTTGGTGCAAATGGTGCGATGTTACTTGCTTCAGTAAGCACTGATACCGTGTATATATCTCAATTGAATGCTGATTTAACACTGAATTCAAATTTTGGTGGTGGTGATGGTGTGGTTTCATTTACACCTGTGGGTAGTGATAATGCAACGATTACTGATATGTATGTTGCAAATGGTACAAATGATACAGCACAACCAATCTATGTGGCTGGTTATACAACTAATGGTACAACAACTACTATGTTTGCTGCTCAAATATCAGCAAATGGTGTAACCGTTACAGAAATGGCATCAACTGCAAATTTAACAGCAACGTCATCAGTTCCAGCAACTGGTGTAGTTCGTCAATCATCAAACAGCAGAATGCTTGTTACTGGTTTTGACGATACGAATGGTGTGATTGTTGCATATGATTCAAATATGACTGCAATTGATACATCATTTGGTAATGGTTCAGGAACTGGATATTATACATCGGCAGGAACAAACGGTATTTATGCAATGGCGACTGATAATTCAGACCGTACATATATTGCATATCAACTAAATGGTACAACAATTAATGTTGAACGTATTTTAGAAAATGGTACTGCTCTTGATACCAAATTTAGTGGTGATGGTATTGCAACAATGACAGGAACTGCTTTCTCAGCAACTCAGATTCGTATGGCTATTGATTTAACCAATGAACAAGTAGTTGTTGCTGCAGTTGATACAGTTGCAACATTTACTCAAATTAAAGTAGCTCGTTATAATTTCGATGGAACAACCGCTGCTACTGAAACAGTTTCAGTAGCATCGAAGAATTTAGTCTTGTCAGACTTGTTCATTGATAATGATAATGCAACTGATTTCCCAAGTGTTGTTGGAGCGTATCCAAATGTTTACGTTGTTGGTTATAATTCAACAGACAGTTATGCTGTAACTGCACGAATAAATTCAACAGTAACAGCGCTGACTATTGATGCAACGTATGGTGCTTCAGGTATTGCTAACCTAGCAATAGGTGCAATGACTGTTGTAACAGCTGGTGCTCTTGATCCAGATCGTCGTGTGTATATGGTTGGTTCTAATGGATCAACAACTGCATATATGGGTCGATTCTACGGAGATTATTACTGGACAGAAGCTTCTCCTGCAATCTTACAGGGTACTCCTGGTACATTGGATATTACTCTGAACCCAGATGGTGGAGCTAATCAAGGTGGTATTAATCTTGAAACTGAAACAACCACTGCGTGGGATACTGCTCTAAGTGCTTACACAGCGTATGCAATTATCGAAAATCCAACTGCTGATGGAACTTCATTCATTGCCTTTGGTAATGGAACGAACGTTATTGTTGGTAAAATCAATGCTGATATGTCACCAGTAACGGCATTTGATACAGATGGATTAACAACAGCTGTAGCAATGGCGACTGTAACAAGTATGACGTACGATTCACTCGGTAATATTATTGTATCTGGTACAAATGCAGGTGCTCAAAAAGTATTGAGTTTCTTACCAAGTGGTGCATTAAATGCTACATTTGATGCAGCTGGTCTTGCTTCAACTGTTGGTACAACCGTATTACAACAAAAATCAGGTCGATATATTGTTGGTGGATATGATGGATCGGCAAATGGTTTGCTCTCTGCATATCAAAATGACTCAGCGGTTGATACAGCTGCATTACCAATTGATCCTACTTTTGGACCTGCTGCAAATAGTGGCTATTATCCAACGGGGATCAATGCGCAAGTTGATGCTTTTGTAATCGATAGCAATGATTATATTTATTATGTATATCGTAATTCAGGAGTTGTGAATCTTGCTAAGTTGACTCCAGAAGGTTCTCTATCAACTTCAGCGAATACTCCATCAGCAGAAGTGTGGTCAACCAACCCAGTTACTGCTACAGGAATAACTGCAACATCACCTTCGCGCATTGCGATTAACAGTGCTGGTAATGTTGTAATTGCAGCATCAACAGCTGCAGGTGTGTTATTTAGATTGTACACTGGAGCAGATGGTACCGCTATTGCTGCGGCAACTACTGTTGCAGGAACAGCAGCATCGACAGATGTTCTAACAGGAATTGTTGGATCAGGTACTGGATTCTATGGTGCAATTCATACTGCAGCATCAGCATTTGCTTTCTCAGTTACTAGTGCTGGTTTAGTTGATGCGAATTTTGGTTCTGGAACTGTCGGAGCTCAATCTGGTGCTATGACAGCAACGGCAACTCAGGGAGTTACTTCAGTTAATGGGATCTCGGTTCAAGCTGATGGTAAAATCGTGATGGTTGGTGGTAATGTTACTCCATCTCCATTATTAATTAGTGTATATGCTCATCCGTTTATTCCTCAATATGCACAGGCTCCAAATCAGGCAGATGCAGGTCTGCTCGATACGACATTGTGGCCAACAACTGGTGCATTGAAATTAGATGTTTATACTCCAATTTCAACAACTGTAACCGAAGCAATATTAAGTGGATCTGAAGTTTCACGTATTTATGAGTACGCTAATGGAAAAGCATTATTTGTATTTAGTGGTACAAATGCAGGAGCGGATACAGTTATTGTTCGTGTGAATAAAGATCTAACTTTAGATACTTCGTTTAGTGGTGACGGTGTTATCACAATTACTGGTAGTACTGATGCGAATGCATTATTCGTGAACTCAGATGGTGATATTTTTGTAGGTGGTGGAACAGCTGCACAAGGTTGGGTCTACGCATATAATTCAGTAGGTACTCAGTTGTGGGCAAATACAACAACTACTCCAGACCTTGGTATTTACCAAATTATACAACAAACTCCTACTCGATTAATTGTTTCTGGTAAAGAAGTAAACGGAACATTGTTTGCTTATGACAGTTCTGGAGCGCTTGATATTACATTTGGTTTAAATGGTGTTATGACTACGGGTGTAGCAGAGCCGGTGACTGATATTTCGATCGATTCAAGTGATAGAATTATCTGTATATCAAGTGATGGTGAAGGTAATACTGTATTGCATAGAGTTCCAGCAGCTGGTATTGCAACGGGTACATTCCCATCTGCTCTTACTGGTGGAACAGCAATTGATACAGCGACTGGAAACGCTACAGTTATTTTAGATCAAAATGGAGAGATCGTTGTTGCATCAGCAACAGTTGCTGGTTTCACCATCGCTCGTTATAACAATGATGCGACCGGTACTAATGACGGAACTCAAATTGATATTGTTGCAGGTGGAACAAGTACATCAGTACTTGGTAACATGTATGCAACGTCAGATGGTAAATCTGTGATGGTTGGTTACGAAACAACAGGAGATACTGTTGTCGTAGCTCGATTAACATCAGGATTTATTTTAGATACTACATTTGATACAAATGGTGTCTTAGCTACAACAATTGGTGCTGTAGAATTCTTAGCTCGCGATGCAATTATTGCTGCGGATGACCGTGTCATGCTTGCTGGTGGTAGTGGAGCTGCAGCAGATCCTTACATAGCTCGTGTATTTGGTGATGATTACGTCACGTATGTATCACAAGCTGAAGTACAAGCTGTTGATGGTACCCTTGATCCAACATGGGGAGTATCTGGTATCTATGATTATGCAGGTGTAGGCACCATTGCTGCTGGTTCTCAAGGTAAGGCAATTCTTGCTCTGACTAATGGTGGTTATTATATGGCCTTAACTGATGGTACAAGTTCACAAGTAGTTCGTACGCTTGCTGATGGTACATTGGATACGGCATTCAATTCAACTGGTATTGCAGATGTATTAACTGGTTACTATGGTGTTAACTCAATTATGCTTGATGGTTCAAACCGTCTGGTATTAACAGGTACTGATGCTGGTACAGTCGGCACACCTTGGATAGCAAGATATGTTACAGGTGATTCAGGTGCCTTAGATACTTCATTTAGTGGAGATGGTATAGTTACCGGAACAGATGCAACTGAATTGACTGCTATTGTTGAACAAACTTTAGCTCGTTATGTTGTTGCTGGTAAAGATGCTACAGGAGCAGTATTGTATGCTTACACAGCATTGAATCCTAATACGCCAACAGTTACGGGTGTTGCTGATACAACATTTAATGCTGGTGATAGTGGAACTCCTGGTTATGTTCAAATCGGTAGTACAAACGGTATCTATAATTTGATTGCCGATTCAAATGATCGCTTGATATTTGCTGTATTAAATACAGCTGGTACATCAGTTGATCTGTATCGATTGACACCAACGGGTGAACTTGATACTACATTTGGTTTAGGTTTAACTGGAAAAGTATCCGTGTTTTCAACAACAGCGAGTACTTCTGGTTTTGATGCAAGCAGTATTCGCGTGGCCTTAGACTCTGCAGGTAACATTGTAGTTGCTGCGTATGTTTATACTACAGGTACATCATCAGGTAATATTAACATTGCTGCATATGATAACGGAACTGCAAATATTGCTAATACAAATGGTGTTGTATGGACGAATACATATGCTATTGAAAATGTTGCAGCAGATCCTGGTAATGAGGATGTCTCATTAACTGCTCTTGTAACGACTTCGGATAACAATGTGTTAGTGCTTGGTAATGCGCTTGGTGCAAGTTCATTATTAAGTCCAACATGGATTGCTCGTTTAGCAAATACAGCTGATACAGGAACGTATGCCCTTGATACTGTTGGATTTAATCCAGCTGCATTAGATGGTGCAGGTACTGCAGCTACAACAGGTATTGCAGGTATATTTGAATATAGTAATACGACACTTGGAATTACAACTCCGTTCCACGTATATAGTGGAATGACTGTTCTTCCTGATGGTCGAGTTGACCTTGTTGGATATGAAAATAACGGAGGAACTATTACTCCGACTGTAGTTCGTATGTACAACACTCCATACACAACTGAAGAATCTCAATCACCAAACTCTCAAGCTATTGGTACCAACGATCTTACTCTTGGTCTAAACTTAGAGACGAATGGTGTAACATTCTTTGGTGTTTCTTCATCATTGGCAAGTTATAATCAAGTAGCTCGAGCAATTGCGTTACAAGATGATAACAATCTTGTCGTTGCAGTTGATGGTGCTTCTTCAACGAGTGGTGGTAACAGTGAGATATTCCTTGATATCTTTAATAACGATGGATTGTTGAATCTGAGTTTTAATACCACAGGTCAACAAACAGTGTTATCAAGTTATGATCAGCAATTTGTGCAGGATATGGTAACGTTCACAACGGTTGCAGGCGTACATAAAGCAATTCTTGCTGGTTATGTAACAAATACAGCATTGACTTCAACTGACTCACTGTTGTTGCAGTATGACTTAACTCCAAACGGAGCATTAGATACAACATTTGGTGGATTTAATGCTAACCCTCAAGGTATTGCGTTTGGTGATGGTAAACAAGCGAACGTTGTTGGTCGTCAATCAAATGGTCGTATTATTGTTGGTGGACAAAGCCAAAATGATAAAGCTCTATTGCTTGGATACACTGCTGACGGTAAAATGGATAGCAGTTTCGGTTCTGATGGTTACTTAGTAGCTTCAGCAACTTCAAACGCTTTGTATACTCATGCCATCGACACAGAAAACCGCGTTGTTATCGCATACAGAGATACAACTGCAGGCAATGTGTTTGTTGCAAGGTTCTATGCTGATGGTTCTGGCTTAGATACATCATTTAGTACTGATGGTCTTGTTGACACAGGTATTGTGGTTGCTGGTAATAATGATATGCGTATTGCAGTTGATGCATCAAATAATGTTGTTGTCGCAATGATAGCAAGTGATGGAACAACGCTTACAATTAGAAGTTATGATGCAGCTGCTGGTGGTCAAACTACAACATTTGATCCAGCGCTTTCATTAACAGCGTTTACTCTTTCAAGATTATTAATTGATCTTGATGGTAAAGCAGTGATTGTAGGATCTGATAATGTTGCAAGTGATCAAGTTGTTATAGCTCGTACAACTACAGCTTTAACAGCTCTTGATACAACATTCAATAACGGCGGAACTCAGGGTTATCTGAAGTATGCTATTGCAGGTGGAGCAACTCAACAAACAACATACGCTATGATTCATCCAGATGGTCGTATCTTGATTGTTGGTTCTGAAACACTATTATAAGATCTTCAATTTCAACTCGACACTGTATCAAAGAGCAGTGTCGAGTTGAAATTGAATATTTGATAGTTTAAAATTTTAATCCTTAAACAAGTCCCCTGGTATTTCTTTATGAAGTGCCAGGGGACTTTCTTTTCTGAACTATTGATTCTCGAGAGCTTGGCATGTTAAAATATTTCTATATGAATAAAATATTGAGAATGAATTACTGTGTCAGGATTACTATGTTTACATCTAAATACCAGTCTGTGGTGATGTTGGTTAAGAGGTATATGATATTTGCTTGTATGGTAATGCTGCCAATTATGAACTGTGCAAGTTCGTTACGGTCTTTTCAGCCAGCAGCTCGTTCATTGTATCGATCAGCAGCTCAGCAAAATAAATTTTATAAAAATGATTTTTCTTTTATGCCACAAGCTCCAGAATTTATTGAAATTGATGAAACATTACCAGTTCAATCACAGGTAAAATTTACTGATGATACACCGAACAGAGAGGTATGGAAGATGTCGACACAACAAGAACAAGAAATTAATGATTCAATACGAGGATATGCAAAACGACAAGCACAGCTTGCCCAAGAACGTGCAATCGCAGATAAAAAACAAGCTGATCGCATGAATGTATTAAAAATAGAACGCGATATAATTGCTGAAGAAACAGACCAGCTCGTTCAAAAAGAACACGCACGTTTTGAACGTGAACAAATGCAAGGTGTTGCAGCATATCTTGGAGTACCGCTGGTTAATTTATTATTGATTATTGGTGTAATCTCTGTCATGAAATAATGAAATATAAGTTTTGTTATTTAAAATAATTCAAGGCCAATGAAAATCTTGTACATTCATCATGGTAGTTTTTGGCATTAAGGTACACACTGTTTTTTCGCCGAGAAATCGGAACGACACAGGTCGTGAAACAATTTGTAAAAACAATATGAACTGTAGATTACTCATGATCCGCGGGATTGTAAATTTTTTTGAAAATATGAGTTCAAGGTTGTACATTGCATTAAACTTGTTATGACGCTAAAAAGGGAGTTGTTTAAACTCCCTTTTTTAGATTTTAATCTCTGAGGGTGCAATTCCCCGAAGCTCTGCTTCGTAGTCCTTGGTAAAAGTGATATACTAAATTCAAATGAGTTCATATAAACACAAAAGCCATAACGTATCGGTCCTGATGTATCACATA
>Ga0209390_10001223_pt1 | contig 50794 bp, 40 predicted proteins | sample BON01_FD_187212 | JGI IMG/M metagenome (GOLD analysis project Ga0209390, IMG submission 187212) | Freshwater microbial communities from Lake Bonney liftoff mats and glacier meltwater in Antarctica - BON-01 (SPAdes) (version 2) | ecosystem: Environmental > Aquatic > Freshwater > Ice > Glacier...
TCGTAGGTCAGTTGTTTGTAGCTACTCATTTCGCATATCTCTTGTCGGAGAAAAAGGAAAGAGCCTACAGGCAGCTGACCTCTTTTCCTACCGCAGTAGAGTTATGCACTTCAGAGTTGAATCTGCCAACCTATACTAAGCTCGGTGTATAAAACTAGGTGCCGTATTGAGGCGCGGAATCAAGGAGAATCAAGGGGTCAGGTTACTTGATCTGCGGAGCTTAAGTAAAAATCAAGTACTCTGACCCCTTGATTCCTCCTGACCCCTTGATTCCTCCGGGTGCGAATCTCTTAGTCCGCGTCGGTTCCAACTGCAGTACGGCCGATGTTGGCCGTTTGCAACGCGATGTGGTAAACAAGAGCTTTGCTTGGCCGATCGCTCGATTGAGCCTAGAGCAATTCACAATCTGGAGGGCTACACCAATGCAAAGAAGACCTTTAGTAAACTCTCGGCAGTTCTGGGCTTCCCTCAACCTCGCTATCGTATTGGCTGTGCCAGGCAGCGCGCTCGCACAGGATTTCCAAGCCCACCCATCGACGCAACTACCGGCTAACCTAGTCACCTTAGATACCTTGAAGGTATGGGAGCAAGAGCTGTCCAACTGGGGGCGGTGGGGTCCAGATGATCAACGTGGCACTCTGAATCTCATAACAAAGGCAAAGGCTCTGCAGGCCGCTGCGCTCGTCCAAACAGGAGAGACCGTTACACTGCAGCACTTTGTCACGCTGGAGAAGGCCATAGATAGTCAGAGCTTCGGCCCTACAGAGCATCGCATGAGCCGGCTTGATCCGGTGACCGGTGAGCCCACCTTCGCCTTGGATGAAATTAGCTTCTCCCTCCACGATGGCATGCTCTCGCACATCGACGCACTGTGTCATTACCGTAGCGAGATCGATGGCGAGTACATCATATTTAATGGTTACCCGCAAAATCTTACCGCGACGGGATGCGAGGATTTAGCCATCGATCGTATGGGCACTTCCTACGTCACCCGAGGGGTGTTGGTGGATATTCCCTTGATGCGCGGCCTAGATTGGCTGGACCCTAGCACTCCGATCTACGTAGAAGATCTTGAAGCGTGGGAGGCGTTCGCTGGCGTGAAGATTGGCAGCGGCGACGCCCTGTTCGTAAGAACCGGGCGTTGGGCGATGCGTGATGCCGAAGGGCCTTGGCAATATGGGCAAGGCGGCGCGGGCCTGCATGCCTCGGTACTGCCTTGGCTTAAGGCGCGAGACGTAGCGATTCTAGTGGGCGATGCTGTCAACGACGTGCAGCCCTCTGGAGTAACCGGTATAGGTCGCCCGATTCATCAACTCACTCAAGTGAATCTTGGTCTCCCCATTGTCGACAATGGCTACCTTGAGGATGTCTCGAAAACCGCCGCTCGCCTAAAGCGCTGGGAGTTCATGACGGCAATTCAGATCAACCCGATCCCAGGTGGCACCGCCAGTCCGTTTAACGCACTCGCCACGTTTTGAAAGGGTTCTAGCGGGCTTCGTCGTACGGGAGCTAGGCCAAGATTCCCGAATGAATTAAATAATAAGGAGCAAATCGATGAACTTACTCGATTTTCGACACATAAGTTGGCGAGGGCTGGGGATTACACTATTGTTTCTAGGATCACTCTCAACGGGCCCAAGAGTTGACGCTCAATCGGAGACAAACGCTGTCACTGCCCCAATGATGGTAGTCCTCGACGCGGTAAACTGGGGCCCACCTGGAGGAGGTAATGGCGCGCCTTTGGGTGTGCGCACGGCACCGCAAGGCGTAGACCCGGCGACCGGGGGCATTACCTACTACGCTATGTTTCCCGCTGGTTCTCACTTCGATTTGCATTGGCACAGCTACGACGAATTCGTGGTGGTGGTTAGTGGTGCTGTAACACTCGACCTAGGCGATAACACGCAACTGGTCAAGACAGGTAGTTACATCGTGATTCCAGCTAAGATGCAACATTCCTGGGATGTTCCGTTAGATGAGGATGTGGTCATCCTAGTACGCCGCGCAGGGCCTGCGGATTTCAATTACGTAAAATAGGAGCATTTTTAATTTGCCAAAACACTAGGCTATAATTCGCTATCGACTACGAAGCCTATACTTTTTGAGATAACTCAATGACTCCCCAGATTTACCACAATCCTCGTTGCAGCAAATCCCGCTCCACGCTCGCCATCTTGCGCGAAGTCGGTATCGAGCCCGATATTATCGAGTACCTAAAGACCCCGTTGAGCAAAGCTGAGTTACTAGATATCGTCGCCGCCACTGGTCTTTCCGTAAGAGCATTGCTGCGCAGTGGTGAGCAGGATTACAAGCGCTTATGCTTAGAAGACACGGCATTGAGTGACTCTTTTCTACTCGATGCAATCGAGGCTCATTCTATCCTGCTTAATCGCCCCATCGTGGTCACGGACAAAGGGGCGCGGCTGTGCAGGCCTCCTGAACTCGTTCATGAGATTCTGCCGTAAAGCCAGAACCCTAGTTTGATTAGACGAGGCTCCTAAAGAGGAGCGACCAGCTCCTTTAGTTTTTCTCTAAGCGGTTCTGTTAGCTCGGCTATCGGCGAGTTTAGACACTGTATTAATGGTTCAACTAGCATGTAAGGTGCTAACAAAGGGGCCAAGGCATTAGCAAAGACTGGGCGCCAGAATTGCAAGGCCGCCTCTGTCTCCATGCAGTCTGGGGCCTGGGCATTGGCGAGACCTGCTGCACCTAGGCAGCACGCTGTGAATACTACTCCTATGTGTTTTAGCATAAGCACCTGCCCAGCAGAGGTTTTCTACCACATGGCCCTAGTCATGAATTCGGCTGTCCAACCACTTACTGCGAAAGGCTCGCGCCGGCTCTGCTAAGGGACGCTCCACGCTCTCGTCGGACACTACTTGTAAAGTAGGGTTACTGATGAAGCTTACTTCGCTGCTGCGAGTCTGGCCGCGCTGCTGGTATTCGATCTCTAGTGTTGCTCCTGGCGCTACGCGTTGAAGCAGTCGCTCCCATGCTTGTTCACTACGCATCGTGTAGCGCCCGATCTTCAGGATCTCATCGCCTTGCCCTAGGCCCGCTAAATACAGGGGTGATCCGACAAGCGTAGGACCCTCTAGCGTCGCCTTGTTGTCTGCGTAACTTAGCTCTACGTTGCCGAGGCTAGCGCTACTAGGCGCCTTCACTTGTAGCAATAAGCCCGCGTTTGCCAAAAGAGTCGCGTAGTCTGGTAGGTCGCTGGCATAAATGTAGCGCTGAAAGAAGTCTGCCGCGAAGGTGGCATCGTTGCTAGTGCGTGCCAAGGCGTACTGTAAATCTTCCAGCGTATAGGGCTGCTCTGTGCGGCCATAGTCCTGCCATAGTGTGCGCATATAGTCATCGAGAGTTAACTCGAAGTCGCTGCGCAGGGTTAGATCTAGCGCCAAGGCAAGTGCCGCGCCATAGGTGTAGTAGGTGAAGAAAGTGTTGCGGAAGTTGGTTGGGTCTAGTGCCGTCGCAGCATCCACGAAAGGTGCCTGCATACTCATCTCGATTGGGCTGAAGAACTGGCGCCCAGTGGAATGAGTTATGGCGTTAATTAAGCTCTCCACCACCTCCAGGTATTCTTCGTCTGTGCGCATGCCGCTTCGGCGCAGCAATAGAGTGCCGTAATACTGCGTAAATCCCTCCGCCAACCATAACTCTCCAGAGAGGTTAGCCTGTTCGAAATTGAAGGGCTGCAAAGAGCGGGGGCGGATGCGCTCAACATTCCACGCGTGGAAGAATTCATGGGAGAGTGTGCCGAGCATTTCTCGGGCATTGTCACTCAGGCTTTTAGAGTTAGTTAGAATTGTGGAATTGCGGTGCTCCATGCCATCGCCGTTTACATAGGGTAGGTAGTCCGCAATAAAAGTATAAGTGCCATGGTCGAAGGCGGGTAACTCGCCGAACACTGCTATATGCTCTTGCACGACTTTCTCCGCCATTTCGGCCAACTCGTCCACGTCTTCTTCTTTGGCATCGTGGTGTACGGCGAGGCGCAGTTGGTAGTCATTGCCCTGAGACCTGACAGTGAACTCGCGAAGGCTAAAGTCACTGATTTCGACAGGGCTGTCCAAGAAGTACTGCAAGTCAGGTGCGGTAAACACATTCGCTTGAGTGGTAGGCGCCAGTTGTGTGGCGAATTGCCAACCTTCCCCGAGGTCTTTGAACAGTACACGCAAGGGTCGATGGTCAAAATGCCGGGCCCACATGAAAGTGGCGGGCATATTCAGATGTGCATGGCTTAGGTCGATCTGAGAGTAGGTCCCATCGGAGCGGTCGGCAAACAGGGTGTAGTGAATCTTCACAAAGGAGCCCGGCGCGGCGATATCCCATTGATAGGGGGAGGGGCGCGTAATAGTCAAAGGCTTGCCAGCGCCATCCTCGGCACTCACTTTATAGACATTCTTAGCAAACTCATGCAATGCATAACGGCCCGGAGAGGAGCGGCTCATGCGCAACTCCAGCACCTCGAGGTCGGCAGGCAAATCGGAGTATGTCACACTGATTTGGGCCTCATGGTGCACGGCATTGGCGAAGGACACCTCATAGACCACGGTTTCCTGTGCTTGGCTCAATGGCGTGCACGCGGCGATGCTCACGATAATTAGAACTATGCATAGGGTTTTCATAGGCGTTCGACTTCACTCACCAGCTTAAGGGGACAGGGGCGAGGATATCGGTAATGCCTTGGCTTGGAAAGGTTCCCTAGGTGTTTTAGCGACTCTGGGCGAGTTTAACGATGCTCGCATCCACTGGCCACACGTTCTCGTCCCATAAATTATTGTGTCGCATGAAATCTTCCTGTTGATAATGCGTATAGGCTGTGTCGCTAAGACCTACGCCGGTAACGTCCTCAAGAAACATCACACCTTCCATAAGTGTACGTTGCCAGGATTTCCCAACATCCAACTCCTGTAGTAATGCCATGTAATCATCGCTGGCTAGTACTTGCGCAGGGCAGTAGATTTCCTGAGCATGGACGAGATTGAGAAGCCAGCGCTTTTGCAGTGGGTGAATTTGGCGCCAGAAACGCGAACCTGCTTCTATGTCGCCGAGCATAAAACCGGCTACACCATTCGCATAGGCCGAGTCTTGATCGGTATTGGTGTCATTCAAGAAAACAGCATTCTCGCGATTCAGTGCGCCTCTTGCCGCGTCGACTAGCAATTGAGTGAGCTCGAAAGAAGGCCCCTGAGTGTCAGCTAGTTGCTGACGCGCGATAAACGGGATTGCCTCCTGATAGTCGCCAATCGCCGTGAGATCGCGCGCCACACCGCCCAGAAATCCAACGTGTTTAGGGCGCTCCAACAACTGCAACTTGCGTGCGCGTATCGCCTGTGCCGGCGGAAGTAGGCTGATGCGATAACTCCAAATTTCATCGGGAGATATTTCGAAAGGTCCAAGCTCGGCAGTTTTGTTTAGAAAGCGCTGTGCCTCCTCGTAGAGCCTAGCGCTCATCAATAGTAGAGCATAGTGAGCCATCGCGAATTCGGGCGGTTTTCCCGAGAGTATTTGCTGGCGCAACACCATCTCTTCTTGGCGATGCTCATTACCCGCCATACGCAACTCGATAGCGCGAATCGACTCAAGTGCAGGATGCACTCGATCCATGCTAGCAATGGCTCGATGTGTTTCTGCAACCAAGTTGATCAAACTCTGCTTCTCTGCAATCTTCGCGAAAACAGAGAAATTGTTAGCGGCAGCAGCGAGCCCAATATGAGCACTTACGAATGCGGGGTCTAGATCGATAGCTTCTTTATAGTAGTCGATGGCGAGTTGCCAGTCGTCGGGGTTAAATTGTGCATTGTGAAACTCTGCCTTCATGAAGCGGTCGTAAGCGATGGCATCAGTCGTACCCCAGTCCAACATATTGGCGCGGTGTTCATCGTCTAGGGAGCCTCTGAACAACTCTGATATGTCTCTGCGTGAGTCTGTCGCGTGTTGCCGCAAGGCGTCGTTCGAAGGCAATGGCCGTAGCCCTTGGCAAGAACGACAACGCAGCGGCGGCGCGCGACAGGCCCGCCCTTCGGGGCCTTCAGGCAATCGTGCTGCCTGCGTTACGTTTTCTCGACAGGCCGACGCATGCCTTCAAAAACGCGCCTTGTCAGCACGATTGCCTGAAGGCCAGAGATATATCAGAGTTGTTCAGAGGCTCCCTAGAGTGGCGCGGTGTATTAATGGCGCGACACATGATTGGCGATCTCACTCTGATGGGCCGTGCGAATATCTATGGTTCTTATGAAAACTCCAATCGTGCTGGCACAGGACTAACACTGCAGAAATACGACTCGGTGGTCCAGTTCGATCTCGAAGCTCGTTACCGCTTCGACGAGATCTTCACGCTGGCATTGGGCGGTCGCAACATATTCGACGAATATCCACAAAAGGATAAACTCGGCGACTATTGCTGTGGCGCTCTCTACCCAACTGGCACACCCGTGAGCTGGGATGGCAGTTACTACTATATGCGTCTGTCTGCGGACTTCTAAGCCGAATGCAAAACACGCGGGAGCTGCTCCGCTCCCGCGTGTTTTGCCCTAACACTCCCGCTGAGAAAGTCGCTGTACAGTTGCGATCTCTATTTTGAAAATCCTCTCGAATGGAATAATCAGGAGTTTTGCAGATGAGCAACTCTGTCAGTCGCCGCGAATTCATGAATCTGCTAGGGGCCACGTTTGGTACTAGCGCCTTGATTCAAATGCGTTCCGCATTAAGCCTAATGCCTACAACGGCCTCGGCGGCCACGCTGTCACTTGCGGCACCAGCAAGTGGTAAGGGGAAAGTCGTGGTGTTAGGTGCCGGAATTTCTGGCCTGACCGTTGCGTGGGAGTTGAGCAAAGCAGGTTACGACTGCACGGTATTGGAGGCGTCTAATCGTGCTGGTGGTCGCGTGATGACAGTGCGTTCCGGCGATGTAGTTGACGAAATCGGCAATAATCAAATCTGTGAGTGGGACCACGAGCCCCATATGTATTTCAATGCGGGCGCGGCGCGAATCCCTAGCACGCACCGCAATCTTCTTGGATATTGTAAACAGCTCGGTGTCGAGCTCGAGCTGTTCATTAACGAATCTAAAACAGCCTATGTGCAAGACGATGCGATGTTGGGTGGCGAACGTATTCGTAATGGCGAGCTTTCCACTAACGTGCGTGCTTTCTTGGCAGAGCTTTTCGCCAAGTGCTACACCAGCGCGCAGCTGGACCAGCCATTTTCCGATTCGGAATCGCAGAAAATTCTTGGCCTTATCTCCCAGTTCGGCGACCTCGACGAGAACATGCTTTACAAGGGCAGTTCGCGCGCTGGTTATATCAGCGGCGGATTCCTAGACCATGGAGTCCAAAAAGACATGGTGGCCTTTAAGAAGTTAATGCAAAGCCGCATGCTAGGCATGAGTTTTACCGCCAACGAGGGCGAGACGGGACCCATGCTTATGCAGCCAGTCGGCGGCATGGATATGGTTATCAAGGGCTTTACGCGCGCGCTTGGCGACAAAGTAGTGTACAAGGCCCCTGTGATGGGTCTCACGCTGAAAGTCGACGGTGTCGATGTTGCCTACGAGCGTGATGGCGTGCGGCAGAACATTAACGCCGACTACTGCTTCAATTGTATTCCCTCACATTTGATGACGGGAATTCCTAATAATTATCCGAGTGACTATCTCGAGTCAATGAGTTCTATTAAGCGCGGTGAAGCCTATAAGTCTGCGTTCCAAGCCAAGAAGCGCTTCTGGGAAGATGAGGACATTTACGGTGGCATTAGCTGGATCAACGCTCCGATCCAACAGATTTGGTATCCACCCCACGGCATTCACAAGGCAAAGGGCTTCAGTAGCCCACCTCAGGGGGTCGCCACTACTTTATAGGCGATCAGGTGAGCTACCACGGTGCGTGGCAGGAGAGCGCGATTGCATCGGCTCACTGGGCATTAGCGGATATGGATCAGCGCCTACGCAATATGAGTGCCTCGGCCTAAATTTAGACCGCTGGATATTGAGTGTACGGAGTACTATTCATGAAGAAGTTGTTGGTAATTAGTGTAGCAATGCTTGCGAGTATGCTTAGCACGATAGGTCTTGCGCAATCCGAAGCAGGTGAATATTACAATGATCGGTATTGTATGACCTGCCATGGGGTCGACGGTATCGGCAATGAAGGCGTTTCAGCTCGGCGTTTGGCTGGCATGGAGCCGTGGTATTTGAAGCGGCAACTAGAGGCGTTCCGAGCGGGCACAAGGGGACTCACAAAATGGATGTACAGGGTTCCGAGATGCAGCCAATGGCTGCTAAGCTCAGTGATGAAAGTATTCAAGACATTGTGACTTGGGTTGGCAGCTGGGAGTATCGACCTGCGGAGGTCACCATCGTAGGTGATGCGGTGTGGCAAAACACTTTTCACGGTTTGTGCAAGCTGTCACGGTGCCGAGGGGCAAGGTAATCAAGCCTTTGGCGCTCCTGCGCTTGCAGGCCAAAACGATTGGTACCTCGCCACCCAATTAAGGAATTTCGGGGCACGTTACCGAGGCCGTGATCCGCTGGACATTTTCGGAGCGCAGATGATTGGAGTGTCGTCGATGCTGTCGAACGAGGTCGCAGTTTCTACGGAGTGATCTCCATCCCGCCAGGCGCAGAGACTCTATACCTCAGTGGCGCGGGCGCACAGCCAAAGGCCGATGGAAGCTGGGGCTCGATGGAAGAGCAGGCTATTGATATTTTCACAACCTTCCAGGGCACTTTGGAGGGTATGGGCTGGTCGCTAGAGGATATCGTGCAGGTGCGCGCCTTTGCCACGGCAGGGGACGATGGAATGCTCGATTTCGCAGGTTTTAACACCGGTTATCAGCAGTTCTTCGGCAGCGATATTAACCCAATGAAGCCTGTGCGCTCATTTGTGCAAGTGGCGGATTTGGTGCGTGATGGCTGGGTGGTCGAGGTAGAGGTTAGAGCGGCTCGCATGCCAGAGTAGGGCGGCGCATCGTAGTAATAAGTAGTAAAGTTTTATGGGGAAGTGTTGACGTGCTTCCCCATTTTTTTATGCAGTAGTGGCGCCCACACATAGCGATTCTTACCTTCGTGTTTAGCTTTATACATCGCGTGATCTGCGGCGCGCATTGCGGTTTCGATGTTGGTGTGTGTTTCCCACCGCGTTATGCCAATCGACATCGACAGCTTGACCACACCGAAGCTGCCTTGCACAGGCTTCGCCATTTGCTCAATGATTCGTCCTGCGATAACGGCGACGGACTCTGAGTCGCTGTTGTCTAGTAATACTACGAACTCGTCACCACCGATGCGGGCGGCCGCATCACCATCTCGAATGCAGGCAGCGAGTCTTGCAGCGACCTCGATCAACACCTCATCACCAGACTGATGCCCGTGTCTGTCGTTAATAGATTTGAAAGCATCTAGGTCGCAGATAAGCAGATGCAGAAGCCTATCTGCTTGACGTCGTTGAGCTGAATTCTCGACACGGAATTTCAGGCCTGCACGGTTGTAAAGTCCAGTTAAATCGTCGCGATGTGTTTGGCGCAAGAGGCGTTTCTCGTTGCTCAAGCCTTGAAATAAGTCGTGTGTGAGTACTGCAACCACTAGGGCCGTGCAAGCGACGATAAGCAACCGTACTTGCATAATGGTCACGCCATGGATATCAGTAAATGCCGCTGGCTGAAAGGGAATATAGCCCAATTTTATGGACAGAGTTGCTGCAGTTGAGATTACGCCAATGGTCAGGACGGTGCCGCGAAGGCCGAAGCGCAAAGCCGACCACAGGGCAAAAAACAGGAATAGATAGGGCAGTACTAAATCGATAGCGCCACTCCGATTGCGCAGGATCATCCCTCCGGCAATGAGGAGTAATACAGCAAAGACGATTTGCTCTCTGGGCCAAAGCAGTGGATTACTCGGTTTGATGCGAGTTAACAACAAAGGCGCAACTACTAGCACACCGAGCGCATCCCCAACGAACCACATCGGCCAATTTTCCCAGAAAGGCGTGCCTTGGACTTGAACGGAGCCGAAAGAGGCGAGGCTTGCGCCAATGACTGGAGCTATGACCACAGCATAGGCGAGGAAACGAAGCATATTCCCTTGCGGCGCAAGTGCACCGGCAGTATTACCGGAGCGGCGTATTAGTGTGGCGCCAAGAAGTGGCGTTATGCAATTGCTAGCGGTCCAGAAAATATTGGCGACGACAGGGTAGTCGTAGATCTGATTGCTGAGGAATTCGCCGATTGCGACTGCAGCAATCACCCACGCCCATTGCCGGTTTGGCAGCATCAGCAAGAACCCAAGAATCAAACCTGTGCCTGGCCAGAATGTACCGTCATTGGTCATCGGGTTAAAATAGAGTGTCGATACCTGAGTTAAGAAAACATAGGAACTCAGAGCAACGAGGAATACAACTGCATTGGAGTAGTGCAGTAACTTTTCGGCAGGCGCTGTTCTGAGGGTATCGAGGGCACTAGACATAGGAGCAGCTGAAACCTTCCCTTTGTATTACACATGTGTAGGACTCGAGGCGAGTTTAAGGTATTCCAGCGAGGAATTCTATGTATGCAAACCTCGCACATTGCAGTTCTTATAAGCAGGCTGCATTTGTCCGCGATAAAACCTCTGGTTAAACAGTCTATCTGTCCGAGTAGAGTGGAAATTTTGCAAAAAAGGCCGAAAAGATTGGCAATGTCGTTGATATTTCTACTATTATGCTGCCCTTGGAAGGTTCCTCTCACGTGGTCAGAGTCTAATAATTACACTAAATTAATCAATAGCTTAGAGGTTGAGTTCGGCGTTTTGTGCGATTTCATGCAGCTGGGAAATTGATTAGCTAAGATTCGGCTGAAAATCAGCAAGGGTTATTAATTGACCCCCTAAAGAAAAAGCTCTAAGGAAAAAATTTATGTCTTCTACTTACGGTCAGGCGTTTTTGAAGAATTTTTTGGGTGCTTCGCCCGATTGGTACAAATTAACAATCGTCGGGTTTTTGATAATGAACCCGATCCTCTTCTTTATGATAGATCCGTTTATTGCGGGTTGGATCTTGATTCTCGAGTTTATCTTCACACTCGCCATGGCGTTGAAATGTTACCCATTGCAGCCTGGTGGCTTGCTGGCATTTGAGGCAATCGTGATCGGCATGGCATCGCCGGAAACCGTCTACCATGAGGCTGTAGTCAATTTTCCAGTAATCCTGTTGTTGATCTTCATGGTTGCGGGCATTTCCTTCCTCAAAGAAATGCTGCTGTTTGCCTTCACCAAGATTCTGTTGAGTGTGCGTTCGAAGATATGGCTTTCGGTGTTGTTCGCTCTGGTCGCTGCGGTGCTCTCTGCCTTCTTGGACGCGCTGACCGTAACGGCGGTGGTAATCGCGGTGGCCTCTGGTTTTTACGGGGTCTACCACAAGGTCGCCTCCGGTCTGGAGAACGATGCTGATAATCATGACATGTCCCATGATGACGAAGTGCAAGAGCATCGTCGTGAAGACCTGGAAAAGTTCCGCGCGTTTCTGCGTAATCTAATGATGCACGCAGCAATAGGCACCGCACTGGGCGGCGTGGCGACCATCGTTGGCGAGCCACAGAACCTATTGATCGGAACTATCATGGGTTGGGACTTTGTTGAGTTCTACCTACGCGTGATGCCAGTTTCTCTGCCGGTGCTTTTTGTCGGCTTGATCACCACGTTTTTTGTAGAGAAATTCAGCATTCTCGGCTACGGAGTGCAGTTGCCGGATCATGTGCGCTCCATTCTCGAAAAATACAACGAAGAGCAGATCGCTAAGCGAACCAAACGGGATATCATGGTGCTGTGGGTTCAAGCCGCTGTGGCAGTGTTCTTGGTGGTATGTTTGGCTTTGCACTTGGCAGAAGTCGGTATCATCGGTTTGGCGGTAATCGTTCTAGCGACGTCCTTTAACGGGATTACCGATGAACACCGTATTGGGCACGCATTCCAAGAGGCCTTGCCCTTTACCGCACTGTTGGTTGTATTCTTCGCCGTAGTGGGTGTCATACACGAATTACACTTGTTTACGCCCGTGGTTAACTTCGTGCTGGATATGGAAGGGCATGCCCAGTTGTCCGCGTTCTATATAGCGAACGGTGTGCTTTCCATGGTCTCCGACAACGTGTTCGTGGCAACTGTCTATATTACGGAAGTACAGCAGGCGTTCGAAGCCGGCCGGATCTCGCGGGAGCAGTTCGAGCTATTGGCAGTGGCGATCAATACTGGGACGAATATACCCTCGGTAGCTACGCCAAACGGTCAGGCGGCATTCCTGTTCCTTCTTACATCGGGTATCGCTCCGCTGATACGTTTGTCCTATGGCCGCATGGTGATCCTTGCTCTGCCCTATACGATCACGATGTCAATCGCGGGCTTGCTGGCAACAATCTACCTACTGTAGTCCTCAAAAATAGAATCAAGGGCCAGGGTCAATAAAATTGACCCTGGCCCTTTTTTTCGCTCCCTTTTTTATTGGTGTAATAAATAGTTTCAATTCTGATGAAATTTTTTCCAAAAATTCGGATAGACTCCGCCTGCGCTGCGTAGAAGGCATTCCCGGACGTGACTTTCACAAGAAGCCACGCCTAGGGACGCGTTAATTGTGGATAGTTCTGAAGTTTCGAGGAAAGCTCATGACAGCTTCATATGGCCAAACGTTTTTAAAGAATTTCTTGGGCTCATCACCCGATTGGTACAAGCTGACAATCGTCGGCTTTCTTTTCCTGAACCCTGTGCTGTTCTTCTTCGTCGACCCGTTTATTGCCGGTTGGACCTTGATAGCCGAATTCATCTTTACCCTCGCAATGGCACTGAAGTGCTATCCACTGCAACCAGGCGGACTGCTTGCCTTCGAGGCAGTAGCCATCGGGATGTGTTCAACAGAGGCTGTTTACGAGGAAGCACATACCAACTTCCCCGTGATCCTACTGTTGATCTTCATGGTGGCGGGCATCTCTTTCCTGAAGGAAATGCTGCTATTTATCTTTACTAAAATCCTATTACGCGTGCGCTCCAAGGTCATGTTGTCTCTAATGTTCGCGATGATGGGCGCCGTATTATCGGCCTTCTTGGATGCATTGACAGTGACGGCGGTGGTGATCGCGGTGGCCTCGGGCTTCTTCGGGGTCTATCACAAAGTGGCCTCTGGCTTTCATCATGACAAAGAGAATCACGATGTCACGGATGACCTCAGTATCAAGGATACTAGCCGAGGCGATTTAGAGAGTTTCCGCGCCTTTTTGCGCAATATCATGATGCATGCTGCCATCGGCACGGCACTGGGCGGGGTCTGCACGATTGTGGGCGAGCCGCAGAATCTGTTGATTGGTCACATCATGGAATGGGATTTCGTAGAATTTTTCATTCGTGTTGCCCCAGTATCGATGGTAGTTCTAGCCACTGGTCTTACGACTACTATTCTCGTGGAGAAATTCAAGATTGCGGGTTATGGGGCAACCTTGTCCGACACAGTACGCAAGATTCTGCAGAACTATGACGATGAACAGACCGCAAAACTGACGCGCTCTGACATTCTAAATATGTGGATTCAGGCAGCGGTCGCCGTCTTCTTGGTGCTCTGTTTGGCCTTCCACTTAGCAGAGGTCGGTATCATCGGATTGGCGGTGATCGTCTTGTCCACCGCCTTCACAGGCATTACCGACGAGCATCGTCTAGGGCATGCATTCCAAGAGGCCCTGCCATTCACCGCCCTGTTGGTGGTGTTCTTCACCATTGTGGCAGTGATTCACGAATTGCATCTATTCACGCCAGTGGTGGACTATGTGCTGAGCTTGGAGGGTTCTACCCAACTGTCGGCGTTCTACATCGCCAACGGTGTGCTGTCGATGGTCTCTGACAATGTGTTCGTGGCGACGGTCTATATCACCGAAGTACAGTCTGCGTTCTTGGCTGGCAATATTAGTCGTGAGCAATTTGACCTATTGGCAGTCGCGATTAACACCGGCACCAATATTCCTTCAATCGCCACGCCGAATGGTCAGGCGGCATTCTTGTTCCTGCTGACATCGGCTATTGCTCCGCTTATACGTCTGTCTTATGGTCGCATGGTGATTCTTGCTCTGCCCTACACGGTCACGATGTCCATAGCGGGCCTTTTGGCGACTATGTTCCTCCTCTAAACCGCAGATGTTCGCATGCCGCCGGTTGTTATCGGCGGCCTGTTGGCGGTAGATCAAAGCCTAATGAGATATCGGTTCCGTTACGCTACGCATTCATTGTGAGTGTGCAGTGGTGAGCCTATGATGCAAGACAAGACGAATTTCGAAATTAGGCTAATTCACGAGGGAGAGTTTTATGGGTCATTATAAGCATGTCATGGTCGCAGTAGATGGGTCAGATGAGTCAGCAAGAATCGTGGAGCGTGCTGTCGCACTCGCCGTCGGCGCAAAAATTAGCGTCATTCAAGTGTTCGACACGCTCGTGGGCAATTACACCTACGAGCTAAGCATGGGCGATTTCGAGAAGGTGCAGCGTGAATTCGAAGCCGAAGTGGCAAAGAGCACACGAGCGATGCTCAAGGAGAAGTTTCCCGTAATCCATGCCGAGGACATACACTTTAGCCGTGGTAAGCCTGCTAGTGAGATCAAACGCCTAGCTGAAAGTAGCAAAGTTGACCTGCTCGTAATTGGGAGCCACGGTCAAGGCGCGGTGAAGGCCGCGGTGTTGGGCTCTACCGCCAACGCGGTGCTGCATGGTATTCACTGCGACGTGTTTACTATCCGTGTATAAGGTGAAACTCAACTAGGGAGCCTCTGAACAACTCTGATATGTCTCTGCGTGAGTCTGTCGCGTGTTGCCGCAAGGCGTCGTTCGAAGGCAATGGCCGTAACCCTTGGCAAGAACGACAACGCAGCGGCGGCGCGCGACAGGCCCGCCCTTCGGGGCCTTCAGGCAATCGTGCTGCCTGCGTTACGTTTTCTCGACAGGCCGACGCATGCCTTCAAAAACGCGCCTTGTCAGCACGATTGCCTGAAGGCCAGAGATATATCAGAGTTGTTCAGAGGCTCCCTAGGATTTTCGCTGCGAAATCACATCCTAAAATGCTTTCCAAAAGCCTGCCAGTGAATAACGCTAGTCAGGACGTGTTGTTGTGCAATGCTGGCAGCACGTCATCGAAACTACAGAGGCGCATCGCATTGTTCATGCGGGTTCTGTCACAGAGCGAGCTGCGCTAATCGATACTGCTTTGTTAGAACAGATTTCTCACTGGAGCGTGCTTGCCCCGCTGCACAACCCACTGGCTCTGTGCCTGATCGAAAAATTCCAGCAAAAATGGCCTGCGCTACCACAGTACGCGGTATTCGACTCCGGGCGCTACGCCGAGTTGCCGGCGCATGCTGCGCACTACCCTCTGCCTCCGACTTTGTCACCACGTTGGCCGCTGCGCCGTTATGGGTTTCACGGGCTCGCGCATCGCAATCAATGGCGACAGGTCAAGGCAGCCTCACTAGCCGAAGGGCTGCCATCGCCGCTTCGCCATATCAGTCTGCACCTCGGTGGTGGCAGTTCGCTTAGCGCATGGCAGGACAACAAGGTGGTCGACACCAGCAGGGGGTTTACCCCTATGGTTGACGCCGGTCAATGAATTCGACGAGAAGTTCAGGCAGTGTGAGCTTCTAGTCACGCCGCTAATTGAGAACTGGACATGAGTAAAAATAAAGCAGTATGGCTTGCCGGTTATGGTGTCATAGAGCATCGGCCCGAGACTATCGTGGCAGTGGAGGGGTTGGTGCAGACTCTTGCTGATGCTGGCATTTGCGGGCAGGAGCAAGCCTGGTCTCTTCTAGTTGCTGCCGACAGGGTATCGAGCATGGGGCTTTGGCTAACCGCGCACATGACCTATGCGCGAGAAGTCCATCTGGACGGGCGAGCTCTTAGCGCGGACGACTTTAAGATTACGCCAGAAGGGCATACGGGCGGGGCGCTCAACATGGTGCCGGCCTATGTAGGCTACCTGTTGGCCAATGCCTTGAGCGGCAGCACACGTGCTTTGATGATGGGGCAAGGGCATTGTGTGGCGGCGATCGATGCGGTGAACATCCTAATGCGCAACCTAGAGCCCGAACAGGACGAGCGCTACCCGCGCTCTGACCAAGGGCTGAACCTTCTATGTCAGGATTTCTATAGTTACGAGATCGATGCGAATGGGCGACCCGTGGCACCTTTGGGAAGTCATGTGAATGTGTATACGGCGGTGGGCATCAGTGAGGGCGGGTATTTAGGTTTCGCTGGCCTGCAATATGTGCACATGCCGTTGCCTGGGCAGGAGCTGGTGATCTTCCTGAGTGACGGGGCCTTCGAGGAGCAGCGTGGCAGCGATTGGGCGGCACGCTGGTGGCGTAGAGACGACAAGGGTTTGGTAATGCCTATTATGATTGCGAATGGCAGGTGTATCGATCAGCGCACGACGATGTCGCAGTCTGGTGGAGTCCATTGGTTCCGCGACCATCTCCGGCTCAATGGCTTCGAGCCCGTGGATATCGACGGACGTGACCCAGCTGCGTTCGCTTGCGCCATTCTAAGTATGGCGCAGAGCCTCAAGGCGCAGCATCAGGAAATCGATGAAGGCAAGCGCAGCTATCCAGTCCTACTTCCCTACGCGATTGCGGAAACTGTCAAAGGCTTTGGCTTCCCCGGCGCGGGCACCAATGCCGCTCACAATTTACCTTTGCCGGGTAGCTGCGCAACTGACGAGAAAAGCCGCGTATTATTCAATGCCGGCTGTGAAAAGCTCTTTGTGGCCCCTGCCGAGTTGAAGGCAGCGATCGAGAGTTTGCAAAACCACGGCGCACAGGATCGAGTACAGGAGAAGGACCACTGCCTGCGCCAGTTGAAAGTGCAGACACCGGTTCTGCCATTTCCCGAGCGAATCGTACCAGGCACTGGCATTGCCCCGATGGCCGCCATTGATGTCTGGTTTTGCGCTCTGGTGAACGCGAACCCCAATATGCGGGTTCGCGTTGGCAACCCAGACGAGATGCGCAGCAACAGCATGAACAAGAGCCTGGGCCTACTGCAGCATCGTGTCACCTCTCCCGAAGAAGGGGTCTCCGATTCACTTCATGGCGCAGTGATTACGGTGCTCAATGAGGAAGCTGTGGTGAGCGCCGCATTGGCAAATAGGCAGGGCCTCAATCTCGTCGTCAGCTACGAGGCCTTCGCTGTGAAAATGCTAGGAGCGATGCGTCAGGAAGTAATCTTCGCGCGGCATGTATTGGAGACTGGGCGCGCTGTGCGCTGGCTCTCGGTGCCTGTGCTCGTCAGTTCTCACACTTGGGAAAATGGCAAGAACGAGCAGTCTCACCAAGACCCCACCCTATGCGAGGCCTGGTTAGGTGAAATGGCGGACGTGGCGCCTGTGTATTTTCCTTTCGATGCCAATAGTGCGGTGGCGCTCATATGTACGCTTTATAAACAAACTGGCCGAGTGGCAGTGGTCGTAACGCCTAAGAATGTCACTCCGTATTTTTGCAGTGCCTCGCAAGCGCAGCAGGCGGTCCAGGATGGTGCCATGGTGGTGACACATGATGTGGATGCGATTCTGCAGTTCTTAGCGGTTGGCGCCTATCAGTTGGAGGCGGTCAACAAGGCGGCAGAGGTGATGCGTGAGCAAGGCGTGGATTGCTCGGTTGTGGCCATCTTAGAGCCAGGACGATTCCGAATCCCAAGAGACGCGCGCGAGGCACACTATGTGCACTCAGATGCGGACATCGCAAGGATTATCCCCTCGGTGGAAACGCGTCTCATCGTCTGTCATACCCACGCGGAAGTCATGACGGGTGTGCTACGTCGCCTCGATACGGGCCTAGCGCAGACACGAGTACTGGGTTATCGAAATCGTGGTGGAACACTGAGTGTGGCGGGCATGCAGGAAGCCAACGGGCAGTCGTGGCAAGCGATTGTAAGCGCAGCGAATGCATTATTGGGTTTGCCCAACTAGGAGAGAGCAGTGGATTCGAAGCAGAATATTCCAGATGCTCCAAAGGCAAATTTCCTGTATCTGACCAAGGCAGGCATCGATACCCATCAGGAACCGGTGGTGTATATGCGCAAAGATTGTCATGTCTGTCGCTCCGAGGGATTCAGCGCTCAGGGTCGAGTAAGAGTTTATATTGAGGAGCGCAGCATTATCGCTACGCTCAATATCGTCACCGGCGATTTACTCAGCCATCAGAAGGCGGGGCTGAGCGACAGCGCTTGGAAATTGCTAGAAGCCAAAGAGGGAGACAAGGCCACTTTCAAGCACGCCTTGCCAGTCGAGTCGATGAGTTTTGTTCGCGGTAAACTCTATGGAAAACCTCTAGGGCTAGAAGCGGCAAGGGCGATTTTTAGCGATATTCGCGATGCCCGCTATTCCGATATTCAACTAGCAGCCTACGTCACAGCCTGTGCAGGCAATAATTTAAATCTCGAAGAAACTATCGCCATCACCAGAGCAATGGTGGAATGTGGAAAGCGCTTCGATTGGGGCGTTGGTGTGCAGGTATTAGACAAGCATTGTGTCGGTGGTCTGCCTGGAAATCGTACTACTCCTATCGTAGTGGCGATCGTCGCCGCCAACGGTTTGATGATGCCCAAGACCTCATCGCGCGCAATCACCTCGCCGGCGGGCACGGCGGACACTATGGAGACTCTCACCACAGTTGCGCTAAGTTTTGAGAAAATGCAGTCGGTGGTGCGGGAGCAAGGTGCTTGTCTAGCGTGGGGCGGCTCCGTGTCTCTAAGCCCTACAGACGACATCATCATTCGCGTAGAGCGCGCGCTAGATTTGGACAGTGAGGGGCAACTTGTTGCCTCGGTTCTCTCGAAGAAACTGGCGGCTGGTTCGACGCATGTCCTCATCGACATACCGGTTGGCCCCACGGCGAAGGTGCGCAGCATAGAGCTTGCCAAGATGCTTGCCCACCTCTTGGTTGAGACGGGCGCGGCGCTAGGGACGCAGGTGCAGACACTCATCAGCGATGGTGGCCAGCCTGTAGGGCGGGGTGTTGGTCCCGCTCTGGAGGCGCGGGACGTGCTGGCAGTTCTGCAACGCGCAGAGAGTGCGCCTGATGATTTGCGCCAGCGCGCTCTTACACTTGCAGCGGCGCTGTTGGAGATGGGGAATGCCTGCGCTGCAGGCGGTGGCTTAGCGCTGGCGACAAAAACTTTGGAAAGTGGCGATGCGTGGGCTAAATTCGTCGCCATTTGTGAGGCGCAGGGGGGGCTGAAAACCCCTCCGGTAGCGAAATTCCAGCACTCTATCACCGCGTCAAAGTCAGGCATTGTCGCTTTGTTCAACAATCGCGTGATCTCTCGCCTAGCAAGTCTTGTCGGTGCGCCCAATGCGGCCTCTGCCGGTATTGATCTGCATGTACGTCTTGGTGATAGGGTAGAGAAAGGGCAATTGTTAATGACCTTGCATGCAGAGGCGAAGGGGGAGATGGAGTACGCACTCGATTTTTATCATTCTCATCTTGATGTATTGCACATTGAGGAAGAAGCGGTATGAAGCCAGTAGTTTTCGTTATGCCGGGCCAGGAGGCTCTTGGGGAGTCACTTCTAGCGCTCGGAAATTTTGAGAAGGGCGTTTTGGAATTGCGACATTTTCCCGATGGCGAGAGTTATGTTCGTGTACACGGCAACGTCGCAGACGCGCAGATTCTAATTCTCTGTCAGTTGCATAAGCCTGATGAGAAGATTCTCCCTCTTTTTGTTGCTGGTAGGGACCCTACGCGACCTAGGTGTGCGTAGCATCGGCTTAGTAGCACCTTATCTTGCCTATATGCGCCAGGACAAACGCTTTCATGAGGGCGAGGGTATTAGTGCCCGTTATTTCGCGCGTTTTCTGAGCCAGCAGTTCGACTGGCTATTGACCGTCGATCCGCATCTGCACCGCATTCATGATTTGAGCGAGGTGTACAGCGTGCCAGCGAAAGCCCTGAGCGCAGTGCTGCCAATTGCGCAGTGGTTACGCGGAAAGGCCGAAAAACCGCTAATTATTGGGCCCGATGGAGAGTCGGAACAGTGGGCTGCTCAGGTGGCACAGGCTGCGGGCTGCCCATACGAAGTTCTGAGCAAGGAACGGCTCGGTGATCGCGACGTGCGGGTCTCTTTGCCACATGTGGCAGAATTTCTCGATCACACTCCGGTGCTGGTAGATGACATCATAAGCACTGGGCATACCATGATGCAGGCGGCCGCGCACTTGCGCGATAGCGGCATGCGTGCGCCAGTGTGTATCGGCGTGCATGGCATCTTTGCGCCGGGAGCGCTCACACAGATGCAAGCAGCTGGGCTACAAGTAGTGACGACCAACAGCATTACCGATCCAAGCAATCAGATCGATCTGGCACCCCTGCTGCTTGAAGGTTTAGAAAAATTCCTGCGATAGCAGGTTTTTTAGAAGCTGATGGTTTCACCCAGGGCAGGCACGGTGCAACGAATGTTTTGGTCTTCCCAAAACTTTAGTGCCAACGCATTTAGTGCCTTTGCCTCGCCGTGGACGAGAATCAAGCGCGGTTTGCCCTTGAACTGCGTAGCCCAGTGAATGAGTTCACTCTGGCCTGCGTGTGCGGAGAAGCCCCCGAGGGTTTCGACGCGGGCTCGCACAATAAACTCGTCACCAAACATACGATAACTCTTCGCGCCGTCGACAAGTCGACGGCCTAGGGTGCCGAAGGCCTGAAAGCCGACGATCAATACGGTGTTCTTCTCGTTCCAGATGCGATGCTTGAAGTGATGACGGATGCGCCCGCCTGTGCACATGCCGCTTCCGGCAATGATGATTGCTCCCTTCTTGATGAGATTGATCGCCATGGACTCTTCTGAGCTATTAGTCAGATTTAGTGTCGGCAGGAAGCCTTCGAGAGACTCCTTTCCAAATTTGTCCAGGCAGCGAATGTCTTCGTTGTCTAGAATTTTGAGCCAATTATCATAGACTTGAGTTGCCTCGATCGCCATCGGGCTATCGAGAAAGATTTGCCAACCGTCTAGTTTTCCTGCGTGATAGAGGCTTCCTAAGTGGTAGATGATTTCCTGGGCTCTGCCGACTGCGAAAGAGGGGATCATGACATTGCCGCCGCGCTCCCAGGTTTCGTGCAAGATCCTTTCGAGCTCTTCTAGGGTGTTGTCCATGTCGCGGTGATTGCGATCACCATAGGTACCCTCCATCATGAGAATATCCGCATGTTCGACGACTGCGGGGTCGTTCATCAAAACTGAGTCGGACTTCCCAAGATCGCCGGAGAAGACTATGCGGCGAGTCTGCCCTCTTTCAAGCAATTCCAGCTCGACAATCGCAGAGCCTAGAATATGACCGGCATCTTGAAAGCATAGAGTGGCGTCGGGTGTAATCGTAACGGACGTGCGATAAGGACTGGAGTCACAGAGCTTGAGTGTTTGCTCGACATCTCTTTCGGTATATTCCTCTTCCAGCTGGGGTCGCCCACTGCGTTTGCGTCGCAAGTTTTCGTGTTCTAGATCGCGGTGGTAGAGGCCAGAGGCATCCTCGAGCATGATGCGAAGCAGGCCTTTACTTGCATGGGTACAGTAGATGGGCCCACTAAAACCTTGGTGCACCAGCGTAGGTAGTAAACCGGAATGGTCTAAGTGGACATGAGAGAGGATGACGGCATCGATGCTAGCGGGCTCGAAGGGAAAGCCTTCGTCCTGAACGCGGTTCAATGCATCCCCGCCTTGGCGAATGCCACAGTCCAGCAAGACGCGGCCGATTGCAGGTGACTCCAATAAATGGCAAGAGCCGGTGACTTCCTGTGCAGCGCCGTGAAAAGTGATAGTTCCCATATATTCCTCTCAACTTGTTCGAGTCTTGCTATGAAACCTCAGGGCGACGCGCTGAAGTGAATATCGGCATACCAGCTGTGGGCAGTTCCCCCGGCGTTGTCGGTGTCGGTCATCAAAGAGAGCCCAACCCAGCATTGCTACGGACTCCTGCGCGGCAAAAATGCGCAAGGTCTGAGCATACAATGGAGGCAGGACTAGCAAGCTAATCACTATGGCTTTTGAGAAGTGCTTCATTTAGGCTTTGGGGCAATCCACAGGATTAGAGGGACAACACTAGCAGCTATTCTTTTTCTTCACCAAGTGCAGCATGGGGTTCTCATGAGCGAAATCAATAATCAGAACAATAAAGAAGGATTGGAGCATGTAGCGGGGAACGGTTTGATTAATCGTCGCCATTTGCTTGGTTTAGGTTTGGTCGGAGCGGGGAGTCTGATCGCAAACTCAGCACTGGCTGCGGATAGCTCCAGAGTCCAGATCCCGGCCTGGTCGAAGATGCCTGGGCGCGATCCCTCCTCTTACGGCAACCCTTCTTTCTTTGCGAGCGCCTATCAACGCCTAGCGGGCGACCCTAGTGCTACCTTGCCCGGTTCCGGTGTGTCACGTAGCCCACTCCATCTATTACAGGGCAACATCACGCCGAACAGCCTGCACTTCGAACGACATCACGCTGGGATTCCAGATATCGACCCTGCTGCGCACCGCTTAGTGATTCACGGCATGGTGCGCCAGCCACTGGAGTTCTCATACGAAGACCTACTCGCCTACCCAATGCAAAGCCGCATCTACTTTCTCGAGTGTTCGGGAAACAGCGGTGCGAATACCGGGGCAACAGCTGGGGACAGCAGTGCTGCGGCCATCCACGGCTTACTTTCATGTGCCGAGTGGACGGGCGTGAGCCTCGCCACTTTGCTGGACGAGGCGGGCATAGCGGAGGGGGCAAGTTGGGTGACAGCCACCGGCGCAGATGGGGCCAGCATGGGGCGCTCGATTCCCTTGAACAAGGCGCTCCGCGATGTGTTTATCGCGTTGTACCAGAACGGGGAGCCCATTCGACCAGAGCAAGGTTATCCCATGCGTTTGTTCGTCCCCGGCTGGGAGGGCAACGTCAGTGTCAAGTGGCTGACGCAGATCAAGCTAGACGATGGGCCGGCTAACTTCCGGGATGAAACCTCTAAGTACACTGATTTGTTGCCGGGTGGGAAGGCATTGCAGTTCACCTATCCCATGGGCGTTAAATCCCTGATTACCTCTCCCTCTGGGCTGATGAGCCTGCGCCGTCAAGGCCTACATGAGGTAACGGGCTTGGCATGGTCCGGCAGTGGTGCCATTACGCGCGTCGAAGTCTCTGCGGATGGGGGGCGTAGTTGGGCCGATGCCAGTCTAGATGGCACAGGGCAAGATCTAGCCTTAACTAGATTCCGTATACCTTGGCTTTGGGAAGGGGGTCCGGCGGTACTGCAAAGTAGGGCCACGGACTCGGCTGGACAGCTGCAGCCGACACGAGCACGCGTGTTGACAGGTTATGACCCGGTCAACCGCTACCATTTTAATGGTATCCAAAGTTGGTCGGTCTCGGCCCTAGGGGAGGTGAAGAATGTTTACGCCTAAACTATTGGTTGTCCTGTCCTTCGGCGCATTGCTAAGCACTGGGCTAGTCGCACAAGAAACGCTCCATTTGGGCAAGCCCGTTAGCGAGGCAGATCTGCAGGGCTGGGATTTAATCGTAAGCCCTAGCGGCGAGGGGCTTCCTGGTGGGAACGGCACGGCAGTGCAGGGCAAAGTGGTCTACGAGCAGCAATGTGCCGCTTGCCACGGACTAGAGGGGCAGGGCGGGGCTGGTGTCCCTGGCCTAGCCGGTGGATCTACCACCGCTAAGCCTGCTGTCCTAACGGTGGGCAGTTACTGGCCTTATACGAGCACGCTCTTTGACTATGTGCGCCGCGCGATGCCGCCGACGGCGCCGAAGTCCTTGAGTGATACGCAGGTCTATCAAGTCGTCGCGTATGTTCTTCATCTAAACGGCCTCGTGAGCGAAGACTTCGTTCTCGATAGCGCCAGTTTGCCCAATATAGAAATGCCAAATCATGCTGGTTTTATCGATAATAGCCAAGTGCAGTAGGAGTTGTAATGCCAAATTCAGAGCCGCAAATCAAAGACATCAAGCTGTTTCGCCAACGCTGTTGCATAGACGGTGTGTGGGAGCGTGCTGTTAACGATGCCGTTCTGGAGGTCCACAATCCTGCCACTGGTGAGCTACTAGGCACAGTCCCCAGCATGGGAGTTGTGGAGACACGTCACGCCATAGAGGCAGCGCAGCGAGCCTTGCCTAAGTGGCGCGCGTTGACGGCTAAGGAGCGCGCAGTGATTTTACGGCGCTGGTTCGAGCTGATCATGGAGAATCAAGACGATCTTGCACGTCTGATGACACTAGAGCAGGGCAAGCCACTCAGCGAGTCGAGTGGCGAGATCGCCTACGCGGCCTCTTTTATCGAATGGTTTGGAGAAGAAGCAAAGCGTGTCTATGGCGACACCATTCCGGGGCATCAACCCGATAAGCGCATCATCGTCATCAAGCAGCCAGTAGGGGTGACGGCGGCGATAACGCCCTGGAACTTCCCTGCGGCGATGCTGACCCGCAAAGCGGCGCCGGCACTCGCGGCGGGTTGCACCATGGTGGTTAAACCCGCCTCGCAGACCCCATTTTCGGCTTTAGCCTTGGCAGAGTTAGCCCTGCGCGCCGGTATTCCGCCCGGCGTGTTGAATGTAGTGACTGGTAGTGCCAAGAAAATAGGGGCGGAGCTCACCAGTAACCCAACAGTGCGCAAACTCTCTTTCACGGGGTCTACGCAGATTGGGCGAGAGCTAATGGCGCAGTGTGCTCAAGACATCAAACGAGTGTCCCTCGAATTGGGTGGTAACGCCCCCTTCATCGTGTTTGACGATGCCGATATCGATGCCGCTGTAGAAGGCGCGATTGTCTCTAAGTTCCGCAATAACGGGCAGACTTGTGTGTGTGCGAACCGCTTCTATGTGCAGGCTGGGATATATGAGGAATTCGCGGAGAAGCTGCATACTGCTGTCAATCGCTTGAAAGTCGGCTATGGGCTTGATTCTGATGTGAATCTTGGCCCTCTAATCAATTCCGATGCCATGGAGAAGGTGGAGGAGCACATTAAGGATGCGCTCGATCAAGGGGGCAAGCTGACGCTTGGGGGCAAGCCGCATGAGAAGGGCGGTCTCTTTTTCCAGCCGACTATCCTCGTAGATGTGCCTCAGACCGCACTCCTCACTAAAGAAGAGACGTTTGGCCCTGTTGCCGCTTTGTTACGCTTCGACAATGAGGCCGAAGTTATTGAAATGGCTAACGATACTGAGTTTGGCTTAGCATCCTATCTATACTCTCAAGACATTGCCAAAGTGTTTCGTGTGGCTGAGGCGCTCGAGTACGGCATGGTGGGTATTAACACCGGGCTAATTTCCACAGAAGTAGCGCCGTTCGGGGGTGTCAAGGCATCCGGGCTAGGCCGCGAAGGCTCTAAATATGGCATCGAAGAGTACCTGGAATTGAAGTATCTTTGCTTATCAAATATTTAGCAGAAATCAATAGGGGCCAAAAGTCCCTGTCTAAAGGGGTCACATACCCGCTATTAGCGTGTCAAAGGTTTTTTGCATTCTCAATGAATGTGGATTTTTACTTTACATGAGATTCTCCGATGTTATATTCACGGCCCGGAATGCCTACGCTTGGCGTTTTGGCTATTTCGGAGGGAGAGTGTAAATCGATTTGGAAGAATAGGTAGGTCTCACAACTTACGATTTTAACGTTGCATGGGATACTTTTCCTAGTTGCTGTAGCGTTTACAAGTATTCTTTTTTTCTAAATCAAACGACCACCCGGCGCCGCTAAAGGATTTCAGAACGGCGGAGATCGAGGTCGGGGGGCCAAAATAAAATTTTAGAGGTCGCAATATGAAGTTTAGTAGTCCATTTCCACAGAAAAAACTCTTGTGTGCAGCAATTTCCATTTCCTTGTTGCAAGTCAGCGGATCAGTGTTAGCACAGGCCCCTGCAGTTGAAGAAGTTATTGTAACTGGCTCCTTTATCCGCCGCACAGAAGGTTTCCGCGCTGCATCGCCAATCACACAGATCACTGCAGAAGATCTGGCAGCGGAGGGCACACCTAACATGGGTGACGTCGTCGCCAACCTGAGTTTCAACCAAGGTTCATCAGTTACTCAGAACTCTTTTACAGGTGCATCCAGCACAGCAACTGGTATTAACCTGCGTGGACTTGGCGAGGGTGCAACTCTAACCTTAGTTGACGGCATGCGTACTATCAGCAACAACGTCAACACGTTCTTGCCACAGATCGCGATTCAGCGTCTTGATATCGTGACTGACGGTGCAGCAGCACTTTACGGCTCTCAAGCAGTAGCCGGCGTTGTTAACTTTGTGCCACGTACTTCGTACGACGGCGTTAAGGTAGAACTTTATCAGCAGGGCGATAGCCGTGGTGATTACTCTGACACAACTGTTAGCTTCTTGGCTGGCACTGAGTGGAACGGCATCAACATCGTTACCGCTGCAGAGTTTCGTACTAACGGTCGTCTGAAGATGACCGACCGTCCAGATCAACTGAACGCGGGTCTGACGTCTTCTTCTACGCCTAACCCAGGTCGTTACCTTGTGCCTAAGCGCGACGCAGCAGGCAACCTGACTGGTACAACTTCTACCAAGTCTGACCCTAACTGTGGCGGCGTACGTCAAGACCCAACTCAGACAGGCAACAACCCGAACGGTTTCACTTTCGGTGGGCAGTGCTGGTTTGATTTCGGCGAATTCTGGGACTACCGCGTTGCACAAGACACTGGTACAGCATTCGTAAACCTGTCTTATGATGTAAGCTCGGATCTGACCATCAGCGCGCAGACTAGCTACTTTTCACGTCGCAATGAAAACCGTGGCTCACCTTCTAACCCAGGTGGTCGCGTAAGCGAGCTTCCAGGTATTCGTGGTGAATTGCCAGGTAACCCATTCCGTGCAGTGACCTCCACAGGCGCGCCTTTGTTTGCAGCTGATGCGAATGGCGACGGCGTACCCGATCGCAATGGCAGCGGCCAAGTGATTCTCGATCCTGCCGGAATCGCGTTTAACGAAGACGTTAAGTTCGGCGCCTGGCGTCCATGGGGCAAGCACGGTACGTTGCCCACTCAGTTGGGTGGCGACGGCGCGACTCACGGTGATGCTTACATCCGTGGCGTGCGTCAAGCATTCAAAGCCGACTTCGCAGTGCCTTACCTGAATGACTGGAGAGGCAACGCGACTTACACGTTCTCTTACCAGCAGGATAAGAGTTTAGCGAACAACTTCAGCATGGGTATGCTGACGCAAGGGCTAAACTGTGACGTGGTCAATGATCGCGAAGCGTGTTTCAACCCATTCGTTTCGACTAGTCCATCTACGTTGAACACCCAGGCAGTTGCAGATTCTACTTATGTACAGAATCGCACCAACAACGAAGACAAGCTGCAGACATTCGATCTCGTGTTGAATGGTGAAATTTCTCCAGGTGGTTTCGAATTACCAGGCGGCACTATCGGTGCGGCTTTCGGCTATCAACGTCGTGACGACCGTTTCAGCAACGTGCCTTCTTTGCACAGCTTAACTGGTGATGTGTTCATCGGTGCCCAGTTGTTCCCGAACAGCGATAGCCGCACTGTAGATGCATACTTCATGGAAGCGTCTCTGCCACTTCTGGACAACCTAGAACTAAGCTTGGCAATTCGTGACGAGTCATACTCTACGGGTCAGAGCTCTACCGACCCTAAGTACGGCATCGTATATACCCCAATGGATCGTCTGACACTGCGCGCGAGCGCGGGCTCTTCCTTCGTTGCGCCTTCATTGTCGCAATTGAATGATCCTGAGTCCTGCGGTCTGACTAACGTGGCTGACCCGTTCACAACGTTTGCTGCGTTCACGGCCAACTGCTCAAGCGGTAACCCGCTTCTAGTGCCAGAGTCTGCAGACACATTGAGTGTTGGTTTCGAGCTTGATCTGATCGAAGGCATGTTCTTGTCTGTTGACTATAGTGAGACTGACTTTACCGATCGTATCATTGCTTCAACGACGAACGACGTGTTGAGTGCAGACTTCTTCAACTTCAAGCAAGCGACTGGTTTTGCTGGTCCTGGCTTGCCTACGTTGACACAGGTTGCTGCATGGAATGCAGACCCACGTTCGGACAAGCGCGTTCAGCGTGATCCGAACAACATGGCGCAGATTGATCGGATCTACTCCGGTGACTCGAATGCCTCAAGCATGCTCGTTCAAGCCTATGACATTAAGTGGAGCTACCGCTTCGGAATGGGCGACATCGGCATGTTCAACATTGGCTTAGATGCGACTTATGTCGACTCTTATCAGTATCAATTGTCTGTTGACCGCCCTGTCGTAGAAGGTAAAGGCTTGCAGAACGATAACACTGGTGCAGTACCGCCAATGCCAGAGTGGAAAGCAAACCTGAACCTAGGTTGGATGATGGGTCAACACAGCGCCAATGTGACTGTTCGTTATATTGACGACATGGTATTTGACGCGAACAAGTTCTCCTTCCAACGTTTCTTGCCGTTCAGCAACTACCGTAATGTTGATGTATTGCGCGCGTCTACAACTGTAGATGCATCGTACAATTTCAGCCAGTTGGAAGCTTTAGGCGGCGAGTTTGCATTCACAGTGGGTGCACGCAATCTGTTCGACCGCATGCCACAGAAAGTGCCAATGCTGGGTGGTATGGAATCTACGTTGTATGACCCAACAGGCCGCATGGTCTACGCTCGCGTTTCTTACGAAATGTAAGTGAAAGATGCTGCCCGCAGCGTATGCGGGCAACGTTAGTCAAGTCGGGGTGCTATCGAAAGGTAGCACCCCGATTTTTTTTGAACATTCTTTTTTTTATTGCTGATTAGAAGGACCCAGTTTTCGAGCAGCCATGCTTTACGACTCCGGGGACAGGATTATAAAGGATCAAAGTGTGACACTTGATTATGTGCCGATTTGAAGTATATCGATAGTCGGAAATGTAATGATACCAAAGGGGTTGCAGTTCTTTTTCTCCCCGCACCACCTAAATTTGTTAGATGTCTAAGGTTTTGCAAGTCAAGATATATTTCTAATTTTTCTTTACAAAAGCAAACCCGGTGCTATATTCCCGAGCGCGGAATATGCAGCCCTTTGGGCGACGCTATTTCGAGGGAGAGTTAAAAGTCGATTTAGAAGAATGGGTAAGTGTCACAACTTACGGGGTCTGGTGTCGCAATAGGATGAGTTTCCTAGTATTTGTGTCGTTATACAGACTGCTGTTTATCTGAATCAAACAACCACCCGGCGCCGCAATAGTGTTTCAGGACAGCGGAGGTCGAGGGCGGGAGGCCACAATAAAATTTTAGAGGTTGCAAAATGAAGTTCGACAGTCCATTTCCACAGAAAAAATTGTTATGCGCAGCAATTTCCATTTCCTTGCTGCAACTCAGTGGCTCTGTATTCGCTCAAGCCCCTGATGTTGAAGAAGTTGTTGTAACTGGCTCGTTTATTCGTCGTACAGAAGGTTTCCGCGCTGCGTCGCCAATCACGCAGATCACTGCAGAGGATCTAGCAGCTGAAGGTACACCTAACATTGGCGACGTAGTCGCTAACATGAGTTTCAACCAGGGTTCATCAGTTACTCAGAACTCTTTGACTGGTGCTTCTAGCACCGCTACCTCCGTTAACCTGCGTGGTTTAGGTGCAGGCGCAACTCTGAACTTAGTCGATGGCATGCGTGTGATCGGCACTAACGTCAACACTTTCCTGCCACAGATCGCGATTCAGCGTCTTGATATCGTGACTGACGGTGCGGCAGCACTCTACGGCTCACAAGCAGTAGCGGGTGTTGTTAACTTCGTACCTCGTTCTGCATACGACGGCGTGAAGGTAGAGCTTTACCAGCAAGGCGATAGCCGTGGTGACTACAAAGACTCGCAGCTGAGCTTCTTGGCTGGTACTGAGTGGAATGGCCTGAATATCGTTGCCGCTGCTGAATATCGCACCAACGGTCGCCTCAAGATGATCGATCGTCCAGACCAGATGAACGCCGGTCTGACATCATCTTCTACGCCCAACCCAGGTCGTTACCTCGTGCCTACGCGCGATGCGGCTGGCAACCTGACTGGCAAGACCGCTACTAAATCTGACCCGAACTGTGGCGGCGCACGTCAAGACCCTACAAAGCCTGGCAACAACCCGAATGGTTTTACCTTCGGTGGTCAGTGTTGGTATGACTTCGGCGAATTCTGGGACTATCGTGTTGCACAAGACACTGGTACTGGATTCTTGAATCTTTCTTATGATGTGAACCCAGACCTGAGCTTCAGTGCCCAGACTAGCTACTTCTCACGTCGTAACGAAAACCGAGGCTCTCCTGCTAACCCAGGTGGCCGCGTAAGTGAGTTGCCAAAGATTCGTGGTGAATTGCCCGGCAACCCATTCCGTGCTGTGAGCTCTACGGGCGCGCCTTTGTTCGCACAAGACGCCAACAAAGATGGCATCCCAGATCGCAGCGCAAGTGGCGCAGTGATTCTGAACCCGACTGGTATTGCCTTCAACGAAGACGTTAAGTTCGGCGCATGGCGTCCATGGGGCAAGCAGGGCACATTGCCTTCTCAGCTGGGTGCCGACGGCGCGACTCATGGTGATGCTTACATTCGTGGCGTGCGTCAGGCATTCAAAGCTGACTTCGCAGTGCCTTACCTGGATGACTGGAGAGGTAACGCGACATACACCTTCTCTTACCAGCAGGATAAGAGCTTGGCGAACAACTTTAGCTTGGCAGCACTGACACAAGGCTTGAACTGCGACGTGGTCAAAGATCGCGAGGCGTGTTTCAACCCCTTCGTTTCCACTAATCCTTCTACGTTGAACACCCAAGCAGTTGCAGATTCTACTTATGTACAGAATCGTGTGAATAATGAAGACAAGCTGCAGACTTTCGACCTAGTGTTCAATGGTGCAATCTCTCCTGGTGGCTTTGAACTCCCAGGCGGCGCTATCGGTGCTGCGGTTGGCTATCAGCGTCGTGAAGACCGTTTCAGCGACGTGCCTTCACTGCACAGTTTGACTGGTGACGTGTTCATCGGCTCGCGTTTGTACCCGACTTCCGGTGGCCGTTCTGTTGATGCGTACTTCATGGAAGCCTCATTGCCACTTCTCGACAACCTAGAACTGCAATTGGCACTCCGTGACGAATCTTACTCTACGGGTCAAAGCTCTACTGATCCTAAGTACGGTATTGTGTACACGCCAATCGATCGTCTGACACTGCGCGCGAGCGCCGGGTCTTCATTCATTGCGCCATCACTGAACCAATTGAATGCGCCAGAGACCTGTGGTCTGACCAACGTAGCTGACCCCTTTACGATATTCGCTGCATTTACGGCAAACTGTTCAAAGGGTAACCCAAATTTAGTGCCAGAATCTGCTGATACATTGAGTGTTGGTTTCGAGCTGGATCTGATCGAAGGCATGACGCTGTCTATTGACTACAGCAAGACTGACTTCACCGATCGTATCGTGGCTTCGACTACAAACGACGTATTGTCCGCGGACTTCTTCAACTTCAAACAAGCGACTGGCTTCTCCGGCACTGCCAAGCCTACACTTGCACAAGTTGCGGCATGGAACGCAGACCCGCGTTCGGACAAGCGTGTAGTGCGTGATCCTAGCAACATGGCACAGATCGATCGCATCTTCTCTGGCGATTCCAATGCGTCAAGTATGCTGGTGAAGGCCTATGACATGCAGTGGAGCTACCGTTTCTCTGTAGGTGATATCGGCATGTTCAATGTTGGCTTGGATGCGACGTATGTCGACTCTTACCAGTATCAGTTGTCTGTCGACCGCCCAGTTGTAGAAGGCGTTGGCTTGCAGAACGATAACACTGGTGCAGTACCTCCAATGCCGCAGTGGAAAGCCAACTTGAACCTAGGTTGGATGATGGGTCAACACAGCGCGAACGTTACTACGCGCTATATCGACTCAATGGTGTTCGATGCGAACCCCTTCTCCTTCCAGCGGTCATTGCCTTTCAGCAACTACCGCACTGTTACTGAGTTGCATGCTTCTACCATCGTAGATGCAGCGTACAACTTCAGCCAGTTGGAAGCATTGGGCGGCGAGTTCGCGTTCACTCTCGGTGCACGTAACCTGTTCGACCGTATGCCACAGAAAGTGCCAATGCTGGGTGGTATGGAATCCGTTCTATATGATCCAACAGGCCGTATGGTTTACGCACGCGTCACTTACGAACTGTAAGACAGATACGCGCATGCCGGTTTAACCGGCGTAGTAATTAAAAGGGTGTCTCCTTCTGGAGTCACCCTTTTTTTTCGCCCCACGAAACGTAAATGCTAGGTGGCGTTTGGTTACAGTGGAGATTTGAGCAAAGAGATTTTGCAATCCTCATATTGTGGGGTAGTGCCGCATCACCGGACCAACTAGTTGGCGCAGCTTCGAAGGGTTCTTCTATAAATACTTCGCGGCAAGTGGCGTTTATCTAGGGAGCCTCTGAACAACTCTGATATGTCTCTGCGTGAGTCTGTCGCGTGTTGCCGCAAGGCGTCGTTCGAAGGCAATGGCCGTAGCCCTTGGCAAGAACGACAACGCAGCGGCGGCGCGCGACAGGCCCGCCCTTCGGGGCCTTCAGGCAATCGTGCTGCCTGCGTTACGTTTTCTCGACAGGCCGACGCATGCCTTCAAAAACGCGCCTTGTCAGCACGATTGCCTGAAGGCCAGAGATATATCAGAGTTGTTCAGAGGCTCCCTAGGCATTAGTGGTCCGGATCTGTACTTACTAGGTGGCCCTTGTGGCAATACAGCACAGCACCAAGGTAAAGTGGCAGACGCTCAGATAGTGCTGCACGGCAGCGGTGGCGGTTCTGGTGGCACTACGACGAGTTTCGATATTACTAGCGCTGTGTTGCGTTAGTTGCTCTCTGCTTCGCCTGCTCAGTGGGATTTGCCCGCAGAAGCAGGCGAACGCCCGTCACACTCATGATAATCAGTAGCAATAGACCGAACACTCCTAAGACCTTGTCCAAGGACTTTACGCCGGTCCACTGCAGATAGTGCACGCGATACATCCGATCTATCCACCGAGTATCAACGCCATATTGTTGCAAGCTAAGCGTGTTCCACTGCAAACGAATCTCTGTGCCCGAGCTGGTGAGATAGGGGTCCGTTTGAGTTTCAAGCAAACGCCCATAGCGTTCGATATTTTGTGCAATAGCATCACTGATCAAGCTGCGGCGCTGTTGCTCATCGGCCTCGAACGGTGCGAGTGTTGCTGCGTTCAGATGTCGCCAGCCGGTCTCGTTGCGTACCAGCAAATGGGTGCCTAGCACCGTGCGCAAGACCTTATACTCGAGCCAGTCCTCTTGTGGCGTAATGGTCAGTGGCTCGGTCAATGGATAGCCTTGAACGGGCAATGCCTCGTAGGCAGCGCCATAGCCAGGTTGAATTAGGAATATCAAGCCTGTTAGGCACCATGCAAGCAAAGGGGTCAGGAGGACTACTCCAGTCCAGCGGTGCACTCGGTAGTTTGAAAATATCACGCCGCTTTCTTCGCTTCTTTATTGAAATTGTAGCGCAGTAATAAATAACCAAATATTCCGGAAAGAAGCGAGCCGATAAGAATGCCTAGTCTCTCGTCGAATATTCTATCAATGCCAGTGCTCTCGAACGCTAGCGAGCCAATAAAAAGGCTCATCGTAAAGCCAATGCCGCACAGTATGCCGGTGCCATACATAGACACCCAATTCATGCCTTCGGGCATATCCGTTAATTTTGACTTAATCGCTATCCAGCACATTCCGAACACGCCGATTTGTTTGCCGAGGAAGAGGCCTAAGGTTATGCCTAAGGGAACGCCGTGCATGACTTGATCGAAGCCGACGCCCGCGAGGCTAATGCCCGCATTGGCGAAGGCGAAGATTGGTAGAATGGCAAAGGCGACCAGTGTGTGTAGGTCGTGCTCCCATTCCTGCAATGGCCGCGCGCTGGGATCGCTTTTGTCACGCATGGGAATGAACAGAGCAAGAATCACTCCGGTAAGAGTGGCGTGGACACCCGATTTCAGCATCGCCACCCACATGACGAGACCAATCGCGAGATAGATGGCGCGCGAGCTAACGCCATATCTATTGAGCGTATATAGCAGGGGAATGCACAGCCCTGCGATGAGTAGCGAGATGAAGGATATTTGAGCGGTGTAAAATGCCGCGATGATAATGATGGCGCCGATGTCATCGAAGATCGCGAGAGAGGTAAGGAATATTTTAAGACTTACCGGAACTCGCGAACCCAGCAGCGAGAGGATGCCGAGGGCGAAGGCGATATCCGTCGCGGCGGGTATCGCCCAGCCAGAGGTAGCGCTCTCATCACCAATATTGATCGCCAAGTAGATAGCGGCAGGCACCAACATGCCACCGATCGCCCCGAAGCCTGGCAAGACAACTTTGCGCATCTGCGATAACTCACCTTCCATGACCTCGCGCTTGAGCTCAAGCCCAACCAAGAAGAAGAAAACTGCCATCAGCCCATCGTTAATCCACAGCAGCAAGGGTTTAGCGACAACGAGTTCGCCGACGCTTACCTGCACTGGCGTGTCGATGATTAGCTCATACCAAGGGGCGAGCGGAGAATTGGCCAAGACCATGGCAAGTGCCGCGGCGAACATGAGTAGGATGCCGCTAGCCGATTCCATGCGAAAGAAATTGTTGATGCTGGTCTGTGCGGTCTGAATCATGAAGTGGAGGTCTCTATTTCGTAATCGAAAGGCCGCTAATAATAGCCTAATTCTCGACAAGACATCTATGCGATGGTCAGCGGTTTGCAAACTCACTATGATGGTCAATCATAACGAGCGTAAAAGGGGGATAGACCAATGATAATGAATAGAAGAATGGGCTTAGCGGCCTTAGTCATGTCGATGTTCAATTTCGCAGCGCCTAGTGTGGCGCGTGCCGACATTTGGGATGAGGTCGAACACGGCTTTGCCGATAACGATGGGGTGAAGATTCACTATGCCACGGTTGGGGAAGGCCCGCTCGTGATTATGATTCACGGTTTTCCCGATTTCTGGTACAGCTGGCGAGAACAGATGGCAGCTCTCAAGGGGGACTATAAGGTCGTGGCGATCGACCAGCGGGGGTATAACCTTAGTGACAAGCCAGAGGGTAACGAGCAATACGCCATGCCTCTTCTGCTCGCTGATGTGGCCGCTGTGATCCGTCACTTTGGGCAAGAGAAGGCCATCATTGTAGGTCATGACTGGGGTGGGGCGGTTTCATGGCAGTTCGCGTTTAACTATCCGCAGATGGTGGATAAGCTCGTTATCCTGAATCTTCCTCATCCCGTTGGGCAGTTGCGCGAGATGATCATCAATCCGGAGCAACGCGCTAACACAGCCTATGCGCAGCGTTTTCAAGCGGGCTCACCGAGTGACCCTGATATTTTCTTCGGCATGCCGATGACGCCGCAGACACTCTCCGGCTGGGTGACCGACCCGGAAGCTAGGAAACGTTATATAGCGGCGTTCGAGCTGTCTGATTTCGACGCCATGCTGGCTTACTACAAGCAAAACTATCCAGTGCTAAGAGAGGCCAGCACCGAGATTCCGGCGCCACCTCCTGTGCCGCGCCTGCAGATGCCCGTCTTGATCTTCCATGGCTTGGCGGATACGGCCCTGCACTCCGATGCCTTGAACAACACCTGGGATTGGATCGATGCGGATACCACTATAGTGACAGTCCCGAAGGCGGGTCATTTTGTGCAGCAAGACGCGGCTCCTATGGTCTCTTCCACACTCCATTGGTGGTTGCAGGCGCGCCGCTAGTTGGTCGGTGTAGGCCCTTGATTAGCGCTCGACCGTGTATTTGATATCGACACTCTGACTACTGCCAGACTTCGCCTCGAGTTTTATGTGATCGCTAATACTGTAGTCCACGCTGAGGGAAGACTCCGTATCAAAAAGACCAACGCCATAGCGAATAAAGATTTTAGGTGTGAGATATTTGCCTAGAGTCAGGCTGCTGTTGCTCGTTTCGCCAGTGCTGTTGATTGCAAAGGTGTCCAAGCCCAACTGCGAGCGCACCTGATTGGTGAAGGACTTGCCCTGATTAATGCCGAGTGTCGTAATGGCACCGGCCAGCGCATTGCTGTCTTGATTGCCCATCTCCGCGAATGGTTTGCCGGTGATAAGCACCGCCAAGATGTCACTATCCGGCAGAGTAGGTGTGGAGAATAGTTGGCTACGAATATTACGCAGAGTGCCGTTCATCTGCACGCCTGCCTTGATGTCCTCGGTTTGACGAACCGCACGAATATCCAGTGCGGGGTTGCCTAGGCTTCCAAAGAATAATAACTTTCCGTGCTCGATGTCGAGGCGGCGGCCATAGGTTTCAAAATATCCCTCCACCACGTTCAATTCGCCATAGGTGAGAGGAGAGCCTGAACCGCGCTGGGTTATTTCTAAAGCCCCTGCGAGCTGCGCGTCCAAACCAAACCCCCTAAAGCGTGCCTCATCTCCCAGTTTGATGGAGACCTCTGCGGTCATGTTCATCTCACTGAGTATGCCACGGTTAGCCTTTGCAGCATTTTGTACAGTGGGGGTCTGCTGGCCGTTGTCTACGATGACGGTGTCCGTGGACACATCGATAGCGGATTCAGGTAGTTCCGTGAGCTGCACATCGACTACTGGAAGATTGAGTGTGCCAGTAATATTCAGGTTTTTTGTGTCACCCTTGATCTGCAGATCGGAAGAGACCTTGAGTAGAATCTCAGCGTCATTTACCAGCGTGAAATTATCGCCGTTGATGCTGATCTCGAAGCTGCGCTCGTCGGTCATTGGCGCATCGATCTCGCTGAAGAACTCCAGCGTGCCGTCGCCCGAAGTAGCCTGCCCCTGAATAGCCACTGTCTGATTGATGTCACTCGTGACATTCGCGGTTATATCCCGCAACTCTAAACCCAAGCTTGGTATATCGATCGAGGCGTTCATCAGCGCAAGATTGCCGCCGAAACGCGGGGCCTCGATTGAGCCGGAGATAAGCGTGAGCCCCTGCAATTGGCCCTGCGTGTTCTGCACGGTGGGAAGGAAGGCTTCTATCCAGCTGAGATCGTCGAAGGCAAGGTCGATGCGTCCGTCAAGGCTTTGCGTTGCGCTTATGCTCAGCTGCGCATCGGCATTGCCCTGCACAGACATTCCGCTGTCTGCGAGATTAGGTTGATAGAAGTCGAGTGTGCTAGTGGCCTGCCACACATTATCGATGCGTGTGCCGTCGAGCTCCGCGTTGCGCCAATGGAAGGTCTGAGGCGCTAGTGGCTCAGCTTCCACAGCGGCTAAGTCGTCAACTTCGGCTATCGCCGGCTCTACGTGAATCATTCCCTCACTTGCGTTCACGTTGAAGCGCAGGTTTAGGGCCGTCGGATCATCGGAGAGTGAACCCGTCGCACTGAATTGCGCTCTCAAGCTGCCCTCCGCACGGCTTCCCTCTGGTAATTGTGGCAATAAAACAGCGACTAAAGTGTCAGTCTGTTCGCTTGCAATTGGGGCATTGAAATGACTAAGCGAATAGTCGTTTAACTGGGCGTTCGCAGTGATCGCACCGGTGCTAGCCCAATCAGCATCTAGGCATAGCGTGCTCTGCTCCTGCAGCCAGCATTGCGAGTTCAGTAATATCGCCTCTGCGCTTGCTGTAAGGGTGGGCTCGCCCTGCAGCTGCCACTGGCCGAGATCGCTGAGTATGCGCCCATTGCGCATGCTACCTATCCATTGTATCGGCGCTTCGAATTGCACCTCCCCACTAAGCTCCATATCGAACTCTCCGAGTGGGGCCCGCAATGCGAGAGTCACTTGATGGTCAGCAGGTGTACCCTTTGCAGAAATGGCAACTGAGTCGATACGCTGAGGGCTCTCGCCGCTAGTCTCGATGCCGATGGCATTGATTTCCACCATATTAGCATTGTTAAGGTATTCGCCTTTCGCGCGAAAACTGTCAATACGGGTGCCAGCGAAATCAAGATTATTGCCACTAGCATCTAGGTCGATCTGGGGTGCCTCTGGGGTGCCACGCAAAGTGCCTATGGCATCGATGCTGCCAGAGAGCAGGGGAGAGAGTGTGCCGATGTCTGAGGCGTTTATTTCCCAGTTTAGGTCGATGCTGTCCGACCAATTACCATTAAGAGAGAGTGTTGTACTGCCACTGATGGCACTGAGGTTGTCTACTTGTAAGCCGTCTTGATCGTAAACAAGATTGCCTTGTGCACTGAGTGGGTAGTTGTTGAGCTCGCCAGTCACATCAATGATGCGCAGCGCCCCTGCAAAGCCACTAGTGTTTTGTTGTAGCCGTAAATCGCCACTGCCGCTAAGAGCACCAATTATTAGCCCCTCGGGTAGGAAAGCTTGGTACTGCTCGCCGTTGTGTTCTTCCACATCGAGATGTATGTCTAGGCTGAAGGCGTCCTGCCAGGCAAGTGTGCCGTTTGCAGCGATATGCCCAGTGGTACTGGTCACCGTTAATGTCTCGACCGTTAGAGTTTGATCTTGCCAAAGTGTCGACCACTGCAAATCTAAGGGTGGGACGATAATCTCGCCCAGTGGGTCTTCCGCTGTGATGCGGGTGTCACCGGAGAACTGGATAGCTTCCAAGCTGCCTTGCGTCGCAATCTGAGCGGAGTCAATGCGCAGGCGCCTTCCACCCACTAAGCCTGCAGAGCTTAGCACTTGCGGATCGATGCGATGGTTTAGTTGGAAGCGGCGATCGTCAGGCTCATTATTAAGTAAGTTTAAGTCCAGCTCGCCGCGGCTGCTGATCTGCGCGGGCGAGATCAATTCATGATTGAGGCGGAGGCGATTCAGGTCACCCTCTAGGCGCAATGCGCCGCGAGCTTCCTCGATTCCTTCCACGAGTGGGCCACTATAGAGCCAGTTAAGGTGGACCTCTAGTGGCATGCCCTCCTGTAGGTCTGCCTCTATGGAGCCTGACACCTGCGCAGGCGGCGCGGCAAATTGCAGATTGCTGAGGCTTAAGTGGCGTTCATTAAGTTGCGCGCCAAGCGTTAATGAGTCAATGCGATAGGCTGTTTCACCGAAGGCGAAATTAGCATTGCGCAGGGCAAACCTTGTGATCGAGATATTCAAGGGCAGTGGCAGTACTCCCGCGAACGGGTCAGGGTTTCCCTTTTCTGGGCTCGCGGGCTCTGCAGCGCTGTGCCAATTAAGCTCCATGCCGTCAACGGCGAGTTGATCAACTTGGAATTCGCCGGAGAGCAGGCTCATGGGGTTCCAGCTGCTTTGCAACGACGCGATCGCAATACTATTTTCGCCATCGCGATACATTAGATTCTGAATGCGCATGCCAGAGAGTAGGGTGCCCTGGCTGTCTGCAACGCTGACCTCGCGTGTCTCGTTCTGCAGTTGCGCGAGGCCGTAGCTTAGCGCCCAAGTGCTGCCGCTGTTAGTGCCGACGAGGACGCTAAGAAGGGCCAGCATGCCTACCAAGAGAATCATCAGCAACGCGATGGTGATAGCACTAATGCGGATTAGGCGCGCTCGCCAAGTAGGCGCAGCTTGCTGCGACGGCTGTACCAACTTGTCCTCACTACTCATAGATCGGGACCCATCGTGATGTGGAGGCGAAAACCGCCACCGTCATCTAGCCCGTTCGCTAGGTCGACACGAATCGGCCCGATTGGGGACTGCCAGCGCACCCCGAAACCAACACCCGACTTGAGGGCAAGATTCGTGTAATCGCTAAAAGAGTGGCCAGTGTCGTAGAACAGCGCGCCGCGCCAGCCGGGACGAACCTGGAAGTCGTATTCTATGCTCGCTGTAAGCAAGTGCTTACCCCCGATCACTTCGCCCGCATCATTTTCGGCGCCGATACTGCCGTATTGGTAACCGCGCACGCTTTGATCGCCACCGGCGAAATAACGAATCGAAACTGGCAGTTCTTCCACCCCACCGACGATCGAGGTGGCAATCTCGGAGCGCACAAGAAAACGGCCGACGCCGATGTCGTATACAAATTTGCCGCTGGCGTATAACTGCAGGAAGCTGATGTCGGAGAACAGAGCGTTGGAGGCACCACTGACTTGAGTGAACAGCCTCCAGCCGCGCGTGGGATAGATGGGATCGTCCGCTTGGGTCTTGGCCCAGTTAATGCCGTTGATGGTGAGGTTGTAGCTCTCAACCACATTGTTGATCTCGGAAGTTTCGTGCTGGTAGTTGGTGAAAATATTCTGTAACCAGTCATCGCCCAGAAACCACGCATCGACACTCGAGCGGTAACTCGCCCCGATCTTAAAGGTGTCGGTAATAAACGTGTCGTTGTTCTGCCCGACGAGGCCTGTCGAAAAGCTGATGCTTTCCGTGCTCGGGTCGCGTAGTGGAATGTTGTAAGTGAGGTTGCCCCGCTGATCCAGAGGCGAAAGTGCGGTATCGCCATTGAAACTATGTCCGGAGCGATTGAGGTAACGATCTTCATATGCCAAGGTCAGGCGCGGGCCGATATCCGTGGTGACTCCTACGCCCGTCGACCAGCTACGGCGCGGGCGCATACTCAAGTCGATGTTCACTGGCACTTCCCGCGTGCTCGCGTTACCTGTGACTAGCGATGCATCCAGCTGAGGAGTCACCGCCACATCGCTGAAATACTGACTGTTGTTTAGGCTGTCACGTAATTCGATGAGCGCGTCGGTGGAGTAGGGTACGCCAGCCCTAAACGGGACGAAACGTGCGATAAAGGGCTCCGAGAGCGCTTCTATCGGTGTGATCCGAATCGCGCCGAAACGAAAACGCTCGCCAGGGTCGAACTCGATCTGCACATCCGCTTGGTTGCGCCGCAGGTCGATGCGCAGCTCCGAGCGCGTGAAGCGCGCAGAGAAATAGCCATTCTCTACTGCTATTGCGCTGAGGGAGGACTTCAAATTCTCGTATTCGCTATGGACTAATTGAGTGCCAGGCCGTATCGGGAAGTCTTTGAGATAAGTAGCAAAAGGGTCGTCTTCAGAGAGAGCGCGGGTCTCATCTGGCGCGATATCTACATTAACTTCGCCGAAAGAGGTGGGTTCTCCCGGCGTGATCGCTAAATCCAATGCCCAACAACCATTCACCTCAATGAACTCACTGCTATAGCTAACGCCGTAAAAGCCCAGCGCCTGTGCGGCGCGTTCGATGTCGGAATTGATTTGGGGTAAGAGGCGATTGAGCCTGCGCAACTCTGTGTTGCAGCGCTCAGTTGCTACACGCAGGTGAGCCCGGATATTTTCTTCTAGGCGATCTCCCGCGCCACTGACCTGAATGCTCGGCGATGGCGCTTGGGCAAACACTGGCTGCGCAAGCGCGATGAACGCGAAAGACAGCAAAGTGTGGGCGACGGGAACTCTCAGTATTCTCTTCATCGAGGCGGTTAGGAGATTCTCTGGCGATTTCGAAATAGCACTTGTTATTAGGAGATTATCGCACCTCGACCTTGCTAGGGTATACTCCTCGTTGAACGCGATTCGCTCACTGTACCTTGAAAATAGGTGTTTCATAATGACTAAACGACCGGATTCAGACTCAAAAACACTTCAATCTTCTGGCGCGCAAAATTCGGCACTAGATACTCTGCGCACTCTGCGCACTCTGCGCGTAAATGATATCGAATATGATTACCACAGTCTCGGTGCGCTTGCTGATTTAGGCTATGGCGGATCAGAGCGACTGCCCGTCACACTGCGAATCCTGCTCGAGAACTTGCTCCGACGCCTAGATAGCCCTTCGGTCAAGATCGCCGATGTTAAGGCGATGTTGGCTTGGTCCGACACCCAAAGCTCCACCCATGAGATCAGCTTCATGCCCGCGCGCGTGTTGATGCAGGACTTCACTGGCGTGCCAGCAGTAGTGGACCTAGCGGCAATGCGCGATGCAGTGGCGGCTCGCGGTGGAGACCCCGCGCGGGTCAATCCACTTAGCCCGGTGGACCTTGTGATCGACCATTCCGTTACCGTCGATCACTTTGCTATGGACACTGCATACAAAGACAATGTGGTGATTGAGATGGCGCGCAACAGCGAGCGCTATGAGTTTCTGCGCTGGGGTCAGGAAGCCTTCGCAAACTTCCGCGTAGTGCCTCCTGGGACGGGTATTTGCCATCAAGTCAATCTTGAATTCCTAGCCAAATCGGTATTCTCCGCCGAGGTCAACGGGCGTTATATCGCCTACCCCGACACGCTAGTGGGCACTGATAGTCATACCACTATGATCAATGCACTCGGCGTATTGGGCTGGGGTGTTGGCGGCATCGAGGCAGAAGCGGCGATGCTCGGCCAGGCGACCGCGATGGTCATTCCTGAGGTGGTAGGTTTCCGCTTCGATGGGGCGCTTCGCGAAGGAATTACGGCAACCGATCTCGTCTTAACGGTCGCTGAGAAACTGCGCGCTCACGGTGTGGTTGGTAAATTTGTAGAGTTCTACGGCCCAGGTTTGGACTCTCTTTCGCTCGCCGATCGCGCCACGATTGCGAATATGTCACCTGAGTATGGCGCCACGTGCAGTTTTTTTGCGGTGGACGATGAGACGCTGCGCTACATGGAGCTTACCGGTCGCGATGCACAGACTGTCGCGCTAGTGGAAGCCTATTGCAAAGAACAAGGCCTGTGGCGCAGTGATAATGCAAACGTAGTGTATAGCAGCAATGAGTCGCTGAACCTAGATGAGGTTTTACCTTGTCTGGCTGGCCCGGATCGTCCGCAGGACCGTGTGCTGTTGCCCAAGATTCCGAAAGTCATCGAAGATCTGTTGGAAGGCGATATTCGCAAGTCCATCACAGTAGCAGATGAGGGTTACAAACTGCACGATGGCGATGTCGTAATCGCTGCCATCACCTCCTGCACAAACACCTCCAACCCTGCCGTGATGATGGCGGCGGGTTTGCTAGCACAGAAGGCTCTTGCGAAAGGCTTGCAGAGCAAGCCTTGGGTGAAGACCTCGCTGGCACCAGGTTCGAAGGTGGTGACTAGCTATTTGAAAAGCGCAGGGCTACAAGACTCGCTTGATGCGCTCGGCTTCAACCTCGTTGGCTATGGTTGCACTACCTGTATCGGTAACTCTGGGCCACTCGATAAAGACATCGAAGAGGCGATCGGTGTCGCGGGGCTAACGGCTTGTTCAGTGCTCTCTGGAAATCGCAATTTCGAGGGGCGCATCCATCCGAAGGTGCGCGCCAACTGGCTGGCCTCGCCACCCTTGGTGGTTGCCTACGCTCTGGCGGGGACGATGAATATCGACATCAGCTCTAAACCTCTAGGGCACGATGGCGATGGCAATCCGGTGTATTTGAAGGACATATGGCCGAGCAGCGCAGAGATTAGCGCTGCTATGGCCAAAGTTAGTCGCGAGATGTTTACAAGTGATTACGGCAAAGTATTCGACGGCAATCCCGAATGGAATGCAATCCCGGTTAACAAATCCAAGACTTATAAATGGGACCCGAAATCTACCTATATTCAGAACCCACCGTTTTTCTCGGAAGATATGGCCCCTTTGCATGGCGACATAAAAGAGGCTTGTGTGCTTGCCCTATTGGGAGACTCGGTTACCACTGACCATATCTCGCCAGCGGGAGCGATCGGGAAAACTAGCCCAGCCGGGCGCTATTTGATAGAAAACGGGATCAAACCGAAGGATTTCAACTCCTATGGTGCGCGCCGTGGCAATCATGAAGTAATGATGCGTGGCACCTTTGCCAATATCCGTATTCGTAACGAGATGCTGACGAATGTCGAGGGCGGCTACACCCAGATTTTTCCCGAGAAGGAGCAGGCTAGTATCTATGAGGCGGCGATGCGTTATCAGGAGCGCGCAACGCCGCTCGTTGTTATTGCTGGCAAAGAATACGGCACTGGCTCTAGCCGCGACTGGGCAGCCAAGGGCACTCGATTGCTGGGCGTTAGGGCTGTGATTGCCGAGAGTTTCGAGCGCATTCACCGCTCCAATCTCGCTGGTATGGGGGTGTTGCCCTTGCAGTTCGAGGAGGGCACTAACCGCAACAGCCTCGGGCTTGATGGCAGTGAGACGATCAGCATCCTTGGACTTGACGCCCTCAGTCCTGGCCAGATGGTGCAGATGGAGATTGTGACGAGCAAGGGTGAGAAGAAACAATGTGCGTTGAAGTGTCGCTTGGATACCGAGGACGACCTAGCCTACTTCTCGCGCGGAGGCATCATGCCCTTTGTGCTCGATCAGCTGCTCGAATGATGGACTTGCTATGAGCGCTAAGCAGGAATATCGCATAGAGCACGATAGTATGGGCGAGATTCGCGTGCCTGCTGATGCCTTATGGGGCGCGCAGACGCAGCGCTCCTTGGAGCATTTTGCGATTGGGGACGACCAGTTCACTCCTCATTTCATCAAGGCTTTTGCCCTCGTAAAGAAGGCCGCGGCTCAGTGCAACCTCGCCCTCGGTGCTCTAGACGAGGCACAGACGAGCTTAATCGTACACGTGTGTGATGAGATACTGGCAGGCCAACATGCTGACCAGTTTCCCCTCTGTGTCTGGCAGACTGGTAGCGGCACGCAGACCAATATGAATGTTAACGAGGTCATCGCCAACCGCGCCAACGAGATCGTAGGGCGGGCCCGTGGCAGTAATTCTCCGCTACATCCCAACGACCACGTGAATATGGCGCAGTCGTCCAACGATGTGTTCCCGACAGTCATGCATGTTGCCACTATGCAGTTGTGGCAGCAGAGTCTCGCGCCTTCTTTGCAAGATCTGATCGATGAGCTTGGTCGCAAGAGTGAGGCGTTCGCAGGCCTGCTTAAGAGCGGGCGTACGCACATGATGGATGCGACGCCAGTGACGCTTGGGCAGGAGTTCCGTGCCTATCAGGCGCAGTTACATTACGCGCAGGAGCAACTTGTCACGGTTATGCACGGGGTGGGGCAGCTCGCCCTGGGAGGCAGCGCCGTGGGCACTGGTCTCAATACCGATTCGCGCTGGGCCACAAGTGTCGCTGTGCGGATCGCTGATTTAGCGCAGTTGCCGTTTGAGTCGGCGCCGAATAAATTCATGGCACTGGCAGCGCACGATGCGCTAGCGGACCTTCATGGACGACTCACGGTGTTAGCCACCGCATTGTATAAGATGGCAAGCGATGTGCGCCTGATGAACTCTGGCCCCCGTTGTGGGCTCGCGGAGATTAGAATCCCGGCCAATGAACCCGGCAGCTCGATAATGCCGGGCAAGGTTAACCCCACTCAAGTGGAGGCCTTGACCATGGTCTGCCTTAGAGTCATGGGAAATAATACGGCTGTGAGCATGGCGGCTAGCCAAGGGCAGTTTCAGTTAAATGTCTATAAACCTCTAATAATTCACACGTTATTAGAGTCCATGCGGCTGCTCGCCGATGCGATGTCGAGTTTCCGAGAGCATTGTTTGGTGGGCATCGAGCCTATCGAGGCAAACTTAGTTAGATCAGTGGAACGCTCCTTGATGCTGGTGACCGCCTTAAGCCCGGCAATAGGCTATGACCAGGCTGCGAAGGTTGCCAAGTATGCCGAGGCGCAGGATGTGAGCCTTAAGGAAGCCGCTGTGGCGCTGGCGCTGATGAGTGAGAAAGAGTTTGATGCCTTGGTAGATGCACGTAAGATGCTGTTTCCGTTCGCGGGGAAACCCAGCTAAACTCCACCCCCCCCCAGCACTAGTGATAGAGGAAGTATGGAATTCCTGTTAGATCCGTCGACGTGGATAGCGTTGATTACCTTGATTATTCTCGAGGTAGTTCTCGGCATCGACAACCTGGTCTTCATTGCCATTCTCGCGAACAAACTCCCGCCACATCAGCGCGATCGCGCCCGAATCACAGGGCTATGCCTCGCCGTCGTGATGCGCCTAGGCTTATTGAGTGGCGTATCGTGGCTGGTAACGCTTACTACCCCACTATTCAGCGTCTTCAGGCTCGACTTCTCAGGGCGTGACTTGATCCTCCTATTCGGCGGCTTCTTCCTATTATTCAAAGCGACCACCGAGCTGCACGAGCGACTCGAGGGCAGTATGCGTGGGCAGATCGAGAACCGGGTGTATGCCGGTTTCTGGTTGGTGGTCTCACAGATCGTCGTGCTCGATGCAGTGTTCTCCCTCGACGCCGTAATCACGGCTGTGGGCATGGTGGATAACCTCGCGATCATGATGACCGCCGTCATTATCTCCGTCAGCATCATGTTGCTAGCCTCGAAGCCATTGACGCAATTCGTCGATGCCCATCCAACGGTAGTGGTGCTGTGCCTTAGCTTCTTGCTCATGATTGGCCTGAGCCTGATAGCGGAGGGTTTTGGTTTCCATCTTCCGAAGGGCTACCTCTACGCCGCCATTGGCTTCTCGATCACCATCGAGTTCTTCAACCAAGTGGCCAACGTGAATAGGCAAAAACATGAGGCCCGTATGCCGTTGCGTGAACGTACCGCGGCGGCAGTATTGAGCCTGCTTGGCGGGCGCGCCTATGATCAGGCCGAGACACTTGAGGAGAAAATCGCCACAGAAGATCTGGCTGCATTCCACGTGGCAGAACGCAATATGGTGACTGGCGTGTTGACGCTCGCCGAGCGCTCGGTGCGCTCATTGATGACGCCGCGCACGGACGTATCCTGGGTAAATCTCGACGATGACATCGAAACTATTCGGACCATGCTTATCGATACCCCGCATAGCTTCTTCCCAGTGTGCCGCGGCAGTTTGGACGAAATAGTAGGGATTGGCCGTGCCAAGGACTTAGTCAACGATCTGTCGGTCAACGAGCAGATCACCGCGATCGAAAAGCTGCGTAAGCCGATTTTCGTGCCTGACTCCATAGCCGTGTTGCCGCTTATCGAGACTCTGCGCCGTTCTAAGGGACAGCTGGTTTTAGTGGTGGACGAATATGGCACGATACAGGGCCTGATTACGCCCATCGATGTATTCGAGGCCATTGCCGGCGAATTCCCCGACGAAGACGAAACCCCTGCCATCGAGGTGATCGGCGACCATGAATGGCGTGTTGCGGGCCATGCGGATTTGCACGAATTATCGCGGGTGCTAGAGACAAGTGTGTTCGACGACGATATCGAGAACTATTCCACGATAGCAGGCTTTTTGATGGGTAAATTCGACCAACTACCTGACCCTGATGCGAAGTTGGAACTGCGCGGTTTTATTTTTACCGTAATGCAGGTGGAGGAGCAGCGCATAGCAGAAGTTGAAATAACGAGAGTGCTACAACAAGACCTCTACGTGGGTTAGTAGAGGTCTGTTGGGAACGCCGCCTTATTGCTGCGCGGCAACAATCTGCAGCTCTACGCGGCGGTTCTGAGCACGCCCAGACTCGCTAGCATTCGACGCGATGGGCTGATCTGGCCCCATGCCCTGCGAGAGCAATCGGTTTTGATCTACGCCCTGTGAGGCGAGATAGTTCGACACGCTAGTAGCGCGGCGATTGGACAGATTGTAGTTCAATTCAGCACTGCCAGTGGAGTCCGTGTGACCGAAGACCTGTAGGCGAGTGTCTTTGTATTTGGCCAAGACCGTCGCCACGGAGTTCAACACTGGCTGAAACTGTGGTCTCAGTGTGTATTCATTCGTGTTGAAGGTGATATTGCCAGGCATTATCAAGTCGAGGCGATCGCCATTGCGCTGCACCTGCACACCAGTGCCTTGCAATTCCTGTCGCAGCTCTGCTTCTTGCACGTCCATATACGCGCCCACACCGGCACCAATCGCGCCACAGCCTGCCGCCGCATTACGCGCGTGCTGGCCATTCTCGATAGCCCCGACTAGTCCACATATCACCCCGCCAATAGCACCGTACTTCACGGCGCGGCTGGTCTGTTGTTGGCCTGTGTAAGGGTTGATGGTGGTACAACTAGCAAGCAAAACGCCCGAAGCAAGCAAGGCGATCGCTAATTTTAAGTTCGCTCCGTTCATAGTCTTTAAATCTCCTTTATTGCGAAACACGACTCCTACTTTAAACAAGGGTGCGGGTCGATGTACACCATCGCAGCTATCATAGCGCTGGTAATGTGAACTAGTGCTGAATATCGCAAGCATTCTCATTAGTTTGCGCGAGTCATGCAATGGCTGCCTAGTAGAGAAAGCCTAGGTAGCGACCTGAATTTGCTTTAAGCTTCTGACTCTAGTCTCAGTTTTAAGGCCCGAGTGTTATGAGCCAAGCCGAATATCAGGCACGTGTGAAAGTGTTATCAGACCGCTTGATTGCGCTGCAGCAACCGATCCGCATACTGGACGCCATTAAATGGCCAGCTCGTTTTGAACGCGACTTCCTTGCCTCAGGTGGCACTCAGTTGCCCCCAGTTGATCGGGACTATTATGAGCGCATGACATTGAATTTTCAGCCAGAGACGCTGCGGAGTCAGTTTAAAGACCTGCGCACAGCCGTGCGCCGCGAGTTAGGGCGCGGCGATGGCCTCGGCAGCATTATGAGTGCCACCATAAACCAGTATTTATTGGTGATTGAACTTTTGGAGGCGCGCGGCACTGCCCAATTTGGAGCCGTTAGTCGTGAGCTTTACGGGTCCGCCTCGGACAAACTGCGCGGCGATCGCCAGAACCTGCGCACATTAGGTGAAAAGCTTTGCGAGATATTCTCCCTGCCTGCAGCGCTGCACATCAGCCGGCCCTACGGTAAAAAAATTCCGGCTAGCGAAGCCGTTGAGATCTTGCAGCAAAAGCTAAATCCTTATTTCCCTCCTGGCGATATCCGGGTGATTCTCAGTGACGGTATCGTCTCGGACGCCGCTGCTGGCGGTGACTATATCAAGATCAATCAGGACTCGGAGTTCTCTGAGTTCGACCTGCAGATTCTCGAGGTACATGAAGGGTGGGTGCACGTGGGCACTACCTTGAACGGGCGCAAGCAGCCATATGCTACTTGGCTCAGCGTTGGCTCGCCCCGCGTTACTGCCTGCCAAGAGGGCTTGGCGGTGTTGATGGAGACGCTCACCTTTAGCTCCTACCCGCAACGCGCTTTGAAAGTGAGTGATCGCGTTATTGCAGTGGACATCGCCGAACAGGGGGCCAGCTTCATCGAGGTCTATCAATTCTTTATCGCACGGGGGCTTAGCGAGCGTGAAAGTTACCGCATCACGCAGCGGGTGTTTCGTGGGGGCACTCTAGAGGGAGGTTCAGTGTTTACTAAGGATCTATCGTATCTACGGGGTTTCGTGGAGAACGTGAACTTCATCCGCAGCGCCATTAACTCTGGTGTACCGGAAATAATCCCTATGCTATTCGTGGGCAAAGTCACGCTCGATGACGTACCGATTTTGTACCAGCACTATCTGGAAGGCACGATCGCTGGTCCGCAAATAATCCCGGCGATGTTTCGCAATATGAATGGTCTCTATGTCTGGTTCGGTTTCTCCAGCGGCATTGGGCTAGTCAACATCTCCCGTGTACAAAAGCACTTTGACCTGATGTTTCGCAAAATGCCAAAAAGCGACCCGGTCTATAATGTCGACAATGTTGTGGTACGCCCGAACGTCGATATTTCCTCTGTGGATTAGTGATCGTTGGATTCGACAATAGTGGCACACCCATCGCTAAGCCTCGTGCGCATTAAGTGCACAGATAAAATTTGCTAATTCGTGATATCAAATACCTCGTTAAACCTTCTCAGCTACAGCAAAGTTCGCGCCCTCGATTTGATATTGAGTAGGCGCGGGTCATCGCCGTCTCTCTCTCTCTCTCTCTCTCTCTCTCTTACAGACTAGCGCTGGCCATGCTGGCGACGGTTCACAGAAGCGAACACCAAACTCATGTCTTCAGATTCAGTGGGACAACAATGTGCGTTGGCTCTTGTGCTTCGAAAAACTTTCATGAAAAAACTAGCCGAAATTCAACTACTGAGCTACATATTAATTGCAGACTGCAAAAACAATTCAATTCAGGGAAATCCACAGGAGGGAACCCAAAATGCGTGAATTAAGTATGGAAGAGGTAGATCAGGTGAATGGTGGGATGTTTCTAGATGCCGCACCGTTCTTCACTGCAATGGTAGCAATTGGTGCAACTACATTCGGGTCAACTTGGGGCGCAGCAGCTCTTGGCGGGGCAATTCTTGTAGCTCCGATTGCGGTTGGGGCAATGGCGGGGCTTTCATTTTTAGGCGGCGTTGCATTAACGTTTAGATAGAGTTATTTGTTTTCTAACTGTTTGGTAACTATAGGTGATGAAATAGCGCTATCCCGCGCTATTTCATCAATCGGGCAAGGTTGGGACAATAATTGGCTGGAGTGGTTAATGAAATGACAACAAGTCATGTTGGTTTTGAAAGGTCATCAAAAGCACAGCGACTAACTTTGGATGAGAAGCGCCTTCGAATACGTGCTTTTCGTTTGTTTTTATGTCTGGAGATTCTTTTCTTGGGTTTTCCATATCTTAGCAGCCACGAAATTTATGATGTATTTTCGAAATTGGATCTCCATAGATTAGTCTCGATAGTCGCGGTTTTTATAGTGTTACCTTTCATCGTTTTTTGGAAGTCAAAGATTCGTTCACATGTTGTTTTTCGAGACAATTGTATTGAAATTCCTAGATATTTTTTCTGGGTTAGAAAGGTTGAGTCTGAGTTAATCTCTAGCTTGGAAGAAATGAAAATTCTGAGAAAGGAATTTGGTGTTGTTATTGGGCTTCGCGCTGGAAGTGTCATGCATTTTGATGTGAAAGAGTTTCGGACTGAAAATGAGTATTTGCTATTCAAGCTACTGATACGCCGAATATTGGAGATAAATAATAGTTCGCGGATTCAACTCCGAAGTGCATAACATATTAAGCAGCCAAAGCTGCCATGTGTGCTCGCATTAAATACGCAGGCGTTTTAAATGCAAGCAATTTTCTTGGTCGATCATTGAGTCGGTTAACGACC
>Ga0209390_10001224_pt1 | contig 50793 bp, 47 predicted proteins | sample BON01_FD_187212 | JGI IMG/M metagenome (GOLD analysis project Ga0209390, IMG submission 187212) | Freshwater microbial communities from Lake Bonney liftoff mats and glacier meltwater in Antarctica - BON-01 (SPAdes) (version 2) | ecosystem: Environmental > Aquatic > Freshwater > Ice > Glacier...
CTTCTTGGTTGTATGATTCATATATTATTCTATAATTTTTTGTTGTCATGACCTTATCTCATTTTTGATGAACCAAATGATCATAACAGTTAATGATATCAATATCAACTCAATATATTACGCTTCCATTAGTGAGTGAGCATTTACAGATTCAAAAGATTTTTTATAAAACAGCTAGTCTTCATAGGGCAAGCCCCATTAAAGACTAGCTGTTTAAATATTCAAAGCATAACTATACAAATCAATAAGAATGTCCTCTTCAGTAAGAGGATTTATTATTTTGTACTTTTTAACATTAAAACCATTGATTGCACTTTGTTAAAGTGTTTTTCAAAAAATCAGTGGGTTCTAATATTCCTGCCAAGGATTCTATTTTGCCGTTATATTTGCTGTATAGATTTAAAGTATCTGTAAGTTAATAGCAGAGGCTTTACCTTTGTTATTTTCTACTTCATAACCAACTGATTGCTCTTCAGCAAGAGTTCTCAGACCGGCTTTTTCTACTTCGCTTATATGTACAAATACGTCTGTACTACCTGATGATGGTTGAATAAAACCATAGCCTTTAGTAGAATTAAACCATTTTACTTTTCCTTTTTCCATAAATCCTCTCTTAATTATTTATTATTAACTGCGTCTTTTAGTTTTTGTCCGGTTTTAAATTTTGGTTGGTTGTAAGCTTTGATTTGCAAAACCTCACCAGTTCTAGGATTACGCCCAGCTCTAGCTTCTACTTTACTAACAGAGAAATTGCCAAATCCAGTCAGCGATATTTCTTCGCCGTCACCTAGAGCATTAGTTGCTGAGCTTACAAACATATCAATAGTTTTTTCTGCTTCTATTTTAGTAATATTATGTTGTTCCGATATATAAGTAATAAAATCGCCTTTGTTCATTTAGTATCCCTAATAGTTTAAGTAGTAAACAGACCGTAATATAGCCTGAAGTTCAATCACTATAACACAAAGAGTATAATATGAAACAACTAAATATTAGTCAATAGCATAGATTAGTTTATGATTTGTTTTGAATCTTCAAAATATCATCGGTAGAAAGCCCAGTTACTGAAGCAATAAATTTAATATCAATGTTTTCTTTTAGCATGCGGCGGGCGATTTTTTCGATACCTTTATTTGCATCTATGGCAGTATCCTTATTGATTCCTTCATCAATAGAGTGATCCGTAGTAATTTTCATAAGTTTTTTTTCCATCATGTTTGGGTAAATATTCAATTATTAGATTTCTTTTATATTCTATAGAGATAAACGATGCGCTCAATTTTACACTTTGTTTATTTACAAGTATTTCGTAAATATTTAGAAGATAGAATAAAATATCTTAGTGTATTTTAGGCGCTATACTTAGCAATGGTTCTATAAATTTGAATCTTTGCTGAGTCGTTCCATTTATTTCTATCGCGCTTGTAAACATCTTGATTGGTCTTACCCACATTCTATAGTCAGCGTATAGTGCGCGATATACAATTAATTCTTCTAGGGTTTCTGAATGTCTGCATATACCAATTACTTCGTATTTTAGACCTTTGTAATGTTCGTATAATCCAAGTTTTATCATTATTATGGCCATTTTACTTCTGGTGGGAGGGACATTAATATCGCTTCTACGTTGCCTCCTGTAGAGAGACCAAATGTCGTGCCGCGATCATATAATAAGTTAAATTCAACATAACGTCCGCGTTTGACTAATTGATGTTCGCGTTGCTTCTTATCCCATTTTAGATGCATTTTATTACGCACTATTTGTGGGTATGTTTCTAAAATAGTTCGCCCTACATCCTGCGTGAAGGCAAAATCATCGGCGAAATTATTTGCTAAATAATCGTAAAAAATGCCTCCTATACCGCGTGGTTCATTGCGGTGTTTTAGGTAAAAATACTCGTCACATTCTTTTTTAAACTTAGGGTAATATGTTGGGTTATGTTTGTCGCACGCGGTTTTAAATGCAGCATGAAACATTTCTGTTTCAAGTTTGTCTTCATACATAGGGGTCAGGTCGCTGCCACCGCCAAACCAGCTGGTGGATGTTTCGATATAACGAGTATTAAAATGTACAGCAGGAACTAGGGGAGAGCGCATGTGCGCTACCATTGATATACCAGTTGCAAAGAATCTAGGGTCTTGCTCTGCTCCTGGTATTTTTTTCCTAAATTCTTCCGTGAATTCTCCGTGTACTGTCGAGATATTCACGCCAACTTTTTCAAAAACATTCCCATGCATAATAGACATAATGCCGCCACCACCGCCTTCTCGATCCCACACTTTTTGTTTAAATTTTCCTGGGGTGAGATTTTTTTCTTTAGCAAATTCCAGTTCAATATTTTCAAAGGATGAGCATAAGTCATTGCGCAACTCCTCAAACCATTTAGCTGTTCCATTTCTCATATTTATTACCATGCATTTTTAGTAATTAGAGGCAAGTGGTAAGGCCTAACTACCGCTAAGTCAAAGCGTATATTGTAATTTGTATATTGCAAATTTTGGGATAAAAATAATTCTGCTGCACGTTTTATGCGCATTTGTTGGTTTTCAGATATTATTCCTTCATGAAGCCCGTTTTTACGTGCTTTTACTTCAATAAATACTAGTTGCTTGCCGCGCAGAGCTATTAAGTCAATTTCACCAACATACGTTTTCATTCTACGGTGCAATATGCTGTAAAAGCGTATTTTATATAACATTAAGATTATATATTCAGCGAGTATGCCCAGCCTGTATTTCTTCATATTTTCTTCAAGTTGGCGTCTAATAATTCCCTTATATCATGACGCATAAAGTGAATAGTTATTAAAAATAACCCGGAAGTTAGCATGATGTAAAAGGCTGGTGCATAATGCATGCCAGTAATCTCGAGTAGCCAGCGCGAAATTGCTGCCGAGGTCCCACCAAATAGAGCAATACCTAAATTATAACTAAATGCAACGCCAGAAAATCTTTGCTCTGGTGTAAATAGAGATATGATGAATATATAAGCCGTGCCAGCGATTGATCCGCCAAGCATAGCCAGCATGGTAAGCGCTATTAGTTGTCTCCACGTATCTTCACAGGACATTAGTAACAAGGTCGGTAAGGCTAGTACAAATATGGCGATAGCAGCATAGGTTATCATTCTGAATCTTCCTATATGGTCTGAAATGTAACCAGATAGAGGCATGGTGAGCATCATTATAATTGCAGAATAAGCTAAATATAATCGCGCTGTGGCGTCATCAAAATGTAGAACATTACAATGGTAAATATTGATATAAGTTTTAATCAGGTACACAACACTGCTTGCGCACGCACCAAGGACAAATGTTATAAACATTGATTTTTTGGCAGTTTTAAGCACATGAAAAAAGGGTGATCGTAATGTTTGTTTTTTCTCTGCTAGCATTGTGAAGATTGGCGTTTCGGATACCCTTAGCCTAAAATAAAATCCAACAATTCCCATTACTCCACCAAGCATAAATGCCAGCCGCCATGCGAATTCAATGTTTGGTATAAAGGTAGCAAATAGAATGCCGATTAAGGTAGCAAATAAGGTCCCTGCTATATTCGAGGCATGCACTATACCCGCAGTAAAGCCTGGCCTTAAATGTTGGTAATGTTCTAAGATGAATATTGCTGCTCCCGCTCCTTCTCCACTAATACACAAACCTTGGATTAGTCGCATTATTACTAGAATTAAGGGGGCTAAATAGCCTATTTGAGAATATTCAGGGATAAGGCCGATGCTAAATGTGGGGATGGTCATGCCGAGCATAGAGGTAATGAGCGAAACTCGCCTACCATGCCTGTCAGCAATGTAGCCAAAAATTATGCCACCAATTGGGCGTGTAACGAAGCCAACAGCAAATACTCCTAGGCTTGATAATATTTGTACTACTTCATTATCACCGGGGAAAAAAGCCTTACCTATAGCAAGCGAAAACACGGCATATACCGTAAAATCATAATATTCCAGGACATTCCCCGAAATCGCAGATAGAAAAATGGATCTACGTTTGCTCATCTAGCTTTGTCCTAATTATGTATTAATGTTCATGATTATAATGAACAAAAACCATTTGTGAAATAAAATTTGGATTATTTTTAAATTAGTCTAGATGAGAGGGCTAGACATCAAAGTCAAATTTACTGTCTGCATAGGGTTCGCGTACCAAGGTAAACTGCCACCAAACTTTATTATTAGGAATGAATCCATGGTTTTGCATAGACTCTCTTAAAAATTTACGATTATCCTGAGATTGCAATGGAACTGATTTATTAGCATAAGCCGAAAGCGGATCAAATAAATCGTATGAGGTACCCATATCCATGCTGCGATCATTCATGTAAACTAAATCTTTTTGATTTTTGTAAGATTTTTTTTGCTTTTTGCAGGGCGTCCTTAATTTTTCTTTCAGCGATATGATAGTAACATCCACCGTGCTGCCACGCGCATGGGCGAATTTATCTTTAATGTAACCAACTTTGAGTAAATCAGCTTTAGTTAAATTAGGGTGATATTCGGTTTGAGTAGTATTATGATTCTTGTCTAAGAGCCATGCTTCAAGCTGCTTATAAGTTTTTTGTGGATGATATGCATTATACACTACCAAAGAATAACCATACATAACAAGATCTTCCTGCACGTTACGTAGCGCCTCTGCCGCCTCTACTGTGACAACTGCGCGTTGTCCGCTGCATCCTTGAATTGGTTTGCCAAGAAAATTCTCATCTTGATGATATCGTAAACTAACGATTATGGAAGGGTCAATATCATTTAAATAAACAAAACCACTATGCAATTTAGGGTCTCCCGTGGTTGCACTAACATCAAAGGCTAGGCAGCATAATAGACTTATTATTGCTAAGTTTTTTATATTAAAATTCATCTAATGCTCCAGATACCTCTATGTACTAATATAACATGTTGAAGTTAACTATTACAGTAGTTTAGTTAATATTGTTACAAGCTAAGCTTGTGAACACCAGGCAATTCTTGGTTATATACTGTTATGCATTCTTGTTACTATGGTAATTATAGCGCAGTAAAGTTATGGATACATATTATGTATTGCCAATTGTTAATCATATTGACTAATTCGTGATACATCGCTATTGTGTTAAGCTAAGTTTAATTAATAATTAAATTGTGTAATAACTATATGCTGACACTATGAAAACTACTCATATACTATATGCTGACACTATGAAAACTACTCATATGTTTTATTATTGCAGTATATATATTTTTATTAAATTTCAAGGTGAATGAATTATGACAAATAAAAACAAAAAGACCTTCCTAAAGAATTTCCTAACAACCACCTCGGCTTTTGCCGTAATAGTTGGCGCCAGCGCGGATGCGATGGGAGCGGCGGCGGCAAGAAAGACGTCTAAGAATGCAGCTGCAGTAAATTTGACAACCGGTGTTAGTCTTTCAGGGGCGCTAACACCATTTGCTACTGGATCAACTCTAGAGTTTTCCACTGTCAAGGATGTAGATGTGAATATTGCTGGCGTTAATATTTTAGCTGTGGATGTGCATGGCCAGGATCTAACGGGCGGAGGTAATTACTTCAATATTTCAGAAAATGCTAGCATTGGTTCAATAGTAGATCTTGGCGCGGCAGGTAATGCTTTAGCTCTCCCTGCAGCAGCGAATCAAGCACAAATAAAATACACTGATGCAAAAACGCTTACGTTAGATGGTAAAGCAAGTGATGCTTTAGGTTTTGTTACTGCGCTAACAAACGCTCCTGTGGATAACTATTCGGCATTAGGAGTAATTGATTTTAATGGCAAGGTAGCTACATTATCTATCAATGCTAATTCTACTAATGCAATTACCCTTAATAATGCTAGTATAGCAAATGGCGCTGCTAATGGTGCAATACTTGATGTTCAGACAAACTTAATTGTAAAACATGCTTCATTTGCAACGATTGATGAGATACGTCTGACAGCGGGCAAGAGTTTAACAATTGATGCTGGTAAAAATGATATATCTACCACAGCTACTTCTGTTTATGCGTTTGGCGATGGTGATTCTACTTTAGCTTATAATGTGGATATTGCTGGCGGTGCTAAAACAATAGATTTTTTGAGTCACGTTGTCGATCAGGGTGGAGCGGCAGATGAGTATTTTACAATTTCTTTCGGTGCTATTGATGCCACTGATTCTGGTAATGCCCTTACTATCGATGCAACTGGTGGTGCTAAAACTATTGGTACAGATAATGCAAATCGTGCAAAAGAGCTTACATTAACAGGAACAGAAAATATAACTTTTTCTGCTAATATTGGTGTATTTGCAAAAAATATAAAACAAGCTGGTACTGGTGAAACGACTTTTACTAATGTTATTGATTCTGGAGCTGGCAGTACTCTAAACTTTACAGCAGCTGGTAAGATTAAATTTAATGGAGCTGGTAATAATAATATTATAACGGCAGATTTTACGGGTAATGATGGTACCATAACTCTTGCGGACGGAGCTAATTTTAAGGGCGCTATAAATAGTACTGTTGCTAGTGCTGGTAAGTTAGTAGTTGAAGGTGATACAACGGTGACAGGTGCAGTTGGTGCAACTAAGGCTCTAAACCTTGTACAATTAAATGGCGCTAATGGCAAAACAGGAATATTTACTGCTCAAGTAAAAACTAATGAATTAAATCTTTCAGCAGGCGCTGATGCACAATTTAACGGTGGTGCAGTAATTGGTAAACTAACAATGGGTCATGATGACTCGCATGTTAAGATTGCTGATGCAACGATAGTCGAATTCACTGGTGCTGAGAACGTAACATTTAAAGGTGGTGCAGATGATATAGTCTTTGATGGCAACGATTCACAGTTGAAGTTTAACGCGGTTGACGGAAAACAGTTGGTAGTAAATATTACTAACGCAGCATTAAATACAGGTGCTAATGCTAGGGGTATAATAACATTACATGCTGATGGTGACGATGGTGCTTTAGCGCCAGTTGATTCATCAATGACAATCACAGGGAGTGCTCTTGGTGGAGCTAATACTTTAAAAGAAGTGGCGATTACTGGTGATAAAATTGTTAAAGTACAAAATGTAGGCATTAATACCGCTCTATTAAGTATAGCAGCAGGAAGCACTTTAGAATATACTCCTACTGCGAATGTAAATTTTAATAACGTCACTTTTGCTGATGCGGCTTCAACGTTAAAATTAGAGGCAGACGCGGCAGCTAGAACATTCGCTATGAATGCGCATATTGATCCTGGAGGCAATGGGCAAGGTATTGTAGAACTTGCTTCTAATGGTAACTCTGCGACTTTAGATGGTAATGCTGGTGTAAAAACATTAGGTACTGGTGGTAATAAGATTGCTGTATTAAATGTTACTGGTGCTAATACAGGTATTATTACAGGGAATGTTGACCTTACTAATGTAAATGAACTTAATATTAAAAACGGTGCTTCATTACAGTCAAAAACTAATACCACGGCAGCAATTGCAGCGATAAATATAGGTGAAGTTGGTGGCAAGGGTACTTTAGAAATTGATGCCAATGCAGGTAGTTATGATTTGTTGGATGGTAAGTTAATTACATTGACTCATGCTGATTCTTTATTGAAGCTTACTAATACATCTGCTAATGATCGTATAGTTACTTTGAAGGGTAACGTTGTTCCGGGTGCAGGAGCTGACTTAACGGGTAGTTTAGAAATCAATTCAAATGGCACACACAAGTTAGATCTTGCAATAAATGCTGCTGAAACAATTGGTACAGATAAAACTCACAGACTAAAAGAATTGATCGTATCTGGTAATAAAGATGCTAAGATAGATGCACAAATATTTGCAAAAACTATTACAATTAGTTCGACTGCTGATGTTATTTTTGGTGAAGAGATTGATAGTGGTGGTGCTAGTATTATTAATGTTACGGGTGGTGGAGTCGGAACTATTATAACTGCTAAAGATAATATTACTGCTATAACGCTAAATCTTAACAATCAAGAAAGAATTATATTGGCTACTGATGGTGTTGATCTAGATTTTAACAACATTTCCAATGGTGGCAATACTACATTAAATTTAGCTGGAACAAATACTTTGAATTTACAGGGAGTCAAAACAGTTAATCTTGCTCGAATCAATGCTGTTGCTGTTGGTGGTGCTAAGGTGGTAACATTAGCTGCAGGTACTTACAATGTAGCAGAAATTCAGTTAGTGGATAATGCGGGTAATTCATTTTTAGATCTTGAAGATAATTTTGAATTAACTGGTGCTATTAATTTAACCGCTGGAGCTTTTGCTGGTAATATTAGATTCTTAGGCAACGGTAAAGTCACCGGTGACCTTGGTTCTGCTGGTAATGCTGTTGGTGTGGTGACTGTTGATGGTGTTGGTAAAACATTACAATTAGGTGGTAATGTTAATGCTACAAGTTTGAATGCAACAGCAGGAAATGCACAGAATCTTAAGTTTATTAATGCTGCAGCAAGAACTGTTACTGGTACGGTTGGTAATCTGCAACCATTTAATCAAATCGAATTCTCTGGTGGCGGTAAATTGACTTTCGGTGCTGGTAATCTTACAACTGGGCAAGCATTACATTTTAGTACAAATACTGAAGTTGTTACTAATAATTACGATTTAGGAGCAACAAATGTTACTAACTTAGCTGGTGTTAATGGTAATAAGATTACGGTGAATGCTGACCAGGCTATTACTGGTAATATTGGTGCGGGAGCACAGAAATTTGGTGAGTTGCATGTAGATGCAGCGGCAGCAGCAAACAGAAATGTATCTATAAATGCAGCAAATTTCTTTGCTGGTGTGACTGGTGCAAAGGCTAAGGTTATTTTCAATGCAGCTGGTAGTTCTGTAAGTTACTTAGGTAAAGCAGGAACTAAAATTAACAATGCTAATTTTATTCAAAACGGTACAGTACTTGGTGAAGTACATGCGGAAACAATTGACGTACGTGCGGGTAGAACTGCAACGTTCAATGACGTGGTATTTGATAGCACAGGAATGAAAATGCATGCTAACGATGCGAGAGCAGATTTTGCTGCAAAAGTAGCTCTAGATGCACCAATTACAGCAAATGCTGCTAGTGATGGTATAATCAACTTTAACGCTGGTGTTGTATTAAATCAGAGTGTTGGTGCTGATGGTACTAGAGTAAATTCTGCAATTATAGCTGGTGACAGTACTATTAGTAATAATCTGCACGCAAATGTTATTACAGTGGGGGCGCATGAACTAACCTTGACTAAGGATGCTATTTTTAATGGTGTGACTGGATTTACAGATACTACTTTGAACTTAGCTGAGCACGACCTAACTATGAAAGGTGGTAATGTAACCTTTAATGGCGCGTCAACGATTAAGACTACTGTAGCTGGCGTCAACCTTGGTAATTTAGTAGCTGGAGATGGTAGTACAATAATATTAGCAGGTGCTAATACCCTTAAGGTAGAAGTAGATGATAAAGCTGCATTACCAGTTGATGGTCAAAACTTAAAGCTAATAGCAAAAGCTGGTAATGGTGTATTGCAAGGCGATCCATCAAAAGTTACAGTAACAGCTACTGGGGCTTTCTCCAAATGGACTCCAAAAGTTATTAACGGTGAGTTTGTCTTAACACAAGTTTCGCAAATTCAAGAAGTGATAAGCGCAGCTATTGAAGAAGCTGGTTTGTCAGATGTTATTTCAGAAGATGTTGCGCAGGCGATTGAAGATTATGAAAAAGGTACGGCAGGAGAGGATTTTGCATTACAATTACATCAAATGACAAAGCCTAATATAGCTGATGCGACTGCTCGTCTTACGAATACAACCAGTAATGAAGTGTCTGAGGTGAATTTAGAATTATTAAATGAAATTACAAATATCATTTCTAGCCGTGTTTCAGATATGGGAAATCTTCTAGGATTAAGCTTTAATCCTACAGCAACCAATGCAACGAAATCAACCAAGGTAAGTTCTGAAAATAATTATATTTCAGGTGTTGCAGCTGGTGATGAAAATGATCGTTTTGGTGTATGGGCAACTCCATTCTACTCTAAATCTACACAAAAGAAGCGTAGCGGAACTTCTGGCTTTAAAGCAGATTCTTATGGTGGGACATTTGGTGCTGATACAAGAGTAAACGATAATATGATTCTTGGTGCAGCATTTACTGCAATGAATACAGACATCAAACACAAAGATTTCAAATCTGGTGATAAGACAAAAGTGTCTACATACCTTCTTTCTATATACGGTCTACATCAGTTCACTAATAATTGGTTTGGGCAAGGGGTAGTTAGCATTGGTTCAAGCAGTGTTAACAACAAAGAAAATAGAAGAATTTCTAATACTCAGCTAGCAATTGCTGAGGGTAAATACAGCTCTATGACTTTCGCGACTGAGGTTCTTGCCGGGTATAACCATATGGTCAATGATCAGCTTGTTGTAACGCCAATGTTTGGTTTAAATTATAATAGAATCAATGATGGTAGTTATAATGAATCAGGCGCTGCGGCTGGACCACAGCTTATGGAAGTAACAAAAAAGGCTTCTCAAAAGTTGGATATAGTCGGTGGTGTAAAAGTAGAAACAAAGCCAATTATACTAAATGGTATAGCAATAACTCCAGAAGTACATGCATTTGTACGTCATGATGTTATAGGCAAAGGCGCAAAAGTTAATGCTAAAATATCAGGATTATCTTTACTTCCAGGTGAAAAAGCTAAACTACAGAAAACTTTCTATGAAGTTGGAACTAGCTTAGATGCTTCATATGGCTCTATGGATTATGGTATTTCTGCAGATGCAACTTTTGCTAAAAAATATGTTGGTGTTCAAGGCGCACTTAAATTACGTGTGAACTTCTAATATATTATTTAGAGACAGATAAAAAATTGGACTTACTCATTAATTTGAGTGAGTCCTTTTTTGTTCTTTTGCGTGTCTAGTTGGTAAAATTATGCAATCATTTTCTATTCCCTTTAAATCCAAGTAAAGTTTATGAAAAGAGGACTAAGCTTTGAAGAAGCCGTATTAACTTGATGGTGCTATCGGTATTAAAAACAATAAATAAAACCTTACAAGGGATAATCAAATCGTTATTAGACACTCAACAATATTATTGAACAAGACCAATGTCTGGTTTGAAGTGTTTTGCTAGTGCAGCCACAACGTTAGCTGGAATTGAATTATAAAGAATGTTAAAGAAAGGGCGGAGTTTATTAGATTCTAAGCTACCTTCCTGGAAATAATTTTATGCACTAGTAGGATAATTACGTCCAAAATAAACATCTGCCTTGGTTTTGAAAGGTTTACAACAAAACCTTATTTATTCATAGAATTATTTTATAAAAATTGCTGACTATATTAAGGTATTCTTAATATAGTTGTAGTATATTTCATATTTAAAGTATTTAGTTTTTTATTAAATTAACTTACACGAGGGGGCTAAATGCCATCAAGAGGTTTAAAGAATGCTAGTGATAAACTTTCTGTAACTAGACAAGAGGCTCCTAGCACAAGCGAACTATCACCATATGGACAAGAACTAGTAGCAGCAGTACGTAGATTTACTGAACAAGAACTTGAAAGGCTAGAAGTTCTTATTCAAGCATGTGATGTAAGGCCAGAATCACAAGCACAAGAAGTATTAGAAATGCAGTGGGGAAAGCAAGCTAGAAAAATAATGCATGCAAGAAACCTCTTAGAAGCAAGAGATGAGTCTGATTCCGATTTTGATTCTGACTTATTTTCAGAATCTGGGTCTGTAGGAGTTTCTGGATGTGAAAGCGATGATAGCCTTTTTGAGAATTGGATAGATACATCAGAGAGATTTCCTGATGAAATTCAAGTGTCAGGCGCGGCAAGAGAATGTTGTGGGTATGAAGCTACGTATTGTATAATTTTATAAAAATGAGAATACAAATGAAAACTATATAAAGATTTTGGAAAGCATTATAAATATCTAAGTGGAATAATTGAAGAGGATTTTGCAGTTTAACCAGGAGAAAGGATCTTCTTTGAAGAAGGGGCAACATTTAAGGGGCAAGACGTTAGCGGACAAAGATTATATAACAATGAATATATAGTAAAATTCTTAAGTCTTTCAACAGAAAAGTCGCAAACCTTGGTAATGCTACCTTTGCCTGGTCAATATACAGACGTAACTATGCCTGAAGAATGTGTTGAAATATGCACAGTTGTTTTAACAGATGAATTTGTTCAGCAAATGAAAAAGATGAGTTTGGAGGGTAAGAAAGCGAGTGTGCACCCACCTTCTCCAGTTAGTGAACTACCACAAACTTTGCCACTTGAGCGATCAGAAACAATTGCTCTGCCTTCATCTTCCATCCTTCAAACACAAGATGGGCCTGCAGGATGGTTGCTGCAAAGCCCAATAGAAAAGGGAAACCAATTTTTTAAAGCTTCTCAACCAGAGATGTTAGAACCAATGGGAGAAACTCCCGAAGAAGGATAAATGTATAATTGTGCTTAAGGATATGAACTTTTCCTTCCATTTACGGGTCGGAAATATCGTTAATCATTTTAAGTATTTTCATTTGACCAATACTCTAAAATGAAAATACTTATACCATTATCTACTTATTGACCAGAATTAAATTTGTTACAGATTTTAAAGATGTAATAAGAAAGCGTGAGCGCAAGCCAAAAGATAAGTGGTATTTAGATGGGACCGAAGGGTGGCAAAGCCAGATGACACTCAAGATTAATGGTGAATATTTATATTGTGGAGAGCTGTTGATTCTGATGGTTATGAGTTAGATGTATTCTTGCAAAAACGCCGTAATAAAAAATCTGCTACTCGCTTTTTAACACGTTTACTGTGGTGCTATCCTAGTCCAAGATTAATTGTTACCGATAAGCTCAGAAGCTACGTAAAATCAATCGAGCAAATGCGTCCTAACGCTGAACATCGTTCTCATAAAGGCCTAAATAATCGTGTTGAAATGCTCATCAACCCACTCGTAGAAAGGAGAAATCATTGATTAAATAATGGGCGCAAACTACTTTATCATTAATGGGGAAAGTAAGAAATATATTTGCAATTGATGTTGGAAGATATACGAAAAATGCAGAAGAGCAGAGGTTTGCATTTAATGCAGCCAAAGCCATCTGGGATGAAGCTGATCAAAGACTTCTTGTTGCTTGAAATTCAAGAATAACGGTTTTTAACATCCATAAGTAATTAACTTGACGGTGCCCGTTGGACGCTATACAAAAAATGCCACTGATCAAAGATTTGAATTTAATTGCGCCAATAATTATATTGTATTTGAAATGACAGTGTTTGAAGATATTCATAACAGTAAACTAGAAGAATCAAGTAAAAATTAGTGACTTTATAACAAGTAACATACTATAATTTCGTAGAAATGTAACTCAATTTGATAAAAGCATAAAAAACTAGTGTAATTCGTAACAGAATAAATTAAACTATGAGTTACATTTTATAATAAAATAAAAGAGAAATAATTATGATGAAATATGGAACTAAGCCTGCCACTGCACCGTCTCCCACGCAACAAGCCGCACCACCACAAGCCATCAGTCAAGAAACTGTAGATTGTTTAGAGAGTTGTGATGATGCTTTATGCGGACCTGGTATAATTAGATATATAGTTTGCTGTTTTGGTTGTTGTACTAATTATGACGAATGGTACGAAAACGAGTTTTAAGAGCTACAAGCACAAAGTAAATCCTTGTTATGCAAGTTTTTGGACATTCTAAGTTTAACAGGCTATGCTTTGTGCTTTGAACTCACTAATTTGTGGCTCTATTACAAATAGAAACCTAGTGTGAGTTTTCCTAAATCCACAGATGAGCCTAAAAATCTTGAAGATAAGTGTGCGAATTTTTATCTGTATAAAAATTATGACCTGAAGGGAATTAATTATCTTTTAGGATTACGCATGTTGAATTTTTAATACGTTAGAATTGGCTCTAGAAATCTATGGCGGAGAGAGAGGGATTCGAACCCTCGATAGAGATTGCTCCCTATACTCCCTTAGCAGGGGAGCGCCTTCGGCCACTCGGCCATCTCTCCATATAGGTTGTTACGAGTAGGTATATCATTGAATTTAAAAATTTTCCAGTGTTATTTTAATAAATAACCATATGGCTTATTTACTGTAGTTTACTGATGGCAGAAATGCTGATATAGTAGACAAGTCTAATGAATAGATCTGAGTATATTTATGAAAAACCTATTTTTGCTTATAGCAATATCATTTGTGCTTTCTGGGTGTTACTCAATCGGTACTAGTAATAATTATAATAGTGATTTTACCTGGGGTAAGTCACGTTCTAAACCAATATATTTAAGCTTTAAGGATACTAAATCAACTCCATTTTATTTTATGTTGAGCAGAGATTCAAAAAAACAAGATTATGAACTAGCTGTGCGCTGGACAAGTAATAAGAAGGGTGATGTCTTGTTCAATGGTTATGATACAACATTAAAATTTTTAGTTGATAAAGCTAAAATATTTACCTTCGCACCGGTTAAACGACCAAAAATTGTTTCATTTAATTTGAATTCAAGAGGGCATGAAGAAGAGGCTATTTTTTCCCTAAGTAGTGAAGAATTCATGGAAATTGCATATGCAAAATCTGTTACAGTGGAATTAACCGGAAGACGCAATACTGTAATAGGTCTTTTCTCACGTAGAAACACGATTAAGGCGTTCCGGGATTTTGCTGAAACTAGTCATTAAAACATGAATAGTTTGTTGATATTTGGATATGGCTATACGTCTGCATATATTGCAGATTCCTTAGATAAAGATCAGTGGAGTATTATTGGCACAACAAGGTCATCGCAATCTCAGACTAATATTATTCAATATAACAAAGAGCAGATTCACAAAGCTCTGGAAGCAGTTACGCATATAATTATTTCTATCCCACCTGTAGCAGAAGGAGATCTAGTTCTTGGTGAGTTTAAGGAATTATTATCTGCGGCAATAAATTTAAAATGGATTGGTTATTTATCGTCTAGCTCGGTTTATGGAAATCATTATGGAGCATGGGTAGATGAAAATACTAAGCTTATACCACTAAGTGAGCGTGCTAAAAATAGAGTTTTAGCTGAAAAACAATGGCTAGATTTTGGTAGACAGAATAATATAAATATTAATATTTTTCGTTTAGCTGGGATTTATGGACCTGGCCGTAACGTGTTAGAATTAGTAAAAATAAGGCGGGCCAAATCTATCTTGCAAGAAGGGCATTGTTTTTCACGTATCCATGTAGAAGATATAGCTAATGTTGTTAAGATTGCAATCGGCAATAATGCAATTTCAGAAATATATAATGTAGCAGATGATTATCCATGCCCAACTTATGAGGTCAATGATTTTGCCGCAGAATTATTGGGTGTAGAAGCTCCGCCTATGATTAAACTTACTGATGCAGTCTTATCTCCTATGGCAAAAGAATTTTATGCTGATAATAAAAAAGTTAGTAATCACAAAATCAAAACACAGCTTGCAGTAAAACTTAAATATCCCACATTTCGTGAAGGATTGAAATCACTTATTGCTAAATAAAATTATGCGGATCTATATCAATTTTAAGCTGATACGCAGATGAAATAGGTGAATATTCTTTCCATAATTTTAAATATTTTTGTAAATTAAAATCTTTATCAGCTATTACTAATATTTTATAGCGATACCTGCCTGATAATTTTAGCATCATAGCTTCTGCTGGCCCTAGTATACGCGCTGAACTTTTTGGAGCAGTAGAAACAAATTGCTTGGCACAAGCTAAGGTTTTTTCTGGACTCTTGCCAGTTATAGTGATCGCTGCCATCTTGGCAAACGGAGGCATGTTAGCTACATTTCTTGATTGTAACTCTTCTTGAATAAATGTTTCTTCGTTATTGCTAGCTAATGCAGCTATTACTTTATGTTCCGGGCAATAGGTTTGTAGTAATACCAAGCCTTTTTTATCCATCCTGCCTGCTCGCCCGCCAACTTGATGTAATAGCTGGAAAGTTCTTTCGGAGGCGCGTAAGTCTCCGCCCAAAAAACCAACGTCAGCATCGACAACGACTACTAAGGTTAGTTGGGGAAAATGATATCCTTTGGTAATAATCTGAGTGCCTATTAATATATCAATCTCGCCTTGTTCCATTTGGCTGAGTAGCTCTTGCATTTTGTCAGAAGAGGCGCTTTGTTCTTTGCTTGCAACAGCAATTTTATTATCTGGAAAATATTGACCAACTTCTTCTGCGATACGTTCTATACCGGGTCCGCAGAGTATCAGGGTATTTTCTTCTTGGCATTCAGGACAAGTTTTGCGTATTGGTGCGACGGAGCCACAATGATGGCATTCTAAGCGATGTGTTGATTTGTGCATTACCATTGAAGATGAACATGATTTACAATCAAATCTATGGCCACAGGCTTTGCATAGCATAAGTGGAGCATAACCTCTGCGATTTAGGAATATTAGTGTTTGCTGTTTATTATGTATGTTATTTTTGATAGCTTCTATTACTTTTTCAGATAACCAACTGTTACGTGCTAGAGATTCTTGTCTCATATCTACTATTTTAACAGCCGGAAGAAAAGCGGCATTAAATCTAGATTTTAATTCCACTAAATGGTATTTGCCAATTTGTGCATTATATATAGATTCAATAGAGGGTGTTGCAGATACTAATAATATTTGGCATTTTTCTATATGCCCTCTAAGTACTGCCATATCTCGAGCATGATATAATATACCATCACTTTGTTTGTAAGAGGGGTCATGTTCTTCGTCAACTACAATAGTACCTAGTTCTTTATAGGGTAAAAATAAAGCGCTTCTAGCGCCAATTATTGCTCGCACTTCCCCTGAAATGATTCCACGTAAGATACGTTTTTTTTGCGCCTTAGTGATCTGTGAATTCCATATGGCAGTTTCAAAGCCAAAACGTTCGGTAAATCTAGCTATAATTTGTTGGCTGAGTGCTATTTCTGGAAGCATAATAAGCGCCTGTTTCCCACACTTTATTTGTTGTTCTATTGCGTGGAAGTAGATTTCTGTCTTGCCAGACCCGGTAACGCCTTTTAGTAATATTGGTTTTTTATAGCTTTGTATTTGGTCTAGGATTAATTGTTGATCATCTGATAAAATATGCAGGTTAGAATTTATCGTGATTTCTTGTGTCGTGATTTTTATAGGTGACTCGTTAATATTTACGGGAAGTACTAATTTAGCTACAGTGCCGAGATCTGTTAGATAATAATCGCTAGTTTTTTTAATTAAATGAATAATATTAAGGCTAGTTTTTGCAGGAAATAATGCTGGTTTAGCTTTTTTTAACGATTTACCAGAGTCAACACAATTAATTTCCCAGACAATTCCAGTTAATTCAACGTTTCTAAAAGGAACAATGATTAATTCTCCAATAAAGTGATTATTCTCTGAAGAGTAATCTAAAGGGAATAAACTAATTTTAGGAATTAATACTTTTATTATCTGCACAACATGTAACACCGAAATATATCTATTGCTAAATATAATCACACTATGCTTCTAAATCTAGTTTAGAAAGTGAATTTTCAAAGAAAATTTCTTGCACAACAAATATTATTAATATATATTATCTATTACTTAGTTATTTTATCTAAAAATATGCTAGATATATTAATACTATCGAAACCTTGGGTTGAAAAATGCTTAATTCGTAGAATTGTAAATTAACGAATGATAGACAGTACAACCGTAACATGCTATATTACTTGATATTGATATTAAATGGTTGTTCTAAATTAATTAAAACGCTACATAGAATATGACCCAAAAAATAACACCTTTTTCTCTAGATGAGTTGACTACGGAAGTAGCAAAAGAAGGGGTCTCTTTTTTATTAAAACTTAGCCATGAACTAAAAACACCAATACATGGTATCGGTGGGATTTCCACATACTTAAGCGATAACTGGCATGATTTAGATGATGAAACACGTCGTAACAGTGTAGTAGCTATCGCCAGTGCTAGTAAAAATTTAGCTAAATTAGTAGATTCTTTGCTCGATAAAAAGAACGACCAAGAACAAATTAATTTCCAGTTTGTTGAATTAGACCTTGTAAAAGCGACTGAATCAGCAGTTGAAATATGCAAAAATTTATATATTAATAAAAAGGACATAGCGTTCAAATTAGAAAAGCAAGTAGATCTATGTTTATCAATTGCTGATCCTTTTTGGTATGGACAATTATTGACTAACTTATTATCAAATTCAATAAATTACTCTACAAAAGGTACTATTATTGTAAAATTCACCACAGAAGAAAAAAATGGGGTGAATAATTTCACTGTTTCTGTTCAAGATGAAGGAGTAGGTATTCCGGCTGCAGAGTTAAATAATATATTTACCCCATTTAATCGTGGAAATGTAGAAAGTTTATATTCTGAAGGTACTGGCCTTGGCTTAGCTATATGTCGAGAAATAGTAGAAGCGCATAATGGCACTATTACCGCATCAAATAATCAAGAAATTGGTTCTACTGTCGAATTTTCGATTCCTATAAAAATGTAGTGACTTAAATTATGAATGCACCAAGAAAAAGAGACATTATTCTTTTTATAGATGATGAGAGAATTTGTCATACATTAGTTGAACTGATCATACCAAATTTTACTGATTATAGATTAGTTAGTGCATTTAACGGTCAAGAGGCAATTGATTTAGCCAAGCGATATTCAAGTGAGTTATGTTTGATTCTATCAGATATAGTGTTGCCTGATATCAATGGATATGAGGTTTTTAAAATTTTAAGACAAGATAAAAGGTTTGCTAAAACTCCGTTTATATTTCAAAGTGGCCTAGCCTCTCAAGAAGAAGCTCTACGTAAGAATATTTCTGAAGCTATAAAAATTATATACAAGCCTTATAAACAAGAAGATCTACTTAAATCTATTGAGGAAGCATTTGTTGGTGCTAAAGAGACTTGATAATAGTTTAGTTTAATCGTATTATTCTATATTCCTGAATGTTTGAATAATAGATATAATAATGCCCTCTGATAATTTCTATATTACTACTCCTATATTTTATGTAAATGATGTTCCGCATATTGGTCATGCATACACTAGTATTGCTTGCGATGTGCTGGCGCGTTTTATGCGTCTTTCTGGAAAAAAGGTAAAATTCCTTACTGGTACAGATGAACATGGTCAGAAGGTAGAAAAATCCGCTGAAAAAGCAAATATTGCGCCACAAGAGTTTGTTGATAAAAACTCTGCAAGCTTTTATAAGATGATGAAAATACTTAATGTTTCTAATAATGACTTTATACGCACTACGGAAGATCGTCATAAACAAGCAGTAAGTGCTTTTTGGAGCAAGCTTGAAGATAGTGGTGATATATATTTAGGTAAATATGATGGCTGGTATTCTGTAAGAGATGAAGCATATTATAGCGAAAGTGAGCTGACGGAAGATGGGTTAGCCCCGACTGGCGCTCTGGTGGAGTGGGTAGAGGAGCCAAGTTATTTTTTTGCTTTATCAAAATGGCAAGATAAGCTGCTAGAATATTACGAACAAAATCCAGAATTTATTTGGCCAAAATCAAGGCGTAATGAGGTGATTAGTTTCGTTAAAGGTGGTTTGATTGATTTGTCAATTTCTCGAACCAGTTTTAAATGGGGAATTCCGGTTCCTGGTAATCCCCAGCATGTAATTTATGTATGGCTTGATGCCTTGACGAATTATATTGCGGCTTTAGGCTACCCAGATGAGCAACAAGATTTTGCACAATTTTGGCCCGCATCTGCGCATGTGGTAGGAAAAGATATTTTACGTTTTCATGCAGTATATTGGCCGGCTTTTTTGATGGCAGTGGGTTTGGAATTGCCTAAATCTATTGTTGCGCATGGTTGGTGGACTAATGAAGGTGAGAAGATTTCTAAATCTGTGGGTAATGTAATTGATCCTTTTGACCTTGTAGAAGAATTTGGCTTAGATCAAGTGCGTTATTTTTTAATGAGGGAAATAAATTTTGGTAATGATGGTAATTTCTCGCGTGAGAATCTAATCTTACGTAATAATAGTGAACTCTCAAATAAAATAGGTAACTTATTACAACGTACTAGTGCATTTGTTTATAAACATTGTGACCGACAAGTACCGAATATAGAGGCTGCATATATTGATGTAGTTTATGATACTCCTTTATTTCAAGAAATAGCAACAAGCATAGAAAATAATATGCTACAAATGCAGGCATTTAATATTAATAAAGTCATAGAAAACATCTTGCATATTACAGAGCTTGCCAATGCTTATATAGACGTAGAGGCACCTTGGGCTTTACGCAAAACTGATCCAGATAAAATGCAACAAGTGCTTTATTTATTAATGGAGACATTGCGCTATATAGCTATTATGTTACAACCATTTACACCGGATGCAGCAAGCAATATGTTAGATCAGTTGAATATTCCAGAAAATCAGCGTGCTTTTATTAATATGAATAAAGAATACGCATTGCAGCCAGGTGTTACAATTAGAGAGCCAAAACCAATATTTCCTAGGTTAGATCAATGATAATAGTCGATTCACATTGCCATCTAGATATGCTAACAGAGCATGATTCAACAGATAATATAATTAAGAGAGCAATTGAGTCGAATGTACATTATTTGCAAACTATATGTACTAGGCTTGATGAGTTTGAGAAGATATTGAGTATCGCTAAAAAATATGACAACGTATTCGCTTCAGTCGGTATTCATCCAAGTGAAGTAAAAGAAGTGACTTTAGCAGAAACATTAGTACAACTAGCCACGGATGCAAAAGTAATAGGCTTAGGTGAAACTGGTCTAGATTATTTTTACAATAAAGAACTGGATCATCAATTGTTGCAGCGCGACTCATTCCAACAGCATATAATAGCCGCGCAAGAAAACAAGCTGCCAGTAATCATACATACTAGGGATGCAGAGGAAGATACTTATAATATTTTGGTGGAGAATAAAAAACACAAAGAATTCCCTGGCTTGATACATTGCTTTACTGCTTCAAAAGAATTTGCTGCAAAGATGCTTGACTTAGGAATGTATATTTCTATATCAGGGATTGTAACTTTTAAAAATGCGGAAAATATACGTGAAGCACTAAAATATATCCCAATAGAAAGAATTTTAGTTGAAACCGATTCTCCATATTTAGCTCCAGTACCTAAACGTGGTAAAACCAACGAGCCATCATATACTAGATATGTAGTGGAATATTTAGCAGAATTACAAGGTATTAGTGCAGAGAAAATGGCGCAACAAACGACTGATAATTTTTTTCAACTTTTTTCTAAAGCTCAAAGAAATGTTGGAAATAGCCTAATAAACGTCTTGAGCGAGTAAGTTAAATAAAGATGTTGTTGAAAACCAGAGTAAAATATGGTACGATGAGGTTATGAAAAAAGATAACAAAAAACCTAGAACTATTATAGATGAACTATTTCCTGTATATGGTTCTTCTCATTTGTCATTCTTTGGTGGTAGTTTACTGCATGCTGACCCATTAAAAGATTCATCTTCTGAAACTCCGGATGTCTTTCCAGGAATAATTGATAATTTGAAATAAATTACCTGTACAAATATCTTACTTATTTAGATAAGCACGGACAGTGTTATTTAAAAACTGTTGGTTATTAAATAAACCACTTATAAATAATTATAGATATTTTTCATACATTAAATAAAAAATAAAATATATGGCTAATAAAAAAATACAAATATGTGATGCAATCATTCATCCTGGTGAAGTAGCAAATTTAGCAATGCCAATGCCTGAGCAATATAGATGTTCACCCCTTTATATGCCAATTAAAATAATACACGGGAAAAAGGAAGGTCCATGTTTAGTTGTTTTCTCTGGTCTAAAAGGTACAGAATTAAATGGTATTGAAATCACTAATAGATTGATTGACTCTTTAGATGCGTCGCAAATTTCTGGTACTATAATTGCGATTCCAGTTGTGAACGTTTATGCTTTAACTCATTATCCTTCGGCTCTACCTTCAGGAGGTGATTTAGCTAAGTGCTTTCCAGGTAACGAAGATGGTAGTTATGGTGAACGTATTGCCTTTCTTTTTACTAATGAAATTCTTAAGAAAGCAGATTATTGCATAGAGTTACAAACGGGAGGCATAAATCATAATATTTTACCTCAAGTATATTGTAATTTTGATAATCCACAGACGAAAGAATTAGCGAAAGCTTTTCAATCTCCAGTAGTTACAAACGTCTCGTTGGTAGGTAATCATTTAAGACAAACCACAGAAGAGCTACAAGTACCTTTATTAGTTTATGAAGCAGGAGAAGCGATGCGTTTTGATGAAAATGCCATAATCTTAGGGGTAGATGGTGTAAAAAATGTGATGTGTGCAATTAATATGCTGTCAAAAGAACATGCTACAGAGGTTATGCCTATTTTTTCTAGAGAAGAAGATTGGATAGTTTCTCATAAAGGAGGAATACTGCATACCACTGTGTCTCTTGGACAAGTTATAGAGAAAAATACGGTTTTAGGTACAATAAGTGATCCATTTGGATCAGATATAATTGAATCCATCAGATCTTCCCAAAAGGGAGTTATTGTTGGAATTAATACTTCTCCTTTAATACATGAAGGATTACCAATATTTAAAGTGGCGTCTTTTTTAGATAATGAGAAGGCAGAAAATGTCATTGAGGAGTGGAACAAGAATCAACAAGATAGCGAGATAGGATAGGTAAGCGTGCAAGGTAATCAATTTAGGACAAAAGGTTTTGTAGTCTGGGGATTGTGCGCAATCTTCTTTCTATATGAGTTTTTTCTGCGCACCGTAACAGGTACGTACCAAGATGCTATAATGCAAGATCTGCAATTAACATCCTTCCAATTTTCTCTATTAAGTACAACCTTGTTTTTTATTGTTTACGGTGTAATGCAATTGCCAGTTGGGATTATTGTAGATCATATAGGTCTAAAAAAATCTATAATGATAGCAACATTATCCTGTTCCATAGCTTCTATAGGTTTTGCTTATTCATATAGTTATGAAGCAGCAATATTTTACCGAGGAATGATGGGCTTTGGTGCTTCTTTTGGATTTATTTGTTTATTAATGGCGGTATATGACTGGATGCCTCACCGTTATAGCGCTATATTTATTGGTTTATCGCAATTAATTGGGACCTTAGGACCGATGACTGCTACAGGACCATTGCACACTTTATCAGCCACTATGGGAATTACCTGGCGTCAAATATTTTTATATTTAGGAGTTTTTGGAGTTGTATTGCTGGTTCTAGCTATTTTATTTATCGAGAATAATCAGCAAAAAGCAGGAAAGTATATTATCTTATATAAACCTGAGAGTTTGTCTGTTTCTATTAAGCGATTATTTACCAGGACTCAGCCATGGTTCATAGCTATTTTATCTACCTCATTATATTTTACAATTGAGTATCTTTCAGAGAATGAAGGTAGGGCCTTTTTGCTTCAGAAAGGTATATCTTTAGGAACGTCTTCGTACATGCTTACAACATCATGGATAGGGTATGCTATAGGTTGTCCTTTGCTTGGCTATTGTTCTGATCTGTTAAAGAGAAGAAAACCCATCATGGTTTTTGCCGCTCTAATCGGTTTATTAGCAATAACATCCATTTTATATTTACCAGCTAGTTATTTAACTGTTTCTTTCTTTTGCCTAGGAATAAGTGCAGGAGGACAGTCTGTTGGTTTTGCTACTATAGCTGAGCATTTTAAAAAGCAATTTGTAGCCATAGGTTTTGGATTGAACAATGCAATGATAGTGCTAGTTTCAGCAATTAATGCACCATTAATTGGTTACTTCCTAGATAATAGCAAGCAAGGAAATGAAATTATCCTTGCTGAATACCAGTCAGTATTTAGTATACTTGTGATTTTATCAGTGATTTCTGTAATTATAGCAATTTTCTATATAAAGGAAACCTTCTGTAAATCTTCTGTAGACTTTACTTATCTCACTAAAAGTTGATAGCGGATTTATTTAGAGTTCTTTTGCAACAAAAATTCCTACTATTTCAAGATGAGAGCTCCAGTAAAACTGGTCTACTGGCGTAACTTCAACTAATTTATATTTTCCTTTTTCCAATATAGCTGCATCACGAGCAAAGCTCTCGGGATTACATGAAATATAAACTATTATCTTGCACATGCTGCGGGATAGTTCTTTAATTTGTTCTATAGCTCCTGCTCTTGGTGGGTTGATGATAGCAAAGCGATATGATTGCAGTTCCGCTTTTGTTAAAGGGGTAGTAAACAAATCGCGTTTCTGTAGTGTTATTTTTCCTTCAGCAGCTTCTTCTAGTGCTTTTAGTGCTGTAACATCAGAGTCAAAACCATCTACGCTGAAACGATCTCTGAGTGGTAGAGCGAAGGTGCCGCGGCCGCAGAATAGGTCAACTACTGAACCTTCTTCTTGGGGTAAATATTCGTCTACTAATCTTGTTAATATCTGATCTGATAAGAAGCTGGCTTGTAAGAAACTTTTAGCATCAATAGCTACTTTTTTACCGCTTAATAAAATATAAGGTTTTTCGCTCTCAAATAAAATATTAAGTTTTTTAGCTGCGCGGAATTGTAACCTAATGATAGCAGAATTTTTTGCAAAATCCGTTAATCCAAGTACTTGCTCTGGTGTAAGGATAGTAGGATTATGCAGCTCGAGGAGCATATCAATACCGTTACTTGCATGAGTTAGAAAAATTTCAGCTTTTTGTCTCTGTTCTAAAATACTCATAAGTACTTCTTTGAGTGGCATAATTATAGCCGATAAGGCGCTCATAGTGGCTGGACAACTATCTATGTCAATAATCTGATGCGAATGAAAGCGGTGAAAACCAAGGATGATACGTTCATCTTTTTTAAGAGCTTGTAAGTTGATACGGCGACGATTTCCTTTGGGAATAGTGATGGTAGGCTTGATTATAGTTTCAGGCGGTAAAGCATTTTTTATCAGGCTAAGTTTAAAATCATCATAAGATTGCTGGTCCATATGCTGGAGTGTACAACCACCGCATCGTCCAAAATACTTACATTCTGGCGTAATTCTATGAATAGATGGCTGCTCAATGTTTTTAAGTACACAATTAGACTGTCTTCGATATTCGTGCCTTTCAAAATTTATAATTTCACCAGGGAGGGTATATGGTACTTTTACTGATCCTAGAGGAGTTTCACCACAGCCAAGACCTTGTTGGTTTACAAATTCAATTAGGCAAGTGCCTTTTTCTATTATAGTCATTATTTTTTATGTGATTTGATTTCTATTAGCAATAACATTAAATATCAGATTAGGAGGCATTATTATGGATCTAGTGAGTTTATAAAAACAAATTATTTGCAAAAAGGAATCCTTAATTGTGATAAATGATCGGCACAAGGAAGATAAAAATCGTTGCAAAGAGGCTTAGTGAAGTATATAGCTGTCATAAAAAAAGGGAAGCAAATTAGCTTCCCTTTTTACTAAACATATGTATATGTAGAATTAAACTACATTGACTAGCTTGAAAGTTCCTTTTGTTAGGTACTCTACTCTGCCTTCAATCAATGCAAAAAGAGTATGATCTTTTCCCATTCCTACATTTTTTCCAGGGCGAATTTTTGTACCACGTTGACGTACAATAATATTACCAGGAATTACTCCCTGACCATCACCTTTTTTTGCTCCAAGTCTTCGGCCTGCCGAGTCACGACCATTTTTGGAACTACCACCGGCTTTTTTGGTTGCCATATCCTATTACCTTATTTTTTTACAATGTCTAAGATTTTCAATTCAGTCAAATCTTGTCTATGACCAGTTTTACGACGATAATTTTGACGTCTTTTCTTTTTGAAGACAATAATTTTATCATCTCTAAATTGGCTAGTAATTTCAGCCGTTACTTTTGCGCCTTTAACCATTGGCGTACCAATGAAAGATGCTTTTGATGACTCACCTAGCAATAGAACTTGATCAAGTTCTATTTTGCTACCTGGTTGACCTTCAATTTTTTCGACTTTTATGATGCTATTTCTTGCAACTTTATATTGCTTTCCACCCGTCTTTACAACTGCGAACATATCAGCAAATTCTCACGTAAATATTAAAACAATTGGAATGCAGTATATACCTAAAATAGATGAAGTCAATAATAAAATACATAGATTTCAAACAGTAACAGGGCCTTGAGTGCTTCCATTTATAAATTGTTGTAGATATGGATTTTCTGCTTTATTCATTTCGCTTATATCTCCTGACCATAGGATGCTGCCATCGTATAGAAAAGCTATTTCCTTAGCTATTTTACGGGCGCTTTCCATGTCATGAGTAATTGTGATAGTAGTAGCGCCTAATTCGTCTCTAACCTTTATTATCAGATCATTAATAACATTAGCCATAATTGGATCTAAGCCTGTTGTTGGCTCATCAAAAAATATTACTTTTGGATCTGTACAAATTGCACGCGCTAGGGAAACTCTTTTTTGCATACCACCAGAAAGTTCAGAAGGGTATAAATTTAATATTCTATCCGTTAGACCAACTGAATGTAATTTTTTACTAGCTAGTTCCTTAATAGCATGTTTATTTAATGAATGTAATTTTTGTGCAAAGAAGGTGATGTTTTCTTGTACACTTAGGGAGTCAAATAAGGCTCCTGCCTGAAATAAATAACCACAATTTTCTAAAATTGCTAAACGATCTTTGTCTGGGAGGCCGATAGATTCGTTATTATCATATAATATACTACCAGAGTCTGGTTTTATCAGTCCTATCATTGACTTTATCAATACTGATTTACCCGTTCCAGATCCTCCTAAAATCACTAAGGAGCTATCTTTTTTTACTTCAAGATTTATACCTTTAAGAACATGGTGATTCCCAAATGATTTATGTAGTGATTTTATTTCAAATTTCAGTTCTTTTTTCATCAGCTAAAAAATATTTCAGTTATTAAATAATTGCTTATTAAGATCATGATCGATGAACTTACAACTGCTGCAGTAGTAGCAGAGCCAACGCCCTTTGCCCCTTTATCGGAATAATATCCATGGTAACAACTCATTATTGAAATAATAAAACCAAAAACAGCAGCTTTTACTAATCCAGAAATAACATCGATAGATTCTAAATATGTAGCTGTGTTTATAATATAGCTTGTACTGTTAAAACCGAGTTTATAGGTGCTAACTAAATAGCCACCCATAACGCCAATTATATCTCCAATTAGTACCAGACAAGGTAGGGTTATGATCGCTGCAAGTACACGTGGTGCTACTAGATATTTAATAGGATCAGTAGAGAGTGTGTAGAGCGCATCAATTTGCTCTGTAACGCGCATTGTAGCAATTTCAGCGGCGATAGAGGCTCCTACCCTCCCTGCTACCATTAGCCCTGCAAGTACCGGTCCTAGTTCGCGTGTGATGGATAATACCACGACAGTTGCGATGGAGCTCTCGGCAGAAAAACGTGAGAAGCCAGTATAGCTCTGTAGAGCAAGTACTGCGCCTGAGAAAAAGGCAGTCATAGCCACCACGGGTAAAGAGTAATAACCTATGACAATTAATTGTTTGAGAATTAATTTCAAATATAATGGTCTCTTGGTAAAGCTAAAAATTGTTTTCGACACAAATATTCCAAGAACACCAAGTTGTCTAGTGAAGTTGATAGATTTGCTGCCTAAAGTTTGAATCGCAGATATCATATTTTAAATCCAATAACTATAATAATCATCAACTATATATTTTTTCATAGCGATCGCCAAGCATTGTTAGAATTTCGTAGCCATTTGTTCCAGAAAGTTTTGCCAGCTTGTCTGGAGTGCAATTATCACCTATTACTTCGACGGAAGCTCCTAGAAAAACTTCTTCTGCCGGAACATTTGATACGTCTATAGTAATTAGATCCATGGAAACTCTACCGATCACTGGTGCTTTAAAACCATTAATATAAACCTCACCTTTATTGCTAAAAGCTCTGGAAAAGCCGTCAGCGTAGCCTATAGGTATAGTTGCAATTGGGCAACTTTTAGTGCTCATATTAGTATAAAATCCATTATAACCAATGGGGCTACCAGGAGGTAAATGGTGCACTTGAACGATTGGAGCTGAGAGTTTCACGGGGTTTTTAATCTTGGAGTGCGTAAGATAAGGCGTAGGATTTATGCCATAGATAGCAGCTCCTGGCCTTGCAAGGTCAAACTGATAATCTTCTCCTAAAAAAATGCCGCTAGAGTTGGCTAAGCTACGTTTAATCCCAGAAAATTTTGTAGTATATTGTTTGAATTTGTTAAGTTGCTCAAGATTAGAAGGGTTTTTAATGTCTTCAGCAGAAGCCAGATGACTTATAATATACAAAATATCTAATTTATACATATCTGTATTTACATCTAGCGATTCAAGCTCATATAGCGGCATACCAAGCCTGTGCATGCCCGTGTCTATATGAAGAATACAAGGCATTTTTCGATTAATTTTTGAAGCATGTTCTTGCCAAATTTCAATTTGGCTTAGATGATTTAAAACAGGTATTAGATCATATTCCAGAAACGCTTCGAGCTCGTTTTTAAAAACTCCAAGTAGTATGTATATACTTGCTTTAGAGCCTAATATTTTTCGTAGTTCTATGCCTTCATCACATGATGAGGCAAAAAAATGTTTGCAACCAAAATGTTTTAAGGTTGGAGCTATATGCTGAACCCCAAGGCCGTAAGCATTAGCTTTTACCGCCGCGCCCACCTCGGCGGATGATGCATTACACAGAGCTTTATAATTTTCTTTAATTATATGCTGATTTATTTGCAGGGTGCATTTCGAATGGTTCATTTTTTATTATTTTTATAATATGCAACTAGTTTCTCTTTGATTTCTGGTATTACAAAGGCTGATATATCGCCATCCATACTCGCTATTTCTTTCACTAAGCGTGAGGAAATAAATTGATTTTTTTCAGAAGCTGGTAAGAAGATAGTTTCAACAGTTTCGTCCAAGCGCGCATTCATACAAGCCATTTGGAATTCATATTCAAAGTCGGATACGGCGCGTAGACCCCTGACAATAAAATCAGCGCCAACTTTGCTAGCAAATTTAACAAGCAACCCATCAAATTGCATTACTTCTACGTTAGAAGCAATGTCATATTTATCTAGATAGATCCTAGCCATCTCGCAGCGCTCTTCTATAGAAAACATAGGATTTTTTCCCGTTGACGCAGATATTGCTAGGATTAATGTGTCTGTTATTCCACTCGCTCTAGCTATTATATCTGCATGCCCATTAGTAATGGGATCAAAAGTTCCTGGATAGATCCCTGTGATTTTTCTTGCCATAATATTCTTGTGATTCATGTTTAATTCATAAAAGCTATCATATTGATTTATTTTCGCAAGTTATACAAAGAATTTATATTAGATAGATTAGTTAATTTTATGTTTTGTTATTTAGCGGGTATTAATTGACTCAAGGAGTGATTTAATATTTAATTTATTTGTATCTTTTAATATATAAAAACTAGTAGAAAATTATGGTAAAAATTATTACGGTTGCTCAGCAAAAAGGTGGAGCGGGTAAAACAACTATAGCTGCTCATATTGCAGTATCTTTGTCACAAACGGGGCGTAGGGTAGCAATAATTGATATTGATCCACAAGGTAGTTTAACTAATTGGCACGCACTTAGAGAGCAGAAATTCGGCATCGGCTATACTGGTCTTAATTTCATTAGTAGCGCTGGTTGGCGGGTCGAAAGTGCAATTAACAATCTTCGAGATGAGTATGATTATGTGGTTATTGATGCCCCGCCACATACTGAAACTGAGTCAAAAACGGCAATTCGTTCTTCCGATTTAATTATAATACCAATGCAAGCTAGTCCAACTGATTTATGGGCAACTAGTACTACTATTGAATTTGCACAGAGCGAAAATATCCCAGTAAAAATTTTACTTAATAGATTTAATCCACATGCTAAACTGGCAAAAGAGATTATTTCACAGCTAACAGTAGAAATATTTAAAAATTATTTTGGTAATAGAGTTGCTTTTAGTGCTTGTTTTTTAACCGGGATAGCCGTCACTGAAAGTGCCCCAAGCTCGCAGGCTGCAAGTGAAGTAAAGGCTGTAACGCAAGAAATTTTAAAAATATTTTCTAATAATAACAATAATAAAAAGGAAATCTTAAAGTCGGATGAGAAAAGAGCAATTGCAAAAATATAAAATTTCTTTAAAATAAACGCGCTTATAGATATATTTTTGGTTTGAATGTTTGACGTATTAAAAAGAATAACAGATTACGGCGATATAGCGCTTGCTTGCTCGATAGTGGGCATTTTGATGGTATTGTTGTTTCCTATACCAACATTTATGTTAGATTTTCTGCTAGCGTTTTCTATTGGTACAGCATTTGTTATTTTAATGACAACCTTATTTATTTATAAACCACTAGATTTAAGCGTATTTCCTACGATATTACTAGTTACTACCCTACTCAGATTGTCACTAAATATTGCTTCTACTAGGTTGATACTTGCTAAAGGGCACTCAGGGTCTGATGCAGCTGGAGCAGTAATTGAAGCTTTTGGCGGCTTTGTTATGCAAGGTAATGTAGTAATTGGTTTGATAGTATTCCTTATCCTTACCTTAATTAATTTTATTGTGATTACCAAAGGTTCCGGACGTATTGCTGAAGTGGCCGCTAGATTTAGCTTGGATGCTATGCCCGGTAAACAAATGGCAATTGATGCAGATTTGGCCGCTGGACTTCTAGATGAAGCCACTGCTAAAAAACGACGCAAAGAGCTAGAAGATGAGAGCACATTTTTTGGAGCCATGGATGGTGCAAACAAATTCGTACGTGGAGACGCTATTGCCGGATTGATTATTACTTTTATTAATCTTATTGGTGGCATGATTGTTGGTATTGTGCAAAAAGATTTGAGCTTTGATGTTGCTGTACAAACTTATACCATGCTGACCATTGGTGATGGGTTGGTTTCTCAAATACCATCATTGATTATTTCCATGTCAGCTGGTCTATTAGTAACGAAAGCTGGATCAACAGGATCAACTGATAAACTGATCTTTGGTCAATTAAGTAATTATCCTCAAGCCTTGATGATGACTTCTATAGTTATTGCTTTGATGGCTTTCTTACCTGGGCTACCATTCGTTCCATTCGCAATTATCTCTTTTGCTATAGGTGGTGCTGCATATAGTATTTTTATCTCAAGAAAAAAAGAAGGAGCGCCTATTGTAGGGGCGCGAGATGCTTCTGATAAGGCTGGATCTGAAGGCGACATATCTGGGGATGCAGGAGACTCGTATGCTGATAAGATTTCAGAAGTATTGCACCTTGATTTGATTAGAGTAGAGATAGGATATGGATTGATGTCCTTAGTGAATAATAGCAATGGACACAACCTAACCGAACAAATTAAGGGACTCCGTAAGCAAATTATACAAGAATATGGTTTTATTATGCCGTCAGTACGTATACAAGATAATATCCAGCTTGATACTGATACTTATGTAATTAAAATCAAAGAGCTTGAAGCTGGTAGAGGTATAGTACGACCAGGAAAACTTATGATTATGGACCCACAAGGTACAGATATTGATATTCCTGGAGAAAGTACGAAAGAACCAGCTTTTGGTCTACCAGCTAAATGGATAGAAGAGAGTTATAAAGAAGAAGCACTGTTCAATAATTGTACAGTTGTTGATCCATCAACCGTTATGACAACGCACCTAACAGAACTTATCAAAGAAAATATTACTGATTTATTATCTTATAGTGAGACGCAAAAGCTCCTAAACCAAATGAATGAAGAGCATAAACAGTTAGTAAAGGATATAATCCCAGATGTAGTTTCTATTGCCTCGTTGCAGAAAGTATTACAAAATTTATTATCTGAGATGATTTCTATCCGTGACTTGCCAAGTATTCTAGAGTCAATAGCTGATGCTGCACGAGCTAATAAAAATTTAATGTCGATGACGGAAGCTGTAAGAGCCCAACTTTCAAGACAGATATGTCACCATAACACTAACCGTGAAGGATTTATTCCAATAGTAGCATTATCTCCAGAGTGGGAAAGAGTTTTTATTGAAAGTTTAGTGGATGATGGTAGCGGTGATAAACAACTATCTATGTCACCATCGAAGCTTCAGGATTTTGTAGTTAAGATCAAAAAAGCTTTTGATGAACAGGCGGTTAAGGGGCATGTGCCAGTTTTATTGACTAGTGCTTATACTAGACCTTATGTAAGGTCTGTGGTCGAAAGATTTAGACCATCAACAGTAGTGATGTCACAAAATGAAATCCACTATAAAGCTAAAATTAGGACATTAGATTCTATATAACTTTAGTCAGTTGATTGACAACTAGTCTAAACTTATGTTAAGTTCCATGTGTCTTTAAATTATAATCCCAAGAGGTCTAAATTCACAAATTTTAATAAAGTTTTCTTTAGTTTGCCTGCAAAATTAATCTTCATTATCCTGAGTGTTTTCTTACTCGGCGATTTTTTACCAGAATATTTAAAATCATTATTATTAACAACTAGTTTGGTTATGAAAGAGATATTACTCTTTGTATTGCCAGCTATAGTATTCTTTCTTGTATTTGCTAGCTTTTCGCAACTATCAGGAGGTTTTATGGTATTTACTGGATTATTATTAGCTTTGGTTTGTATCTCGAATTTTACCGCAGTAATGGTTGCATATCCAGTAGGGTATTTTGCACAAGATTTTATTGTAACTAATAACATTGTCCAATCATCGTTGGAACTAAAACCCTTTTATACATTAAAGTTACCAAAATTATGTGATAACTCCACGGCTTTAGTTATTGGATTATTATTGGGAGTATATACTAGCGCAAAAAACAATGAACCGTTAAAACGGTTTGCAAAAAAGGGCTCTTATATTGCAAATGGTTTTCTGGCGAAGTGTTTTACTCCATTATTGCCTCTATTTATTTTAGGATTTATATTAAAAGCGCAGCATGATGGTTTGTTAGCCGTTCTGTTTAGAAACTTTATGCCATTATTATCTGTAATTATATTATTGTACGTTTTTTACATAGGCACGCTGTATGTAGTGGTGAATGTATTTGATCTACCTAAGGCGCTCACTTCTTTAAAAAACATTCTGCCTGCAGCTCTGGTTGGGTTTAGCACTATGTCTAGTGCTGCTGCCATGCCAGTATTGATTAATGGTGCAATTAAGAATAGTGAAGATGAAGATGTACCAAGGCGTATTGTGCCCTTCATAACTAATACGCATATGATAGGGGACGCTCTTGCTATCCCTCTAATGGCAATGTCTTTATATATTTTAGAATATAATCAATTTCCTAGTATGGATAAGTATGTGTTGTTTGCCGTTGCTTATATGTTGGCAAAATTTGCTTCTGCTGGTATTCCAGGAGGTACCATTTTAATCATGACACCAGTGCTCGAAGCAAAGCTTGGATTTACTTCCGAGATGAGTACCATCATACTTACAACATACCTTCTTTTTGATCCATTTTGTACTTTAGGCAGTGTCTTTGGTAATGGTGGATTTGTAATGATGTTTGAAAAATTGAAATCTAGGATGACCTCAGAAGTTGTTGTATAATAAAAATCTTACTTAGCAATAGTTGATAAAAAAATGGCGCTCAAACTCCTGGAAGTTTAAGCGCCATTAAAATATGTAATATAACAAATTTAGGCTGCTAGCGCTTTTTCTTTTAGAAGTTCAACTAGCTTTTCTGTAGAATCTGCTTCGGATATTTTTTCTAGAATTGCTATTTCAGAAGCTAAGCGATTTAATGCTTCTTCGTAAATTGTTCTTTCGCTGTAAGAGCGATCATTATCGACATTTTTATATAGATCACGTACGACTTCGGCTACTGCTTCGATTTCACCTGAGTTAATTTTAGCCTCGTATTCTTGAGCTCGTCTGCTCCACATTTTATTACCACGTTTTGGCTTGCCATTTAGGATATTATAAACTTCGTTTATAGAAGTTTTATTCGCTAAAGTTCGAAGGCCAGATATAGATGCTCTTGTGACAGGAACTCGTAATGTCATTTTGTCTTGCGGAAAAGAAATTACATACACTTCTAGTGTTGTACCTGCAATAGCTTGGCTTTCGATTTCTGTGATTTCACCGACTCCATGTGAAGGATAGACAACTTTATCACCTACTTGGAATTCTTGAGTTTTTGACATACACACCTCATAATTTGATAGTAAGAGAACGGCAGGTATTATAGCACAGTTAAAATGATAATAAAAGCATATAATTTAGTTAATAAGTTAATCTTCTGGCAATAATATCTCGCGTTTCCCGGAATGGTTAGGGCTGGAGAGGATTCCGTTTTTTTCCATCTCTTCTACTAAATTCGCAGCTCGGTTATAACCAATTCTGAGGCAACGTTGGATATAACTAATGGATGCTTTACGTTCGATGCGCACGATATTTACAGCTTGAGTATACATATCATCCTCTCCTGTATTTTCAAACTCATTATTTAACATTTCATCTTCTTCAGATTCGGTTACTGCAGAAATATATTCTGGCATTCCAGTATCTCTTAAAAAGTTGGTTACTCTTTCCACTTCTTTGTCGTCAACAAATGGACCATGTACGCGCAATATTTTGGCGCTATTACCCATATAGAGCATATCGCCCATGCCTAGAAGTTGTTCTGCACCTTGTTCGCCTAAAATAGTACGGCTATCGATTTTAGAAGTTACTTTAAAACTAATACGGCTCGGAAAGTTAGCCTTAATAACGCCAGTAATTACGTCTACTGACGGTCTTTGTGTAGCCATAATAAGATGAATTCCGGCAGCTCTAGCCATTTGAGCTAATCTTTGGATGGATGATTCAATATCCTTGCCAGCAACTAACATGAGGTCAGCCATTTCATCAACCACGACTACAATAAAAGGCATTTTATTCATATCAATTGGAACTGTATCATGTATTGGTTTGCCTGTTTCTGGATCAAAACCAGTTTGTACCTTACGTTCTAGTATTTTTCCTGCCTTAGCGGCTTCTTGAATTTTTACATTGTAGTTAGCAATGCTACGAACACCAAGGTGAGACATTAAACGATAACGATTTTCCATTTCTTTACATGCCCACTTTAAAGCTACTACTGCTTTCCCTGGTTCAGTTACAACTGGAGTCATCAAATGCGGGATATTATCATAAGCTGATAGTTCAAGCATTTTGGGATCAATCATGATCATTTTACATTCATCAGGTGTATATCTATATAATAGAGACATAATCATTGCATTAATTGCTACTGATTTACCAGAGCCAGTAGTTCCAGCTACAAGCAAATGTGGCATTTTGGCTAAGTCAGCAACAAGCGGGCTGCCACCTAGATCTTTTCCTAGGATTAAGGGGAGAGAGGTGTTTGAATCTTGAAATTCTGGGGTAGTGACTAATTCTTTTAACCTAAAGAACATACGTTTTTTGTTGGGAAGCTCAATGCCAATAGCGTTTCTACCAGGGATAACGGCGATACGGGCAGAAACCGCGGACAAAGATCTTGCTATATCATCTGCAAGGCCAATAACGCGAGAAGATTTAGTGCCAGCAGCAGGTTCAAATTCATACATTGTAACCACGGGGCCTTCTAGGGCTGCGACTACTTGCCCTTTAACGCCAAAATCTTTGAGTACAGAGACTAATTGTTCAGAACGTTCTTTGAGCTCGGCTTGTGTTTGTGGTTTAAAACTTTGAGTATCAGCCTCATCTAATAAGTCTATTGGTGGTAAAATATTTTGCTCGGCAGAGCTTCGTTCAATTGGTTTGGCTCTTTTTGCAATTTGCGGGGAGCGTTTTTTTGCCACCACCTCATCTATGAAGGGTGTTTTAGTTTGTTGATTTATTGAACTAAATTCACCTTCATCATAATATGCATTATCTGTATCAAATGTTTCAAGTTTGGACCCAAGTTTTTGAAAAATACCAGTTTTGTTTATGGCTTTAATAATCGTATTAAAAAACACATAAACAATCATTTTATATATTCTAAAAGGTATTCCCAGCGCTAATATTATGAATATAGTAGCGAGCACTATATATCCTGGGGTAAGAAATTCTTTATAATTAATTATTTGTGAAAATGATAAAATAACACGTGAAATAAATAACCCCACAACGCCGCCACCCCCAGCGGGTAAAATCTTGATTTCAAAGGGGGTAAGAGCACCACATGCACATATAATGGCAAAGAGCATCGATATAGTACGAAGGAAAGCATAACTAATTTCTCCATTACGAAATAACAAATATGACCAAGAAGTGGCGCATAAGGGTATAATAAAGGAAGATAGTCCAAGCACTTGGTAGATTAGATCTGCAGTATAAGATCCAAAATACAATAATAAGTTATTGGGGATATTATCTGTTACTAGGTTAAATGAGGGGTCACTAGGGTTATATGAGGCAAGTGAAGTGCTGGTTGCAATAGCCAATAACAGTAAAAGGGATGCTCTTACTTTGCTGCTGGCTAATGTTTTTTTAATGTAATTCATTTTAAATAATCATAATTATTGATCAGATATTAGAGGATTGCTTTTGTTCTATCAAGTCAATTACACTCTAAGCTATATATTGAAATTTTTTTTCTTTGTCTGGGTGAAGAACTCTTGTTAAAATTATAATTGTTTATAAATTTGTGGGGAGGTAATTTATGAAGTTAGTAGTAATAGATTTTGACGGTGTAGTAACGGTTGCAAATGTGCATACGCACAATCAGTTATATATGGCAAATTTTGTCTCATATACACAATCTAAAGGCTTGGTGTTGAATGGGGAGGTGTATGATAAAAATACTAAAATTAATATAAATTATGATGCAAATGCTGTGCGAGAATACGGTAAACACTTACTTACTAAAAGCGTTTTTCAGTTTTCTGATGAGTTTGTTGTGATGATAAGGGGGTTGTTTGAAGCTGGTATTATTGTAGTTATTGCCACTCATAATCATTTTCCAGACATAGTGAGTCTTGCTTTGGAAAAATTAGGCTTTACCAGCGAAGAGATGGATAAAATAGATATTATATCAGGCTTTCCGATGATCCAGTCTATGTACAAAAATGAGCATATTGAATTAGCAATGAAACTACATAATATTGATAATGTTCAGGATGTAATATTAATAGATGATTCTTATACAAATTGTAGTAGAGCTGAAGATATGGGCTGTCAAATTATATGGGTGCGTCCTAATCAACCATATTTTCGAGAAGTTCAAAACATAGTCGTTCAAGAAGACAAAGATATTATAAGCATAGAGTCTGACTTTATGACATTAGGGTTGGAGACTGCAAATATTATAAATTTATTGGGGGATAGTAGCGAAGAAAGTGAATAAATGATCTTAACAATTAATTTGCTTGTTTGGTATTAGTACCCCAGTTGTAACAATTAATAGTATAATTGCATGCTTTTACTACTGTAAGTCTTTTCCGGGGGTGATCTTACTGGCATAATAAGTTTGGAGCATTGTGTTTTAAGAATATTTTTATAAAAATTTAGGTTAATTGTGGCAGTATCCAAATCATCTGATAGTAATTTGTATAATAAGGCTTCCGAGGACTTTGTGCCAGTGGCATGCCATTATGACGAGTATACATTGCTTACCAAAAATGGCGAGTTGTTACAAACAATACAGATTAATGGTATTCACTCAGAAAAAATTAGTAAAAATCTATTTAATTTGCGTGAGGTAGTTAGAGATTCCATACGTAACACGGTGGATTGTCAAAAATTCGCTTTTTGGATACATACAATTAGAAGAAAAGATGATTTAGATGATGACGCAGAGTATAATGGATTACTTTCTGCGAATATTCATGATATTTGGCGACGTAAAAATTATTGGCATGATAAATTCGTCAATCGTCTTTATATAACTATAGTGCACCAAGCGCCTGCGCTTAGACTTAAGAATTTTAATTCTTGGGTACATTCCCTCTCAGCTAATACTATTAGTAAATTTGAAGAGAAGTACTTTGCTTCTGCAGTAATTGAATTAAATAATACAGTGAATGGTATATTAGAAGGCGTTAGTGAATATGGTGCACAAAAATTAGGAATAAGGATTGAAGGAGAAGAATGCTATTCGGACCCCATGTTTCTTTATCGTCGGATTATGCAACTAAATGAAGAAGATTGTCCTGTCCCTATTTCTGATATTTCATCAGCTCTTGCGTCACATCAGTATGCTGTAGGTAGCGATAAAATCGAAGTAATAGGTGATGAAGGAAAGAAGTTTGCGGCTTTGATGTCAATCAAAGAATATAAGGAAGTTTCAGCTGAGGCTTTAGATAAATTTTTACAAATACCTGTGGAAATGGTGGCTACAGAAGTATTTTACTTTGTTGATCGTGACGAAGTAGTATCAGTTTACGAAGATCAAGATTATATATTAGGGGTAAGCGGAGATTCTGAATTAAGAGAACTTAAAGGCTTGGACGTAATCATAGATAACAATAGAGATAATATTCGTTTTTGTCATCAGCAGATTTCTTTTATGGTTATTGGAGATGACCTACAAACGCTTGATAAACAAGTGCGTCAAGCTTCTGAATCATTAGCTAAAATTGGTATAGTACATGTGCGGGAGGATGTTAATCTTGAAAAAACCTTCTGGGCCCAATTACCAGCAAATTTTTCATTTTTAGCGCGTATGCGTCCAACTGTGTTAAAGAATACAGCTGCTCTAGCTTCTCTACATAATTTTCCTACAGGAAATCAATACAGCATCTGGGGAAGAGCGGTTACCTTACTTAGGACTGAAAAAGGTACTCCGTATTTTATGAATTTTCATGATCAAACGAATGTTGGTACCACGTGTATTTTTGGTGAACATAAAGCTGGTAAGACGACTTTATTAAACTTCTTGATATCAGAAGCAGATAAATATAATCCAACTACGATGTACCTTACAGATGACATGGATTCGGGTTTGTACATAAAGGCACGTGGGGGTAATTGGTTTCAAAGGGATAAAAATATAATTAATCCACTTCTTTGCGAAGACACAGATGAGAATAGAAAGTTTTTATTTAATTTCTTCAAAATCATTGCAAAACATTATTTTGATCCTTTGCAAGAAAGTGAATTGCCTTTATTAAAGGCTTTGAGTGAATCTGTGTTTAAACTACCGACACAAGAACGCATTCTTTCTAAAGTGATTCAAACATTAAAAGATTCAGATAAGGGAGGCAAAGAGCTGCGTAAGCGCTTGGCTGTATATTTACCTGAAGGCATTTATTATAGAGTTTTTGAGAGAGATAATCCTATTAGTTTATCGGAAGGTTCTTTGGTAGCTATTAATTTACAAAATTTTGATGATGCTGCTTATACCAAAGCTAATTATCCCAAAGAGAAAAAACATATTGAACAGTTCGAATATGACCGAAATGTAATGCGAGCAGTAAAAGCTGCTATAGTATTATCATCCCAAAACATTATGCAGACAGTTGGAGATGGGCCTAAGATATTTGCAGTAGATAATTTATCAGAACTTTTGAACCTCGAACATTATGCGGGAATATTTCCACTATTAGCAGCAAATATGACAGCAATGAATGGAGTATTTATAAGCGGTGTTGATATTGATGTGTTGCATAAGATGCATACAAAAAACATCCCTCAGGAATGGATTAAGCAGGTAAATACTAGTTTCATTCTTCCTTCAGAAGTTAGTGCAGTAGGTGTTGATAAAGTGTTAAGCTTAGAGTCAGTTGAGTTCAAAAAATTGTCTAAGCTTACTATAACATCACGGATGTTTTTAGTTAAGCAAGATGGTAAATCTATAGCTTCCGAGCTTAGTATCGGCGGGCTTCCTGGTCTTACGAGATTGTTTTGTTCCGGTCAACAAGAGAGAGAAATTTACAAAGAAGTTATCAAGGAGTTTGGCGATAAAAAACCCGAGGATTGGGTGCAAGAGTTTTATGAAGAGCTTGAAAATGTTAGGTGATAAAGGAGACAGGGTTCTAAGTGATTAAAAGGATAATATTATTATTAATATTCTTATGCTACTGTCCAGCTGTATTGGCTGGCTTTTGGAGTGCTATAGGAGAATGTGTTACAGATCCATGTAATTGTGGAGACGGTAGTAGTACAAAGTACGAGGTGTGGGATGGAGGTACTTACAATCGTGGTAAGAAAAATTATCTTTGCCCTCCTTGGAATAAAAATGGTAGTCGCCACGATAATACATGTCTAGTAAGAAATAAGGATGTAGACGGAGGAGGGGCGCCTGGGTTCCCTGGCGCTGGTATTTTATATTATGAAAATTTGTGCGCTGAAGCAACGGCTGAAAGTAGTTATTTTACTCCTAAAATTAGGGTTAGAGGGCAGCAATGTAATGCAGTCGCGTGTTGGACAACTAATAATACTTTAGATTGGGATGGTGAATGTGTAACTCTTGCTGGGGGGTATGCTTTGCCATTACATCGTATGTGTGCAAGGATTGCCTTGCCCAAAGATGATGATAGAGACTTAGAAGCAGATCCTGGTTATAGAAAGGGTAAGCATTTAACTTTTGATGGAGCAGAAAAAGATGATGCGGTGGTATACAGCAATGATGGTTCAATTATAAAAATTGATTCTCCAAAGTTATGCTTATATAAAGATCCATCTTTTTTCAGTATAGATGATGGGTTTGATGTAATGGACCTTGACCCTAATAAGCAATCATATCATAAAACAAAAGAGCTGCATCCGGTAATTAAAGTTATTAAGTTTTTTGTAGAAGCCGCATCTAGTGTGGCACAATCACCGTTGCCGTTGGATTTATTAGGATCCCTGTTTGGTTTAATGGATAATGGTGAAGATGGTGAAACTACTTTTGGTTCAGTGATGAAGGATCTCATGTCATTTTTAGGAGATGTGATTGAGTGGGTAGGCAGTTTGTTAATAAAGTTTTTGGATGAAATAGGGCAAATTAATCGTGCTGTTGATGCTAAAAATTATGGCTGTGTTAATTTACCTCTTGGTCCTTTTCCTCCGCCATATTGCGAACAAGTTGCACCTTTTTTTCAGGTGGCTACTACATCTAATATTTGTCCTAAAAATAGTGCTGGGGATTTTGTCCAATCAACTGGAAATAATCCGTGTGTGGTGTCAACAGTCAATAATAATTTTGTTCATAATTCTGTTAGAGTAGGTTATGAAAATTTATTACCATTATGCCGCAATGGTGAAAATCCAATGACAACAGATTCATGTGTAGTGATTGAAAATTTAGGAGCATTTTCTTCTGCAGCAGCTCTGCATGCATCTACTGCTTTTAAGGATATCATAAAACATTGTGATGATGCAGTCGTCGGAGCTCCTTGTATTAAAACTATGTGGCCTCACACATGCAGTGTAACAAGTAATGGTTGTCAGGCTGGATTTCGTATAGTTTACGGTGAAAAATTAGGCGGAACATTGACCGCAAAACAATATTTTCGTGATGATTTGAATGATTGTCCAAGCAGTTCTAGTGCTACTTGTCAGGAAATATGGGGAGTAAATATGGGTGAGTTTGTTGATATTAGTCTTTCATTTCCATCGATACAAACATCTAGTGATATAGCGCCCTTAGCTGGAAGCTTTACTTTAGTTGATAAAGGTAATAGAACCGCATATTTTAATTCTTCAATAGTAAGAGTATCTGCCTTTAATAGTACTTATTCATTTACGCAAGAACCTAATCAGCTTTGTGTGTTTGAAGGCGATATTGTGGTTCGTTGTAGCGATAGAGTAAAGTCTTCAGGTGCTAAAATATATGATTGTGGTAGTTCGTCTACTGGTATTAGTTGTAGTACTAGTTATTTTGCTCCTAAATTTATTGTTTCTTATAGTGAAAACGATAACGCAACCTCGGCGCTAATTGAACCATTATCTGTGTATAATTCATCTACTAATATTAATAGTTTTATCAATTTGGCTGGTAATGAGTTTGAATCATTTGTAACGAATGACGAATTTATTACAAAACCATTTTCTGGAACTAATGCCCCGAACCCTTCTAGTAGATTTGGAGTGTATCAAGATAATATCTTGCCATTTGCCGGGGGAGTAGTCAATGATGATGCTGTTTATATTAGGGGGCTAGAATATATAAATGGTTCTTATCACCTGGGAGGAAAATATGCATGTTTAACAAGTGTAAATGGTAAAAGATGTCCAGAGGATATTGAAATGTGTGTGCTAACAAAATTATTAAATAAGGATACAGTAAGGTGCAGCTTATTATCTTCAAAGGCTTCTCTTTATGGCGGGCTTAGTGTTTGTGTAGGTGCTCAGGGCTCTTGTGCTGTAGTAGACTCTGTAAGTAGAATAAGTGGCGGTATAATCAATATTAGAGATTGTGGTGCGCAAGGAAAATGTTATGATGGAGGCATTGAGTTGTGTAAAGTTAGCCAAGATGCAGCTGATCGTCAAGATCCAAGCGCTTCTTTGGGTAAGGTTTTAGCAGCAAGTAATTTTTACGATCCATCCTCTTCATCATCATATGCAGGAGCTCCAACTGGCGTAGCTATTAATTATGATTCCGATAAATATGGACTACGTAGCAAAACATCAGTAGAGCTGGGGTTATGCACTATTGTTCCACAAGCAACATGCGCTGCAGAAGGAAATTATTCTGAGGAGAATGGTTACGCATACTGGCCTGAGACTCCATTAGGTGCACAAGCTACTGGCACTTGTCCGTCTGGATGGCATGCTAATCTACCATTAAAGAGATATTGCATACCATTCCCTCAAACTAAAACATTTGGCTTTGAGCCTTTATATAAGATAATTCATGAGTTATTTAGTGATAGGAAAGAATATTCTGATGTTAAGTGTATAAAAGATGAATAATGGTAATATCTTATAATATAGCCTGGTAAGTAGGAGATTGTACTGTCTTGTCTAGCCAAGTAGTAAAATTCAAAATTTATTCCAAATGGTTTGGCTGCATTTCTATAATTTAATGTCACCTCTTTTTAAACATATGTATTATTTTAAAAATTTAATTAGTCGTACTGATTGTTTCATAGATTTAGAAGCTTAACATTGCCGTAATTTCAGCGCATAAGTTTGATAACTTGCTAAATAGCTTGCTTAGTGGGGCGTTTATCATCAGTTTTTGCAAAAAAATGCTTGATTGTAATCAAATCTTGGTATGGGCATTTTTTTATTTTATTGGGAACTTTAAGAGTATACAATCAAGTTGTAGTGATAAATAGTTGAGTTATTTACATAGGTGTCTATTTTAGTAGGCGTGCTTTCTAGTTATTTGTTGTATTCAAAATGACGGATCCATTCCTTAATTTGCAACAGGAGTAAATAAAAAGTGGTGCACCCGAGAGGAGTCGAACCCCTAACCTCTTGATCCGTAGTCAAGTACTCTATCCAATTGAGCTACGGGTGCGGATAAATAGCTTAAATTAGTTATAATTTTAAGCTTAACTTTGAAGGTTTTACTAATCTTCAGTGCTTTAAAAACTTAAAATGGCTCCTCGGGCCGGACTCGAACCAGCGACCGAACGGTTAACAGCCGTTTGCTCTACCACTGAGCTACCGAGGAACAAAATGATCGATTGAAATAAGATTTAACTATCTAATCGAAGCATGGTGGACACACTTATAGCAAAACTTCTTTTCATGGTCTAGAGTTTTTTTTAAAAAGTGATTGAAATATTTCGTAATAAAACTTTTATTGCGAATAAGCCTCATGATTATGTAGTATTATGAACATAAATATAATGGTCGCGTTTAAAGAATATGCATATGCAAACTACTATTAACAGTCCGATTAGTTGCTACGGTATTGGTGTACATTCTGGAAAGACAACTCAGGTTACGTTAAAGCCAGCTGCGCAAAATACTGGTGTAGTATTTGTTAGAACGGATATAAAAGCGGTAGATAATAAAGTTTATGCATCTTATGCAAATGTATTTGATACGAGATTGTCGACTTCGATAAAAAATCTAGCTGGTGTGCAAATATCTACTATTGAGCATTTGATGGCAGCTATTTGGGGTTGTGCTCTTAGTAACGTTATTGTTGAGATTGACGGGCCTGAGGTTCCTATTATGGATGGAAGCAGTAAGCCATTTGTATTTATGATTGAGTGTTCTGGTCTTAAGTCACTAAATGCTCCGAAAAAGCACCTCAAATTATTAAAAGAGATACATGTAAGTGATAATGGCGCTGAAATTTATGCAAGCCCTGCGGAGCATACGCGCATCGATCTTACAATAGATTTCACTAGCTCAGCTATTGGTAAGCAGCAACATATTTTTACCTCAGAAACAAGCTTTAGAGAAGACTTGGCGGACTCTAGAACTTTTGGCTTTGTGCATGAACTAGACTATTTACAAAGTAAAGGCCTAGCTAAAGGCGCTTCCTTAGATAACGCTATTGGTATTGATAAAGATGTAATACTTAATCACGGTGGTCTTCGCCATGATAATGAATTCGTGCGTCATAAATTGCTAGATTTAGTAGGAGATTTATTTTCTTCCGGTGGCGGGCTTGTTGGTGAATTAAAAGGCTTCAAAACCAGTCATTCTCTTAATAATCAGTTCTTGCATAAAATTTTTAATGACCCTTATTCTTATAAATGGGTAGATAATTCTGGTAATTAATCCTGCCTCTGACATCACATAGCTCTATAAATTAATTCAAGGTTAATGCCATAATCTCTAGTACTAGCAACATTTGATTGATATACTTAGTTAAAATAGTAATCTTAAATTAAGGCTCATGGTATGATTAAAATTGAACACAATGAAACTAAACAAATAGAAATAGAGGCTTCGGGTAAATTTCAAGCAGCAGATTTTGACGAGCTGGAAAAAGTAATAGATAGACTTATTGATAAACATGGTAGTATCAAAATTCTAGCCAATAGTACTCATTTTGAGGGGTGGGATGATATCTCGGCTATGCAAAGACATTTTAGTTTTGTACAATCTCATAACAATAAAGTAGATAAATTTGCAGTAATCATAGGCCCTTGGTGGCAGAATTTTATGCTTGGTTTTGCAAAGATTTTTATGCACCCTAAGGTTAGAGCTTTTGAACCTAGCGAAATTAAAGAAGCAAAAAAATGGCTGCAAGATTAAGAATCCCAGTTTTAATAAATTAAATTATTAAGGTAATAACATAATGTCTAAAACAAATTACAAAATATTAGAAGAAAATAGATTAGCAGTTTTAGAATTCGCTGATGGGATCAACGATCCTGGAATAACAACTGGGGCAAAGGCAGTTGAACTTTCAGATTCTATTAAACAAAAGACGGGCGAGGCACAAGCTCTTGTTACTAGCGGGGATTTAACCACTGCTATTCAAAAATTAGATGAAATTAAAGATAATAAAATTGGTATAGTTTGGCATGAAAGTGCAGATTTGGGTAATGGTACACGAGCTCTAGTTAGAGACGCTAGGGGTGTTAGCACAGATCCTACATTGCTTAAGCAAGAGGCTAGTGAAAAATATGCTATGCAGTTGTTAAACGAAGTTCGAGGCGGCCTTGACTTGATAGATAAGTCTGATTTACCACAAGAAGCTAAAGATACTGCCAAAGAAAAACTTATGTATATCGCGCAAAATGGTATGGCAGATATAGATAAATTAAATGATAAATCAATTAAAGTATTTAACACCCAAATGATTGCTACGCTTGAAAGCGCTGGTATGGAAGATGTTCCAGGTAAATTAAACTTTGCAAAAGAAGTGTCTAATTTTAAAGACGAGCATCGCCATATAGTAACATTAACTGTTGCAGAAGATAATCAAGGAAAAAGACATACGGTTGCTGAAGCTGAAGTGATGTTAAATGGCCTAACAGAAACTCAAAAACAACAATATACAGTTATAGCTAACGCTCCACAAGGTAGGGAGTCTGGTGTGCCTTGGTTTGATAATATGCCTCAATACAAGCAAGATTTATTGCGTGATTCAGCAAGAGATATTGCTTCTGGTAACAAAATCATACCCACTCAACTTTTAGGAGATGCGGTGGGCATTAGGAATGCTTATCAAAAAGTTACAACTATTAAAGGTCCGGAAGAGCAAACTTCTAAAATTTTGTCACAAACTCTGCACTGTGGAGCGCCAGCGACTAAAATAAAAGTTGTGGATAAAGCGCAAAAGCAAGCTATTGCTACTGAAAATATTAAGCAGCTACAAAGCTTTGCAGCACCTGGAGCCAAAGTGAATCTTAATATATTAAATAGTAAAACTCCCGGAAATGCTCGTGGCGAAAATTTTATTTTTGACCAGCTAAAGAAAGCCAAGAAAGAAACTCCCAATGTGACTAGCACAGCTTCGCCAATTAATAGATGGAGGTTGCTTGGTGGTGGTAGAGATACAAATCAGTTTAAAGAAACGCTTGTTGATATCGCTGGTGGCCTTGAAGAGAGGGGGGGGGCAAAAAATGTTACTTCATATCTAAAAAATGGTGGATCCCGTTTAGGGAATTTTGTAGAGGCGATAACTTTTGGTGCTTACAAAACAACTGAAACTAAGGCCAAGGCGGAAATTGCACAGCTTGCTAAGGGCAATCCGGATTTGGCAAGAGATTTAGGGGTTGCAATGGAATGCAGGAATTTAGCAGATTCTACTACGCTTGGTTCGTCATCTCAGAATGTAAACTTGGAACTGACCGCCAAAATGAATATTGTAGCAAACTCAGCTAAATTAGAGGGTGGTGCTTTAAACAAAGCTCTGCCACAGAAAACTATCAAGAAAATTCCAGATAACGTGGATTTTTGTAAAAGTGGTAAGGATAGAACTGGTTACGCTCAGACAAAAAACACTCAATTAGCTGTTGCTGCGCATCTGGGTGTTGACCCTAAATCAGAACTGGGGCAGAAAAATTTGTTATCTCAAGTTGCTGGTAATCACACCCAGGAACTGGCTGGCATACAGGGTGGCACAGTTGGTTGCCATTCAGTAAAAACTAATCCTGAATTTGGGTTGAATAAAGAAGACAAGGCAATAAACGGAGTGATTAATCAAAAATCTTCGAGTTTTAATAGTTCTATAAAAGTTGAAAAAAATGAAAAAGCTAATGCTGCTATTGCAACAAAATTTGAAACATCTTTTGCTACAATGAAATCTGAGAAGGCAAATATAGTGGCCCCACAAGTAAACCAGCAGCAGACTCGTACTAGATCGCAATCAGTTTCTATGTCGGCTGTTCAGAAAAAGGTAGAAGCGGTGCGTAAAGGCTTGGAAGCAAAAGGTGTAACATCGCGTAATAGATCAAGTTCTCTGCCGCCCAAACCCAAGGGTGTAGATGGTAGTATAGGCAGATAACATTACTATTGATCTTGCTTATAGATAGATAAAATGCTATTATGCCGGAACTTAACATTTTTGATTTATTGGTGATTAATGGCAAAAGAAGAATTAATTGAATTCGATGGGGATGTGCTAGAGCTTCTTCCCAATGCGCATTTTCGAGTTAAGCTTGAAAATGGTCATATTATTATTGCTCATACATCGGGCCGGATGCGTAAAAATCGTATTCGTATTTTAGCTGGCGATAAGGTTCGTATTGAAATGACTCCTTATGATTTAACAAAAGGACGTGTTATTTTGCGTCACTAGGTTTTATGACATTACCCCTTATTTTAGCATCTGCTTCCCCGGCGAGGCTTGAACTATTACGCCAAGTTGGTTTGGAACCAGATAAGGTATTAGCCTCAGATATCGACGAGACAGAATATCCAGGTGAAAAACCGCGCCAGATGGCGCAGAGATTGAGTCATGGCAAAGCTATGGCTATTGCGGATCAGCTTGAGTGCGGGATCATAATCGGATCAGATACCATTCCAATGGTTGGGCGGCGTATTATGCGTAAAGCAGTAAATGCCGATGATGTGCGCGAGAGTTTGCAATTATTATCACACCGTAGACATCAGATTTATACAGGCGTTTGCGTTATTAAAAAAGATAGTGACGGAATACGTGAATTGCACAGGGTTGTAAAATCAATTGTGAAGTTTAAAAAATTATCGAAAGAAGAGATAGATTATTATTGTGCTAGCGGCGAAGGTATCGGCAAAGCGGGTGGTTATACTTTAACCGGGCACGCTGAATCTTTTGTATCGTTTTTGTCTGGTTCTTTTTCAAACATCATAGGTTTGCCGTTATTTGAGACCTTGAATATGCTAAATTCAGTAGGAGTTACTCCGCACACTAGAAATAAGTAGCTTTTTAAAAGCAAATTTGTTATACCAAAAACATAAATCTAAGCGGCCGTGGCGGAATTGGTAGACGCGCAGCATTGAGGGTGCTGTTCTGATAAGGAGTGGAAGTTCAAATCTTCTCGGCCGCACCATTATATCATTAAGGGGTGTATTATGCATGAATCTCAGAATACCATATCACCGGACCATCAGGATATACTGGCTGATCAGTTTAAGCATATTAGATATTTAATTCATAATGATAAATTTGATGATGCGGCAGAAGCTTTGCTGGCTTTGCACCATGCAGATTTAGCAGATTTTTTAGATAATGCTAATCGCAGAATTTATCATGTAATTTTACCATTTATTGTTGATAAGTTACACCCAGAGACGCTTGTTTGCCTTAGTGATGGTAATAAGCAGCGCGTTATCGAAGAGCTAGGCGTGCAAAAAAGCGCTACACTGATAGATCAATTAGATATAGAAGATTCAATTGAGGTAATTGACACTCTTGGTGACGAGCTAAAGCAGGACATAATTGCTAAGTTGAAGTTAGAGAAAAGGCGGCAGATTTTAGAGGGGTTTCAATATCCAGAAAATACTGCTGGTCGCTCACTCGAGAAAGATTTTGTTCCATTCCAGCAGCATTGGACGGCGGGGCAGGCGATCGATTTTATTCGTCGAAGTAAATTGCAATCAGACTTTCATGCCGCAATAGTAGTGAGTAGTAAATTCCACCCAGTAGGTACTATATTGCTTAGTACTTTATTAAAAGCTCCGCGTAACACGCGCATTTCAGAATTGATGAATCATGAATTCAAATCTGTAGATACTCACACCGAGCTAGACGAGTTAGCTTTTATTTTCAAGCAATATGCTTTGACTATTGTGCCTGTAACTAACCGTCAGGGTAAGTTGGTGGGAAGTATCTCGATAGATAATATGTTATATATTATTGAAGAGCAGACCAAAAGTGAATTCATGCATTTGGGTGGTGTATATAACAGTGATATTTTCAATAATTTATATGCTACAGCTAAACACCGTTTTCCTTGGTTATTTGTAAATTTGGTGACTGCTTGTATCACTTCAATGGTGATTAATCAGTTTAGTGATACTATTGCCAAGTTGATAACTTTAGCGACTATTATGCCGATTGTTGCTTCAATGGGAGGCAATGCTGGCACTCAGGCAATGACGGTGACGGTCCGCGCGCTAGCTGGTCGTGAGATTAATAGTTCAAATACCACGCGCGTGGTATGTAAGGAGATACTAGTATGCACCCTTAATGGTTTGTTGCTTGCATCTATTGGAGTGATACTGATTTATTTATTATTCGCTGATATTGGTTTAAGTGCAGTATTTGCAAGTGCTGTTACTATTAACTTCACGATAGCTGGTTTGCTTGGCTCCTCTATTCCGATTATTTTAAACCGTTTAGACGTCGACCCAGCAGCCGCTTCTGGCGTTTTTCTGACCGCTTGCACTGATGCAATAGGATTTTTTAGTTTTTTAGGGTTGGCATTCTTCTTTTTGGTTTGAATTGCTATTGACATAGGTAGTAAAAATCTATATCGTGCATACGAATATAAATAAATTATGTAGGGATACGATATGTCTCGTAAATGCGAATTAACTGGTGTAGCTGTGCAATATGGTAATAACGTATCGCACTCACAAAGAAAAACTAGAAGACGTTTCGAGCCAAACGTAAGAAGCGTTGTTTACACAAGCGAACTTACTGGCGAAAAATATAGATTTAAAATTGTAGCAAAAGCTATGCGCAGTGTAGAAAAAGTTGGTGGCTTTGATGCATTCATGCTAAAAGCAAAAGATACAGCAATGTCAATTAGAGCTAAAAGAGCTAAAAGAGACATATCTAAGAAGAAAAAAGAGTTAGCGTAATGAAAAAAGACATTCATCCAGCATATAAAAAATTAACAATTACAGTCGGTAAAGATGAATTCATTACAGCTTCTACTTTGAAGTCTGGCGAAATTTTGATGGATATCGACTATCGTAAGCACCCAGCATGGAACAAGGGCGCTGCAAATATAGTAAACCAATCTAACAAAAACGTTAGTGACTTTAATAAAAAATTCGGCGGTCTTTCTTTTGGTGCTAAGAAGTAAATTATTAAAGATTATTTCTTTAGTATAATTGAAGATAATAAAAAACCCTTGTGCTAAAATTAGTAGAGGGGTTTTTTTATTATAAGGCGTTAATATCAGTAATTATTACAGAACAAAATAATTGCAACGATGATAGTTAATAAACAATGTCTTATTACCCTTAAATTTTCAATTATTAATGATTGTGGTATAATTGCCTCATCTAGAAAAAAGCCCAAAGACACTACATTTTATTATTGCGTTTTGCGCAACCCGAGTATATAATCGGATCGTAATTGATTGTTTCTCGGAGTTTTTAAGCTTCAGAGTGGCTTGTTCTTTACCCAAGTTGGTACGAAATTCGTTAAAATGACACAAAAATCATAAAATTTAGAGTTATTACAATCAAAAAACCTCAAGAGTAAGCCGTTCTAAAAAAGATAGCAGCTTTGTAGTGCCATATACTACA
>Ga0209390_10001225_pt1 | contig 50678 bp, 45 predicted proteins | sample BON01_FD_187212 | JGI IMG/M metagenome (GOLD analysis project Ga0209390, IMG submission 187212) | Freshwater microbial communities from Lake Bonney liftoff mats and glacier meltwater in Antarctica - BON-01 (SPAdes) (version 2) | ecosystem: Environmental > Aquatic > Freshwater > Ice > Glacier...
TACCCTTGGAGTTTATTCAGGGAGTGTTTTTAGGTACTTTTTTACCTGCCAAGCCTTCCACAACATTACCCCTACGAGCAGGAGACAGAGGATGTCATTTAAGAAAAGGTGGAAAGCAATCCGTTTGTTCCATTCTAAATCTGGCATATAAAGAAGGAGGAAGGTAAGGAGGCTTACAAATTTTCCAAACAATCCAAGGGCGGTAAGGTAAATCCAGCTTATGGGGTAAAAGGCAGATAGAAATAGGATGATTCCTGATAGTATGCCAACCATACCATAAAATCCGGTGGGCATAGAGACATTAAAATTAATCTGCATTGACAGCCATGAAAACAATTGAGGACCAAACCATTTGAAAAGGGCAGCCCAAACAGCCGTATAGATCCCACTTAGGAGCAATATACCTCTGTTTGACATGGTGAACATTGGAAATTCATTTGTACCTGAGGGATTATTCATAGCCAAATTTAAAAAGGATACTTCGATAAAAATCAGCTTTTTTAATTTAAATGAGAATAGTGAAGAGATTCTAATTTTTGACCGTATTGGAAAAGTACCTGAAGGACCAAAGTGTTTCACTAATCAGGTTGATGGGGGAGCTGGTTTCTTTGATGTTTTTGGGGACAAAGGGTTCCAGTGTAACGCGCAGATTTTTAAAGCGGTCTTTTTCCACGATGAGAGAAAAACGGGAAGTAAGTTTGAGTAATTCTTTTGGGAAAAATATACGCTGTTGCATGTTTATAGAAACAGGAAGTCCAAATCTTTTTTGGCTGGCGGCATAAGTTTCCACCGCCATTTCAAACGATTCAGGCCCAATACTCAAAGTTGATTGTGCTGTAAAGCGGGGGTTAAATGAATGCATCAGCTTGATTTTGTTTTTTGCAAATACGTAAAGCACCTTATTATCGATTTCTTTTTTTAGAAATAGTTGATTCTGAGTTGCAAAGAAATGCCAAAGATTGTCAATTCTTTTTAATTCCATAGGTAGATTAGTTTTGGGTCATTCGATACTTTAATGCTAAATATGCAATAGATTTTCTATAACGAGATGATCCGCCGCGGCAGACACAATCAGCGAATTGTTGCTATTTTCAATTTTACTTAGCTGAAATCCCCAAATAGCCTGATTTCTTAAGAATGCGACACTTCATGAGAATGGTCCGGAAATCTTATTGTATATTATTATAAGTTAATAAAAATGTAACCATTCGCAAATGGGTAAAAAAAGATTTAATCAGTTTGGTTTCATACTCTACCCCTTTTGAAGTTAAATTCTTTGACGCTACCTTAGCTTACTTATTTGCTGTGATTTTGAGGAAATCATTTAAGGTATCAATAAATGCTTCTTTTTGCTTTTTTTCGGGATATAAGTTCAGCCATTTTTCATTGGTGTATACTTCTAAAAAGCCACCTTCTTTTTGGAGCCATTCAGCAATTGTTCTTGCCGCTGCCAGGTGTACGTGTCTGTCAGCAGCCTCTGATTTAAGTATTAAGGTGTCTTGTACTGGCAGGTTTCCATTTCTTAATTTTAAGGTTTCTAGTACACTATAATTACCTAGGGGCTTCAAATAGAGAAAGGCAGTTTGTTTGTTTTTATTGAGGATTAGGTCCAACTGGAGGCTATTTTGGGTGCTGTCCCTATCGAAAGAAGAATTGGTATAGATTTCTATTTTGGCTTCAGGTAAGCGCTGGACTTGGTAATCAATTCTTCTGACATTGTAAAAAAACAATAGGCCTGAATCTTTTGTTGTGAAAGTAGGGTCTTCCCCAGAGTTATTGGCTCTGTGACCATCGAAAAAAGAAAGAATAAGGACTAGACCCAGAGATGTAAAGCCGAAAATTTTCAGAAGCCGGAACATTTCCTTTTGGGAGTTGTCATTATTTGCTGTAGTTTTTGCCATGATTGGTCTATAAACAGTAAGCAACGTTTTATAGTTTAGGTTATAGGGTAGAATGACAATACTTTGAGGTAGATTCAGGCGATTTCGCTATTTATTGATTATCTTTGCCCACTTAAATTGAATTGATTGCTATTTTATGAGTAAGGAAGTATGCGTTAGATTTGCTCCATCACCTACTGGAGCTTTACATATAGGCGGTTTAAGAACTGCATTGTACAATTATCTTTTCGCCAAAAAAAATGGCGGGAAATTTTTGTTAAGGATTGAAGATACAGACCAAAACAGGTATGTTCCTGGCGCAGAAGATTACATCAAAAAATCCTTGGAATGGATTGGGATTGAACCCGATGAAAGTCCTTGGAATCCTGGTGAGGCAGGTCCTTATCGCCAATCTGAGAGAAAATCAATGTACATGGAATATGCCCAATACCTCTTGGACCAAGGGCATGCCTATTATGCATTTGATACTCCCGATGAACTTGATGAGATGAGAAAACGTCTTACCGCAGCTAGGGTGGTTTCTCCACAATACAACTCTATCACCAGGACACAAATGAATAACTCGCTAACCCTCCCGTCTGATGAGGTGAAAGTGCGTTTGGATTCAGGTGAACCGTATGTAATACGAATCAAAATCCCAAGAAAGGAAGAGGTAAGATTAAACGATTTAGTACGCGGCTGGGTAATGGTTCATTCCAATTCTCTGGACGATAAGGTCCTGATGAAATCTGACGGAATGCCCACCTATCATCTGGCAAATATTGTCGATGATCATTTGATGGGGATTACACACGTGATTAGGGGAGAAGAATGGCTTCCATCTGCTCCACTTCATGTACTGCTTTATAAGTTTTTAGGTTGGGAAGATACCATGCCTCAATTTGCACATCTTCCTTTATTGCTCAAGCCTGATGGCAATGGTAAATTGTCTAAAAGAGATGCAGATAAGCATGGATTTCCAATTTTCCCTCTTAACTGGACCAATCCTGAAAACGGTGAATTGGTTGATGGTTTTAAGGAAGCTGGTTATTTGCCGGATGCATTTCTGAATTTCCTTGCCTTTTTAGGCTGGAATCCAGGAGATCAGCGTGAGATGTTCAGTATTGAAGAATTGATTGAAGCTTTTTCAATTGAGCGAATTGGTAAGTCAGGCACAAAATTTGATATCAATAAGGCAAAATGGTACAATGAACAATACCTGAGAAATAAGAGCAATATAGAGTTGTCTGGCTATTTATTGTCAGATCTGGCAAAGGAAGATGTAACTATAAGTGCGGAAAAAGCAGAGAAAATTGTGTCTCTGATGAAAGAGAGAGCCACTTTCCCCTCGGACCTTTGGAAGGAAGGACGCTTTATGGTATTTGCACCTAAGGAGTTTGACCAGCAAATAGTAAACAAAAAGTGGAATCAGGATGTTGTTACTATTTTGACTACTTTTGAGGAAAAACTAGGGAGCCTAACAACTACGCTTACTGCCGATATGTCCAGAAATATGCTGGGTGAAACCGCAGAAGAGAAAGAAATTAAATTAGGAAAAATAATGCAAGCGGTAAGACTCGCCATTACAGGAGTAGGGGCAGGACCGGATCTCATGCAGATTTTCGAAATATTAGGCAAAGAAGAACTAATCATAAGAATTAATTTTGCGTTAAAGAATATAACTGTTGCTTAATTATTATATGTAAAGCTTACTTTAAACATAGGGGTCATGGCTAAAAATTCAAAAAAGAAAGATATACCCAAAGTGAATGAGGAATTGGAAGGTTTTAAAATGAATATCAATTCATTTGGAGAAATTTCAAGCTCGTTTTCTATTGATAAGATCAATGCGTTTTTGAACAAGAATGTGGATGATAAGAAATTGAGAGACAGAGAGGACAATAAAGAAGTGAAGAAAAAATAGGTAAATGATCCTTTTAATTAGTGTCAATGAGATCATTTGATTACCTATGAAGTCTGCCTATTTATTCCTACTTCTTGCTTCCTTTACTACTTTAGGCGATTTATTTGCCCAGACAAGTATTGGTTTGAAAGCAGGGTTTACCCAATCAAGTGCAAATTATAGGACATCTCTGGGTGCTTTTCCCAGGGATGTCACTGGTTTTAATGCTCCCAGTTACGGATTGGTAATTGAACAATTTTTCGAAAAACACGCAGGAGCTCAGGTTGAGTTCCAATTTTTAACTACGGGATATGCTGCTTCAGACTCTGTTAATATGGGGAATGAGACGAGCTTCACCTATTTAAAGGTACCTGTTCTATCCAATTTTTATTTAGGGAATTCAGGAAGGCTCCATATCAAAATTGGACCACATTTGGGCTATCTTTTGAAGACCAACGATGTTAACAGAGTTATAGAAGGCACCCTGGTGATCCCTACGTATGGACAGGAGGGAGATAAACCAAGAAAAATAATGTACGGCCTTACGGCTGGAGTAGGTTTGTCTAAATTATTTGGAAAGCATACTATCCAAGGAGAAGTAAGGTATTCCTATGAATTTGGGAATCCAGAAGCTCAGGAAAGAATTTTTGATCTCAACTTTACACAGTTGGAATTTTCGTTAGCCTATTTATTCAGGGTGGCAGACTAAAAGCTCAATTTAAAGAACATCTGAGATATGCGATAGTTTTCGAGTTAGAATGGCTATTGTCTATTTCGGCTTAAGGAATTGTAATTTTTAAAGGTGGTCATTTCAACTATTTATAAGATGAATTTGGCTAATGATTTATATTCAATCGAAAAATTTGAGAATCCCCTATTTATCGGTGTCCTTTTTACTATTTATTAAGATCTTCCTGAAGGTCAAATAGCTAATAGTTGATGAAACGATAAATAGAATTGATAATCCTGATAAGTAACCCAGCCCATATTCAGTTAGCCTATTAAAATCATAGGTAATTATTTTTATAATTTTGACTGAGAGTACGATCGAAAAAATGCTTGATAATCCAAAAATTAATTTTCTCATAGGTTTAGATAAAAACATCATGAGAAATAATCTCATGATGTTTTCTTTTTTACAGTAGTAGTTGTCGGTGTGTAAATCCCGAAAGTAATAGCTGAAATCAATCCGTTTACAAATGTTTGCTCGGTTGTAACTTCATAGTTTTCTGCTCCATCTGCCAATTCATTACTGTCAGAAATAGAAACTGGTGCTACACCGTAAACTACATAATGATTCCAAGCATTAACTTCTTTGTTGCATTGAGCACCTTCACCGATTACACTTGTATACGTGAAGCATGAAGTCATTAAAAAACTGCTTACGAGCATTAAGCCTAGTGTTTTTGAAAATTTTTTTTCGTTTTTATCAAAATTATAAATTACCCCTACTCATAAGGCTTTTCGGAAATCGCCCCGCTAATTTGTAAGGACCTTTGTTTTTTTTGATTGGGTACTGAATGTTAAAGCAGCAAAAACTGCACTTGACTAGGTAAAAAAAATGTAGTTGATACTCAAATTGGAGGGCTATAACCCAGAGGGGATGTAAGTATTGTAAACCCTAACTGGGTAGATGGATATCAAGTTGAAACCTTGGAAACGGGAATAATGAATGTGAAAATCACAAAGCTTTATAAAGCGGATAAGCTTATTTCGGGGGAGTTTTCTTTTGTGGCTTACGATGAGGACAATGATTCGAACATAAATGTAACCGACGGAGTATTTACAGAGGTGGAATGCTAGGTGGTTTTAATCGCTTTTAACGAATTTGATGTTTTTTTGAAAGCCTTCCCATTTGGTTCTTTTTAGGGCAGATCGCTTAAATACCTTATTAAAAGTTTCTTTTGTCATTTCTCCCCATGCTGATTTTTCCAAATCAGCATGGGGAAGAAAAGCTTCTTCCCTGTGAGGTTTGGAAAACCGGTTCCAGGGACACACGTCCTGGCATATGTCACAGCCAAAAACCCAGTTTTTCATTTTCCCTTTGAAATCGTCTGGAATGGCATCCTTAAGTTCTATGGTTAGGTAGGAAATACATTTGGAGCCATCAATTAAATTGTCCTGAAGGATAGCATCTGTGGGACAGGCATCTATGCATCGTGTACAAGTACCGCAATAATCCTTGGTTGTTGGATTGTCATAGGCCAAAGGCAAATCAATAATCAGCTCTGCTAGGAAAAAAAAACTTCCTGAAGTCTTGTTCAGTAAGAGGCTATTTTTACCTTTCCAGCCCAGCCCTGATTTTTGTGCCCATTGCCTTTCCATTACTGGTGCGCTGTCTACGAACACTCTACCGCTAACTTCTCCGATTTCTTCCTTTAAGCACTCCAAAAATTCCTTTAGTTTGTCTTTAATTACGAAGTGATAATCTTCCCCATAAGCATATTTTGCGATTTTGAGGTTATCGGCTGATTCTGGTAGTTTTTGCTGAGGATAATAGTTGTACATAAGACTGACTACTGACTTGGCATCGGCTACTAATTTTCGTGGGTCCAACCTTTTGTCAAAGTGATTGGCCATATAGGCCATCTTTCCATGGTAATTTTTATTCAGCCAATCCTCTAGTTTTGGCGCATCTTCTTCCAAAAAAGCAGCTTCAGCAATACCACAATAATCAAAGCCTAGTTTTGATGCTGTATTTTTGACAATTTGTGTATGCTTAGCGAGGGTGTTCAAGGACTGCTGAAATTAATTGTCATTTACTGGTGTTAGCTTTCAAATAGATTACCCGACTCTCCGCCTAAGTTTGGTTTTATTTTAAGGTGTTTATACGCCAATTCTGTAGCGGCACGTCCTCTGCTTGTTCTTTTGAGGTATCCTTCCTTGATTAAAAAAGGTTCGTATACCTCTTCTATGGTTTCAGCTTCTTCTCCGCAGGCCGTGGCTATGGTGGAAATTCCTACAGGCCCGCCAGCAAATTTATTGATGATGGTAAGTAAGATTCTGTTGTCCATTTCGTCTAGGCCATTGCTGTCTACCTCCAAGGCTTTTAGGGCTATCTGAGCAATGTCAAGGGAAATACGGCCATCGCCTTTTATTTCGGCAAAATCCCTGGTTCTTCGGAGCAGGTTATTGGCAATCCTGGGTGTACCTCTGCTTCTTCGGGCTATTTCAAAAGCTGCTTCATTGTCCAGTGGGGTTCCTAATATGGCAGCTGATCTTTTGACGATAGTGCAGAGCAAATCGGCATCGTAATACTCCAGACGTGCATTTATTCCAAAACGCGCCCGCAATGGAGAGGTAAGTAGCCCTGACCTGGTAGTAGCACCTACCAGTGTAAAAGGGTTTAAGTTTATTTGAACTGTCCGGGCATTTGGTCCCGAATCCAACATGATATCGATCCGGAAATCTTCCATGGCTGAATAAAGGTATTCTTCCACGATTGGGTTTAAGCGATGAATTTCATCGATAAACAATACATCTCCTTCTTCCAGATTAGTAAGTAACCCAGCAAGATCAGAGGGCTTATCTAAAACCGGGCCGGATGTAATTTTTAAAGTTGATCCTAGCTCATTGGCTATGATATGGCTTAAGGTAGTTTTTCCCAAGCCAGGAGGTCCATGAAGCAACACATGGTCTAAAGATTCATTTCTTTTCTTGGCAGCCATAACAAAAATTTTGATGTTTTCTACTGTCTTTTTCTGACCTGTAAAATCATCAAAACTTAAGGGCCTCAGTGCTTTTTCTATTTCCTTATCCCCAGTGTTAAAGCTTTCCTGGTCACCTCGCAGATAATCTTCTCTCATATAAACCTTCTATGTCCTACAAATATATAAAATTCATAGCAGCTTTACAGGGTTTGACTGCTTTCCAACCAATCACTGGCAGATGGAAATTGCTATTAGTAATGGGCAATTGAAAAAATAGAATTAACTTTGAGAAAATTAAAACTGGCATTGTTTTATGCAAAAATCAGCCAAAAAAAACATCATCTACAGCATTTTGTTACTGTTGGTGGTGTTTATGGTCTACCTTTACCGGCAAAATAAAGAAACTGTTACTTCACCTGCTTCAGATAACCCAAAAATGGTTTTTAGTGGGCAGACCATGGGGACTACCTACAGAGTGGTTTACCTGGATCCTGGTGGGAGAAATTTTAAAAAAGACATTGATTCCATTTTGGTTAATTTTAACCAGGCGCTTTCTACTTATATTTCAGATTCCGAATTAAGCAGGTTGAACAAGTACGATTCATTGGTTTTTGAATCTGAATATTTTTATCCTGTGTTGGAAACCAGTAAAGAAATTTTTACTGTCACTGGTGGTGCTTTTGACCCTACGATTGGGCCTTTGGTCAATGCCTGGGGTTTTGGACCGGATGGACCTTCTTTGCAGGATAGTCTTGGGGTTAAACAATTATTGGAGCGCGTTGGGTTTGAAAATATAATTTTTGATGAAAAAGGCGTCCGAAAGTCTGCTACTGATGTGTACCTGGATTTTAGTGCCATTGCCAAAGGATATGGTGTGGACATTGTTGCTCGGTTTTTAAGTGACAAGGGCATTCTAAACTACCTCGTGGAGATTGGTGGCGAACTAAAAGGGAATGGTGTAAATGAGAAAGGTGAACTTTGGAAAGTGGGTGTGTCCCAACCAGACGAAGAAGGACTAGCCAATGAAATCTACAGTATCGTTGCCCTCGAAAATAAAGGTTTAGCTACTTCGGGTAATTACCGCAACTTTTATATTAAAGACAGTGTAAAATACTCGCATACCATCAGTCCATTTACTGGTTACCCTGTGGTGCATCGCTTATTGAGTGCGACGGTAGTGGCAGAAAACTGTATTACTGCCGACGCCTATGCTACGGCCTTTATGGTATTGGGGATAGACCGTGCTAAGGAAATCCAAAAATCGGTGGAAGGTATAGAGATCTTTCTTATCTTTAATGATGATCAAGGCCAAGTTCAATCCTATGTCAGTGATGGTCTTGCTCCGTTTTTGACTACTGTTGCTGCTGAAGAATCCAAATAACCCTACCTAAATATGTTGTCTGTTCTTTTACTATTTTTTGCTGCCATGGGTGCAGGACTGCTTGCCATAATGGTACCGGGATGGAACGAGAAAAGTTTTAAACTGGCACTGATATTTGCTGGGGCTTACCTTTTTGCAATTACTATTCTGCATATTTTCCCTGAACTATTTGCCAATAAAGAATCAGCCTACTTTATGGGTTTGTATATTTTACTTGGGTTTTTATTGCAGCAGGTACTGGATTTTATGTCCTCCGGAATTGAACATGGGCATATTCATGACAACAAAGGTCATGGTGCAGGGAATACGGTTTGGACCTTAATGATAGGGTTGTTCCTACATGCTTTTTTGGAAGGCACCTTGCTTTCAAAACAACCCATGCTGGCTGGTCATCACCATGGTAGTGAGACCCTGCTGATGGGGATGATTATGCACAAAATGCCGGAAGCTTTTGCATTGGCAGCTGTATTATTGACCCGGTTAAATAAAACTAGCACTATTCTATTGTTGGTTTTATTTGCACTTGCCTCTCCATTGGGAATGCTCTCTACAGATTTCCTTTTTGACCGATCTTTGATAGGGAGGGGAACTCTTGATATATTATTTGGCTTGGTAGCAGGTGGGTTTTTGCATATATCCACGATCATATTCTTTGAAAGTTCACCACAACATCATTTTCAATTGCATAAGTTGCTCATTATACTTTTGGCTTCTGTCTTGGCCATTTTGACTGAGTTTATTATCTAGTAATTCACTAACTCCGAAAATTCTATTTTTAACTTATTTCAGATGGATTCCACTTCGGGGTAGCTTTTTAAATAAGGCTTCTTAGGAAGTAGGTTTTTAGATCCAAATTTCTCCAAATAGGGTTGGATTTAATGGCGTTTCATTTCTATAGCCTAGGAAAGGTAGCTGCCCAGTTGATGGTGTGGTATAGCTTTTACATGACCCAAAATAAAAATGCATGAAAATAAAATTCTTGGTGTTCAATAATTATTTGAAGTGCAGCAGAATTAAAAAAAAATGCCAGGGTTTCACTTATCATAAAACCCTGGACAAACCCTACATTAAAAAATAACCAACTTCCGCTACGGTATCCAACTTCTCTTCTCTCCTCACTCCGTTTTCATATTTTCTATGTGATAAATGTAATAAAAAAAAAGCTACAATACCAATTAATATAAAAGTAAATCTCAATATAAGTTTACAAAGATTTTTTAATTATATAAAATACAATAATATAAGTATTAAAAACGACGAAATACAATTAATTGTATTTCGTCCTAATAAAAAACCGCTTTATTTGATATTGATGATTGAAATATGGGTATTAAGTAGGTGAAATTAAGTGAATTGCATCTTTTTCGGTGTTAATTTACTCCATTTCCCTAAATTATTGATCATTAATTCTTTATCTACCAAAATTAATTAAAATCGAAATAGTAATAGGATATTTTCTTAGGTATTGAAAATTTTTCTAAAACAGTCAATCCTTACTATTTCTATATTGCCAAAGCATATCAGCTAATAGGAATTAGTAAGTGGTGGGTATAGCCGGTTTGTATTCAATTAAATTCCTCCATACCTGAATCTTTACAGCACGTCTAGGGATATCATATAATTTTGAGATAAAAGCCTCTTCATGGATTAGTGTTTGAAAAGTAGCTTTATTTTCCATGGATTTGTAATTCCAGCTAACAAAGATTCCTGGGTTTTGTTGACCTAAAAATTGCTCTATTCCTTTCCAAAAATTGAACTGATTTTTTCTGGATCCCACATTCAGGACGTAGGTTTGTGGGTTTCCAGATAAATAAAAGGAGAGTTCCGAAGCAGAATGATAGGAGTCAGAAAAAATGAATTCATCGCAAATAGCAAGGCTGTCTTTCAGGTAATCAATTCTTTTCGCCAGTTGTTCATGTCCTAGCAATCTATTGATTATCATTAGTTCTCTTTTTCGTACAGGTTCACTCGATTTAATTCCAGTGTAATCTGGTAGGATGAAAATAATGGGTAGCGCAATACTTAAATAGATGCCTCCAAAACTGATGATTTTCCAAAACTTGGTTTGTACAACCATCCACCGTGCCAAAGCAATTGCAAATCCAGTATAGGCAAAAGTGGGCCAATTTACCATTGCCTCTTTGTATAAACTCAAACAGGCAAAAAAGAGAAAAGCTATAATCCCCGGCAGGATAAGATAAACTAAAGCATCACTTTTATTTTTAAATATATATTTGAATGTAGCGAACCATGCTGGGACCAAGAACAGTGAAACAATAGCGAATTGCCCTTTTAAATATTCAAAAATACTTTTGCTTGCAATAGAAAGTGTAAATGGTTTGGCATTGGCTCCTTCAGTACCTGTCAAGGCCAATAAATGCTTGAAGGTTTCAAAATCATTTTGCCAGTTCCATATAAATGCAGGAATGAATCCCAATGCACTTATCAGAACAAACATCAAAAAATTAGTTTGATGCGTTTTCCATTTTTTGATGTACAATAGGTACAAAAAAAGTCCAGGGAATACCAGAATCATCACATACTTCGCCATGAGCCCAAATACAGTAGCTATTCCTGCATAGATCCACCAAATTCTTTTTTCTTCCTTAATTCCTCTATAACCGAGATAAATACTTAAAATCCAAAAAAAGGTGAGAGGGGAATCCGTCATATGAAATGTGGATGCAAGCCACCAAGAGGGCATTGCCTGTAGAACTAAAGCAGACCAGAAGCCTACTTTCCTTGAGTACAGATAGGTACCGAAAAGATAGGTAACCCAAGCAATTCCTATCCCACAAATAATCGCGTTGATCCGGATTGCTAGCTCTGTATTGCCCATCAAAGAGGTGCTTATAAAATTCAGAACCGCTACTAAGGCTGGTTTGGAATAATAATGCCAAGCCATATTCTGTGACCATAACCAATACTGTGCTTCCTCAGTAAACAAGTTAATTTCCGGTCGGAGGGTAAACAGAGTTTTGGATGCCGCCAGGGAGAGTGTTACTAGATAAAAATAGAGAGAATATTTTTTTTGGTTGGAAACCATAAAAAAGTGACCTTGATAAATATGTTGTTGCAAAACACCTTATAATGTAACCCTAATAGTTTAATAGCCAATATCCTAGGTGATAAAATCATTTGAAATTAGCAAATCGTAGCTATTTCCACATTTCTCTAAGGGCGCAAATGTCTTGCTTGGATTTTGTCTTTAGTTATATGGGGTTTAAATCGTGTCTTAGCATCTTTATCTATTGATGCAGGATTAAGGCTTTGGAACAATCCATATTTCTGCGACTTGAGTTCCTCTTTCACCTTCCCCGCAAGTCCAGTGAAGAACTAGATTGCCATCAGAGTAGGAACTGGCTGGCAGTTCAAATTCATACAAAGGCTTAAATCCCGTTTTAATAAAATCATGGATCACATGGCCATCATCGGTGGTTAATTTCATTTTAGCCCTAAATCGTCCTGTATAGGCGATTTTTATCGTGTAGGAGACTTCTGGGTTAAGCTGGTCATAATTGACAATAAGAGGTGTGTTGTAGAGCGTAGTTACTTGATTCATCCATGAAAGGGGAGTAGCGCTCCCTCCAAACCCGACTGCCTGAATTTCATGAACCCACTCCTCACCAATTAACCCTACACCGAAACTCACTCTTGGACCATAAAGGCCTCCTGGATCTTGACTCCATTCGGTTGTCTTTAAGACTCTTTTCCAGCTTTCCTCTTGTCCGAAATTGTCATAAAACCCACCTGGACCAGGGTTGGTACGATTGAGCAAATTCTCTAAATTTTCTATTCTTTGTTTCTCATTTGGTTCCTTTTTTATTTCCTGAAGGTTGGCCAAAAGCCAAGGGGCATCGTTAAGTACCGCATCCAGGTTATCTATGAAATTACCTCTACCCGGGGCTGCACCATGAGGGCTTACGGTGAGCTGGGCACCTATACTTTTGAAAAGTGAATCTGCCAATTCTAAACACCTTTGCTTTAAATGATCAATGTAGGGATCTATTATTGGTTCATTCAGTAAGGCTGTGGCCATCTTTATACTGTTCAGGCTTCCTTCTGTTAGAGCGCTGTTCAGTACATTACGCGCCTTTTGTTCTTGATGGGTTTCAAAAAGCAGCTTTTGCTGAATGTATGCATCAAAGTAAGCACGAATCAAGCCCATTTGAAACCTGAAATTACCCATTAATTTGGCGTCAGCTCTTTTTTCCATGTCTTGCCATTGCGCCAAAGTATTCGCAATAGCGGAGTTGGTAAGTAGTCGACCTTGTAGGTTTTTTTCTTCAGCTAAAAACCCAAGAGCTGCTGCATCTACCCATTTTGGACCAAAGAAAAACCGCGAATAGTCCCTTAGTGTTTCTATTACTTGTGTATCAGGGTTCCATTCCTGGTCTGTCCAGATGAATTTATTCACATCGTCATTGGTGCCTTCAGAATAGCTCAAGCTTCCATTAGCATATTGGTCCAGGGAATTGTGGATGGTTTTTTGGTCAATAGGCCGAGGATTAATGCATTCTCTTCCTAAAGTCATGGCCATGGCCAAGTCCCATTCTGGAATAGGATATTGGGAGCTCAGACTATGGGTAATGTCTGGATATCTACGGATAGGAATTGAAGCATCGGTTAATTGTCTTAATTCTGGTAAGGGTATTTTTACCCAAGGACCGAAAACAACGCCTCCTATCCAATCATACCGTTGGTTGATATGATAAAAAAACCGATCAAACCATGCTTTAGTGGGTCTGAATACTTGTGGAGAGACCCAAATTTTGGCTTGTGGATGTTTTTCCCGCAGTAGACCTGCCACCTCGGCCAGCCATTGGAATAAAATGTCTGGATCAAGATCTCCAGGGTCACCCCCTGGCACAAACAGATGATCTAACCTTGGAATTGAGGCAAATACCTCTTTACGTTCCGCTAGTTCTAACCTTTTCGTTTCTGGATCTTCATAGTCTTTGGCCATATTGGGATACCACATCCACACATCCAGATCCAATTCATCGGCAATGCGGGATTGCTCTCTGATCATGTCTATCGCAGGAAGTGTCATGTGGCGTGAAGAAAAGCCATCATCAGTTCGTGGAGGCATAATTTCTATACTATTGGCTCCGAAAAGCGCCAATTCTCTAATGTATTGGTCAAACTGGTCTACTGTAAAGGCATCATAGGAATTGGTCTTGGGACGGTAGCCTAGTTGGTGGCCTCTAATAGAATAAGTAGGTGAAGTTGACTTTTCAATGGCCTTGGTCAATAGAAGCTGGTTTTCTGACCAATTCATTTTTCTAAGCAGGTGTCCAATTCCAAACAATAGACCTCTGTCATCCTGCCCTATAATAATGGCACTGGGTTGGGTTGATGTGGCATCAATAATGACTTTGAAGCCTTCATCGGGCATTGGCAGGACTCCTTGAAGCAATTTCTTCCAATTCCCCGGAAGATTTGGGATATCATCGAATTGGGTCAATAGGATGGAGGGTTGTGTTCCTTTTGCACTCTGCTGTATAGGAAATGGCTTTTCTATTCGCTTTACCAGTTCCTCGTGTAGTACGGTTGCATATTTTTGCATCCGCTCACTATTGCCGTGAGGAACTATGACAGCATCCGAAAAATCAAGGTCTTGGCCATAAGAAAGGCCATTTATTAAAAAAACTATAGCAATTAAAAGGTGTCGTAGTAGCATCGTTATCTGGGGTTATCACTAAATATACCCTTGTACCACTCATTTAGGCTATTTTGATTGCTTGTCTCGTCGCCTTACTTCATAATTTTTTATTGGATTGTGCATGCTGACTTTTAGTAGCTGTCCCTCTTGATAGTAATATTTGTTTTGATCGCCTTCTATATGGGTGGTGTAAATGCCCTCACCATGAGCTCTTATTTCTGAATATTTCCCCAAGTTTTCGGCCATCATTAGTTTTACTCCCTTCGGTTCTTCAAAAAATAGCCGGACGGCACTATGATAAATTGGTTCATCAATGGTGCCTGAATTTTCGTATTTATACCCGTGTGCATCAATTTTATACTGATCACCTTCCAACCAAATTTTGGAGATAAAATCACCCCTATTGGTTTTTGAGCTTACTGTCGAATTAATGAAAACACCATTATGGTATTTTACCTCAGTATGGTAGTCCACATTTATGGTTCCAAACAGCCAAAATCGAACATTGCTTTTAAGTAAATAGATTGTTGTATCACCATTAAGAACTTTGTTGGCTTTCATCTCTCCAATGGTAAACCCGGCCAATGTAATGTCAAAATCAATTTTATCTTGAGCCTTTAATGAAGGCGTAGAAAAAAAGATTAGTATACTGAAACAACAGGCTAGATAAGTTCCTCTAATCGACATTTGCTATAAGGTTAAAATACTGAGCAGATAGAAAGGTATAAAAAAGAGGTGTTCTGTTCAAATTCGAATAAAAATGTTAGGTACCGAATGGATCTAAATGGTTGTTAAAAACTTTAAGGCTATCCTATTGAAAGCTTTTGGGTTTTCTACATTGACAACATGACCACATGAGGGAACTACCTCAAGCTTCGCCGATTGGTGGATTTTGACCAGCTTTGTGATGGTTGGCAAAAACATATAATCTTCCTCTCCCATTAAGTAAAGAGTGGGGATATTGGTCTCTTTTATCCTGAAAAAGTCCAGTAGTGGATTTACTCTGGAAGCAAGACTAAACCAGCGTATAAATTCTTTTTGGTACAATTTTTTCGCCTCCTTTACGAATAAGTACCGGGAGGCCTTGTGATTTTTCCTTGGCATTATTATGAATGCAAAAAGCTTGTAAAGCAGCAGGTAAGGAATAACCGATTTTAACAAAATGCCCATGCGCATCAATACCTGTCCCCGCACATTTAGCTTCATAATGGCGCCTGCCAATATCATACTGGACACCCTTTCAGGATATCTTTCTGTTATTTCCCTAATGATAATTGTACCTAAAGAGATACCTATAAAATGAGATTTTTTAATCTTCAAATGGTTTAAAACCTCCATAACCTCATCGGAAATAACAGGAAAAGTATAGTTTTTTAATTTCTCGTAAACCTTGTCTTTTGATTTTCCATGACCCCGCAAGTCCACCAATAAAACATTAAAGGATTTCTTGAAATCCCGAATCTGTTTAAACCAAATAGCACTGCTACCTCCTGCACCATGCACAAAAGTCACCCATTGGGCATCTGTTTTTAAAATGTAAGTGGTGTAATGCAGCATGTTCTAAGTTAACACGAGAATGATCTATATGGTTTAAACCTTGTTGAAATTCATTAATTAAGTGGTGCTGGCATATTCTTTACCTCAGTGTAAAACTTTATCTTTCCATTTTCCCTGGTTTTCTTTTAATTAAATCCGAAATAGGCTATAGCCAGTCTTTTCTGTGATAGAATTACTTATGCAGAAAAAATCGAGAAAGGCTATTACGAACTCCAACGGATAATCAGAGTTAAAGCCTGTTCCAAGATAAGTAGGAACAGGCTTTAATGGATTCTACTGTATTATCTGGATCAGAGAATTTGGCCTTATCGGATCTCTTTGGAGACTAATTTTGCCATGATTTGGTTTCCTTTTTTATTCGGATGTACACCATCAGCAAATAATTTCCCGTATTTTTCCATTGGTTCGTGCAAATCAACAAGTGTTGCTCCAGTCTTTTCAGCTGCCTGACGGATTAGAGGTACCATTTCATTGACTATTATCTCTTCCGTAATGTCATAATTGGTTTTGAAAACGGGAACAGGAAGACAAACATAAATTTTACCAGTTTTGGGCATGCTGGCTTTATAGGTCTCAATCATATCCACATAATTTTCCAGAAATTCATCCTTGAATTTCCAATTTTGTGGTTTGGAATCATTGGTACCTAATTTGATAACCAGAATATCAGGTGCAAAAGCTTTCACAGCCTCAAATTGAGGCTCGTCCCAATAAGGGTGGTCACCTTTCTTTAATAAAGTACGTCCACTAACACCAAAGTTGATCACTTTGTAATTCTTGCCTAATTTCTTTTGCATTTGAAGTGGATAGCTGTCAGGGTTTTCTCTCCCTGGTCCTTGGGTGATGCTATTGCCTACACAGGCAACTTTAATAGGTGCTTGGGCGAAAACCTCTTGCCCTATAAATAGCAATAGAATATAAAATAACTTGTTCATGAATTTTGGATTCGCTTAGAAAGTGGAAATTACATAATTTTTAAATGTTTTGGTCCTTTCATTTCTTTAAATTGCCTGCCAGTTGGAATTTTTCTGGTGCAATGAAATTGATTTACTTGGTCTTTAATGAGAAGTTTAACCTCCTTTCTTTGGATGTAGTAGCAGGGGCATGTGCAGGAATGTATTTTTTTGCCGATTTAATGAAAGTGGATTTGTCCTGGAAGATTTATTTGCTTTTGGGGCTTGCCGTGTGGAGCATTTATACCTTTGACCATTTATTGGATGCCAAAAAGGTGCAAGGTCCCGCCTTGTCCCAAAGACACAGATTTCATCAGGACCATTTTATTGTTTTATTGGTATTATTGTTCGTGTCGGTAATTTCTGGCGGTGTTTTGGCCCTATGGTTTTTGCCGTCATTAAAAATGCTAAGTTCTGGGCTTTTTCTTGCCTTACTGATTGTTTTGTCCATGGCGGGTCTGCGTTTGACAGGAAGAAAAACAGCAGCGATTAAAGAGTTCTCTACTGCCTTATTTTATGTGGCTGGACTCATTTTAATCCCACTATTAAATATTGACCTTTCATTTTCCTCAAATCATTGGTTGTACTTTTTAGGTGGATACCTTTTATTGGCCTGGTACAATCTGGTTTTTCTTTCTTACAGTGATGGAGAACAAGATTTGGCCGAAGGGCAGGTGTCAATTATGACGGTTATTGGCAAGGTGAAAACGCAAAAATTACTATGGGTTCTTACCTTTATTGGCCTAATTTACCTTGTTATCCTTTTCCTCTTCTTGCCCTCTTATTATCATATCTATACATTGATTTGGGGTTTAATGCTTTTGATGCATGTCATCAGTTTTGTAGAATCCCCCGTGGATAATAACATGAAAACGAGAAAGCGACTCGAGCTGGTCTTTTCACTACCTTTGTTGCTGTTGTTATTTTAACCCGAAATAGGAAATAGCTTATCCAAACCAAAAATGAAAAGACAGGATGATATAAATTTTAAGGATAAATATAATCTTATTGCTCCTATTTATGGTCCCTTGGCTTCATTGATTCTTGGGAAGCGTTTTCATAGAAGCAAATGGGCATTTTTAGAAATTATACAGCCCGGTGACACGGTTTGGTTAATTGGAGGAGGAACAGGCGTTACTCTGCCCGATATTTTAAAGAGATGTGGGAAAAAGGGTAAGGTAATATACATGGAGGCTTCAGTCAAAATGCTTGAAAAAGCAAAGGCCAGAATTCATTCTAATTTAAAAATCCAGGTTAAATTTATTTGCGCAGCTGATTTTAAGCTTTCCAAAAAAGATAAAATTGATGTCATTGTCACTCAATTTCTATTGGATGTTTTAACCGACCATTCTATTAATACCTTATTTGAGAAAGTCAGCCAAAATGTTTCGCACTCTACCCGTTGGCTATTTTTGGATTTTTATCCTGTGAAGAACAAAATATGGTTGATACGATTAATGATTACAGGCTTCAGTATACTGGCCAAACACCCGAGGAAGGAACTACCCGATTATGATTATTTTTTTCAAACCTGGGGTTGGCAAGAAATCAAAACTACCCACTTTGAAAAAGGATTCTACAGGGCCAAGGTTTATAAATTGGCACTAAAGCCTATCAAATCCGATATTATTTCTTTAAAATAATCGCCATTATAGGGGCCATAGAAATTCATGTCCCTTGCCTCATAATAATTGCCTGAATAGTATTTGTCAGGAGTGATGTATCCGATATACCCGCCGTTGAAAGTGGTGATAAATAAGGAAAGGCCAAGGGCTTCTGCTTGTTCCTCCCAAGCCTTATAAAAGACGCCTGAAACTTCACCGGAAGAAGAGATAAACAAGACATTCCCTATTCTTATCACATCGAAGTAGGCGGGACTTTCTCCAATGGCCCAGTTAAAAAGCCATGGTCTTAGTCGGAAATTGTCACTGATCCTGTAATGCGGTGAGCGCAGTTTTAATGGTAGTTTTGTGGCCATAACCTGGGTGCCTATTACTATCTTATCGGTCTGGTTATTTTTTACAACGGAATCCAAAGAGGAAGCATATTGCTTGATGCTCTTGATGTCATTTCCAGGGGCTTTAGGGCGATGGCTTCCCACGGATCCAGCTGCAAAAATGGCAAAGTCATGTCTTTCTTCCAGGGATTTTGAGAGGTAAAAGGGGTAATCTCCCGAAAGTCCCATAAACTTGCTACTAAGGCAGGTGGCATGCGCACTGTAGGTCATAAGTGAACAAGTCTTCCCGTTACGCTTCTCTAAAATTAGCTGCCTTATATAAGGGTCGATAGGGTCTGAGGCAATCAGTCGATTGCTTACAAAATCTGCCGCTTCTGACTTTTTGGTGCGAAGCGTTACTGTGTCCATATTGGACAAGGCCTTACCTATGGCCGAAAGGGTTCCAGTTGTAATATGGCTAACCAAGGTTTCGTCCCATCCTCCCATGGCCACTTTTCCTACAGGTCCGGGAATGGTTCCTCCCATGCCACTGTGCGTATGGGTGGCTGTGAAATAAATATGGTCTACCGGAAGTTGTTGTTTTTTAATTGCTGCTCGCAGGGCTTGAGCCAGTTCGGGATGAACAATCAGCAATTCATAATTAAGGAAAGCCACCTTAAATTGATCATTACCAACGATTATGGCTTTTACAAAACTGCTATCTTCAACATATTCATAAGGCCCTCTTGGTTTATAAGCGACTAGATTTACAGGGGTTTCAGGGGTGATATTTGCTTTGGCCCAACCTCCTAAAACATATCCATTATCTGCTCCCTCAAAAGTCAGGCTATCTAGCACTTGAAGGGTCTCCTTATAGTAAGCGGTTTCTTTGTATGGTGTCCAATCAACAGTCGTGACGGTCAATAATGCCAGTGCAAATAAAAAAATGAAGCACCCAATGACGATTTTTAAAAGGACTTTCATTTGCTTTAAAAATTAAACGGCTACCTCAACCATCATAGGTGAAGGTACCATGTTGACTATTTACAGTGACTTTTTTTCCTTGGTGATCCGTAACTCGACCGATAACTTTGGCTTCTACACCAAAATTAGCAGCAATAGCAATGACCTGATCGGCCCATTTTTCATCCAGGTATACTTCCATTCTGTGGCCCATATTGAAAACCTTGTACATCTCCTTCCAGTCAGTGCCACTTTCTTCCTGGATAATTTTAAAGAGCGGTGGTGTCTCAAAAAGGTTGTCTTTGATCACATGCAAATTGTCTATAAAATGCAGTACCTTAGTTTGTGCTCCTCCGCTGCAATGAACCAAGCCATGTATTGCCGCTCTATTTTCTTTCAATAAAGCAGCCATAATAGGCGCATAGGTTCTGGTAGGTGAAAGCACCAATTTCCCCATATCCAAGGGAGTACCTGGTGCTGGACTGGTTAAGTCATAGCTCCCAGAGTATACAAGCTCCTCAGGTACGGAAGGGTCAAAACTTTCCGGATAAGCAGATTGTATGCTTTTTCCAAAAACATCATGTCTTGCAGAGGTAAGTCCATTGCTACCCATTCCTCCGTTATATTCCGATTCATAAGTCGCCTGACCGAACGATGTCATTCCCACCACTACATCTCCAGCTTTTATGTTGTCATTAGAGATGACCTCATTTCTTTTCATTCGGCAGGTGACCGTGCTGTCCACTATGATAGTGCGCACCAAATCTCCGACATCTGCTGTTTCACCACCAGTGAGTACGGCATTGACACCATGATCCCTAAGCATCTGTAGCACTTCTTCTGTGCCATTGATGATGGCAGCAATCACTTCTCCTGGAATAAGGTTTTTGTTCCTTCCTATGGTGGATGAAACCAATATATTATCGACAGCACCTACGCAAAGCAGGTCATCTATATTCATGATTATAGCATCCTGAGCAATGCCTTTCCATACACTCAGGTCTCCTGTGGCCTTCCAGTAGAGGTAGGCTAGAGAGGATTTGGTTCCAGCACCATCCGCATGCATGATGTTACAATAGTCCGGGTCATTTCCCAAGACGTCTGCTACTACTTTACAGAAGGCTTTAGGAAACAGGCCTTTGTCTAGGTTGGAAATTGCTTGATGTACGTCTTCTTTGGAGGCGGAAACCCCCCGCTGCATGTACCTATCGTTCATAAACTAAGATTTGGAAAAAACAGATAAGGGGCAAAGATAAGCATTTTAGTCCGTGATTTCTATAACCTTAAACTCTGTTCTTCTGTTGACTTGGTGCTCTTCTTCAGTTTGGGCATTCTCGACAATCAACTGTCTTTCCCCATAGCCCTTGGCTTGTAGTCTGTCCGCTGCGATACCTTGAGAAACCAGATAGGCCACTGCAGATTCAGCTCTTCTTTGCGAAAGGTCATCATTGTAGGCATCTGTAGCCCTTACATCCGTATGGCTACTCAACTCAATGCGTATACCAGGATTGTCTTTTAGAATTTTAACTAGCTTGTCTAATTCCAGTGCTGCGTCTGGCCGGATAGCAGCCTTGTCCAGGTCATAATAGATGTTTTCAAGGACTATGGACCGTTCCAAAATCAACTGGTCAAGCACAATAGTGGTATCCAGTGTAATATTCGTGACATCCTGGATCAAGTCTTCTTCTGCAGGGGTTTTACCAATGGTACTATAAGGGACACTTTTGGTGAAGTAACCGCTTTTGGATGCGATCATAGAATATTTTTTCTCAGGCTCGAGCGGGAATCTCAAGCGTCCACTCTGACTTGTAAGGTTGCCATCTATGCTTTGGTTTTTGTCATCATAAAGCATTACACGTACCTGAGGGAGAATTTGCTCCTCTCCATTTTCAGCCGTTGTTTTTGTTACCACATTTAACAATACATTGACCACTTTGGGAGCTGGTGTCATGTCTTTGAAATAGTAGATGTCATCATCACCTTTGCCACCCTCACGATTGGAGGTGATAAAGCCTTCTTCAGGGTATTTGGTAAAGAAAATCCCAAAATCATCTGCTATAGAGTTAAAGTTGGGTCCAAGATTCAATACCTTGGCTTTGCCATCGACTTCCCTGTAAACAAAGATATCTAGCTTTCCAAATCCAGAATGACCATCGGAGGCAAAGTAAAACTCCCCATTTCCCAAAGGCCTTGGAAACATTTCATTGTCTGCGGTGTTGATTTCTGGGCCCATATTTACCCCGCTTCCAAAATTCCCAGAAGCCATTTTAGTTGCCTTGTATATATCTGTTCCACCATAACCACCAGGTCTGTTGGAAGCAAAATATAGTGTTTCCCCATCCAAACTAAAGGCTGGAGTAGAATTCCAATATTCAGGTTCGCCATTAACTCCCATGAAAGCAGGTTCGGTAAATCCACTACCATTGAAGTTTGAAGAAAAAAGACTTACATCGGGAAGGTCATTTCTACTGGTGCTGTTGCCCCGTGCATAAACGATCATGTTGCCATCCGGGCTTATCGCAATGGCTCCCTGATTTAGTCCTGACTCATTTTGAAACTCGGTAAGGGTTTGGACACTTTGGACATCTACATTGATTCCCTCTGCCCTGGTTTTAAATAACCTTGTATAACCTTGTCCTGTGCCTGCATACATGCCTCCAGCACCTCTTGAACTGGTAAAAAAAAGTTGATTCTCACTTACAATAGGGGCGTAGTCTATGCCTGTTGAATTAAGTAATTCATAATTTTCCAATTCATGATTAGGCCAGATAGGCGTTATGGAAGCTATTTCGTCAATGTTTTGGATTTCTTTTGTAGCAAGGGCAATTTTTTCATCGTCCATCGTCAGCGTTTTGGCCGCTTCAAAAGCTTCCTTTGCTGCATCATAGTCTCCTTTGCCTTTTAGGCTCTTTCCCTTATGATATTGGCTATCAAAACTGGCATCCTCAGCCGTGACCTTTTCATAATATTCAGCCGCCTTTTCTATTCGGTTAGAGAGTCTGTAGCTTTCTGCAATGTAAAAATTTGCCTCACTGTTTTCCGGTTCGGTTTCTAACAACCTGGAATAAGAAGCTATGGCCAGCTGATATTCTCCTATGTTGAATTGCGTTTGGGCCTTTTGTTGCAGACTGGTACAAGATGCTTGAAATACAAGCAATAAAACAGGAAGTAAACAGCGGTTTATTGGAAAGGTGAACTTTATGTTTCTCATACTATTTTTTCTCTCGCAGCATTAATTAGCAAAATATTTTTTTAGCCAACTTTTGTCAGCTTCAATCAGCCATTTGTCATTTAAGTCCGCAATTTTATTTACACTAGGATTAAACATCTTACTGGTGGACTGTAAAGATCCTTCCACCACATGATTTTTGATCTCAGGCAAAAAAGCCACCCTGACATTTTCACCGTCGAGGTAGGCAACTTTACCACTGTCCAATAAATTTATATTCAATTTAACTTCTATTTCTCTTAAAACCCTTACTGAGCTGTCTATAGAGCATCCACTCGCTCCCAACTGACTTTCATCAACAGAGAGGACAATGAATTGGTTATACTTCAAGTCAAAAGAACTAGGCATCTCAGCTCCATGTGTATTCCACTGGTTACAGAAGGCAACTAATTTTGATATAATCCAAATCTTTTCCTGCTCATCGAAAGGGCGATCAGACTGATAGATCCAAATTTTCGCATCTTTTGGCATATTTTCAAATGGTACGTACATGATTGGCTCCTTTAAATATATATCCTTTACAAATTTACAAATATTGTCAGGTATTACCTGACAATTATATTAAACGAAGATAGATTTATTATGATACAAAATTTTTTTAAGTTCCCTTAAAAAAAGTTTAAAACCAAAAGCGAGGTGTATTTCTAAACCAGCGAAATCCACTAAAGACCTATAACTGCTGATCTTTAGCGATCAGCTCAGCCAGATCGAGAACATTTACCTCCTTTTCTTTCTCCTTGTTTTTTATGCCATCTGTCATCATCGTAAGGCAGAAAGGACAACCCACAGCTATGGTTTTGGCTCCCGTTTGCAAAGCTTCTTCCGTGCGTTCTACATTGATGTCTTTTTTTCCTTGTTCAGGTTCTTTAAACATCTGTGCACCGCCAGCTCCACAGCAAAGTCCTTTGGACTTGCATCGCTTCATCTCAACCAATTCCATGTCCAGTGCTTTGATTACCGCTCTTGGGGCTTCATACACATCATTTGCCCTGCCCAGAAAACAACTGTCATGAAAGGTGATTTTTTTGCCTTTAAATTCACCTCCTTCTTTCATGACGATCTTGCCATCGTTGATTAACTCTTGCAAATATTGAGAATGATGAACCACCTCATAATTGCCACCCAAAGCTGGGTATTCATTTTTTATGGTATTGAAACAGTGGGGACAGGCAGTTACTATTCTTTTTACCTGATAGCCATCCAATACCTGGATATTGCTCATGGCCTGCATTTGGTACAAGAATTCATTGCCAGCCCTTCTTGCAGGATCTCCGGTGCATGTCTCCTCATCACCAAGCACAGCAAAGTTTACCCCTACTTTATTTAGGATTTTGACAAATGCCAAGGTTACCGCCTTGTATCGGTCATCAAAAGAGCCAGCACAACCTACCCAAAATAAAATCTCCGGAGCATCTCCGGAAGCCATCTTTTGGGCCATGGTTGGGACTTTAAAGCTATCACTCATAATATCGAATTTTACTTTTTTTCTTTATTTAAATCAGATGCCCAGTTAAACCGATCTGTTGGAGGGAACTTCCAAGGTGCAAAACTGGTCTCAATATTTTGGAACATGGCATTCCATTGTGCAGGGCTACCACTTTCTTCCATTGCGGTATACCGCCTCAATTCTATAATAATGGCCAAAGGATCGATATTTACCGGACAAGCTTCCACGCAGGCATTGCAGTTAGTACAAGCATTAATCTCCTCCTGTGTGATATAATCTCCCAAAAGGGATTTACCATCATCCAGCCCTTTTTTTCCAGCGAATAAATTGTTACTTACTTCCTCTGCCCTGTCCCTGGTGTCCATCATTATTTTGCGGGGAGATAATTTTTTACCTGTAAGGTTTGCAGGACATTCGGCCGTACATCGTCCGCATTCTGTACAGGAAAATGCGTTCATCAGGTTTATCCTGGAGAGGTCATTGATGTCCTTGGCGCCAAACCTACCCACCTCGGCCGCTTCAGGAGATGGCTGATCATTTGTCAATCCCAACATCATTTTTACCTCATGGGTCACTGTCTCCATATTGGCTATTTTTCCCTTGGGTTCTAGATTGGAATACCAAGTATTGGGAAAGGCCAGGAATATATGCAGGTGTTTGGAATAAGTAACATAAATAGCAAAACCCAAAATACCGATGATGTGAAACCACCAAGCAAATCTTTCTATCAATACCAGTGTACTGGCTTCCAATCCTTCGAAAAGTCCATGGATGCTTCCGCTTATCCAGAGACCTCCTAGTGGAATATATCCTCCAACACCCCTGTAGGCTAAAATCTGATCCGAAGCATTCATGGTCAATATCGCCATCATCAGGACTATTTCAATTACCAATATCAGGTTGGCATCTAATTTTGGCCAGCCTTTTAGTTCGATCATGCTAAGTCTTGGTACCTTGGTAATGTTCCTACGGACAAGAAAAATCACGCAGGAAATGAGTACACCCATGGCCAATAACTCGAAAAAATTCATTGCTATGGAATAAAACCCAGCCAGAAAAGGGGCAAAAATCCTATGGGTACCCGCTATTCCATCTATAATAAATTCCAAGACTTCGAGGTTGATGATCACGAAAGAAACGTATATGACCAAATGGAGTAGGGCAGGGATCAGGTTTTTGAACATCTTCTTTTGCCCGAGGGCTACCAAAAACATGGTTTTCCATCTTTCTGCAGGCTTGTCATTGCGTTCTATGGGTTTGCCCAATTGGATTGTTTTTCGGATATAGTTTATTCTTTTGTACAAAATATACCCTGCTGTACCTAAAACCAATAAAAAAAGCACTTGTGGTAAGCTACTCATATTGAATGTGTTATTATTTATCCACTATTTTTTTAATAAAATTGCTTGTACAAAAGTAACAAATACCTACCTTTGCATCACTTTCAGCGGTGATGTAGCTCAGTTGGTAGAGCATCGGACTGAAAATCCGTGAGTCGGTGGTTCGAGCCCACTCATCACCACAAGCCCTGGTATTTCTAGGGCTTTTTTTTTGTCCTTTATTTTTAGCAAATGAATTTCGGTATTTTGCATGCTTTGATTTTTTATATTCATTGATTAGGCAAATTAATAAATAGTCAGGAGGCAAACTATATATTTTATTTTTAAACTGGGATTATGCAATAAGATTTGTAATAGAATGCCTATTGCGTATTTCAAGGTAAACCCACGGAACAAGCCACTTGTTCTTGCTTACCAGCATTAATTTTGTGATTAACCCTTATATTCAAAAAAGTTTCTCGCCAATAGTGTAACCTTTTTGTTTCCCGACCATCATCTTACTACATGAAGTCCTTTTTTGAATCACAGATATGGCCCTTAAAGAACAGGCTTTACCGGTTCGCTATATTATGGCTGAAGGACAGGGATAAAGCGCAGGACGCAGTCCAAGAGACCATGACCAAAGGATTTGTGCAACAGGAATACCTTTCTTCTATCGAGAACCCCACTGGATGGATGGTGAAGACTTTGAAAAATGAGGCACTCCAGCAAATCAGGGAAGCAGGAAAATGGGGGACACTGGAAGAGGAAAATATACTTTTCAGTGCGGTTGAGATGGATCAGGAAGATGGAAGTCTTAAGGAATTCTATTCAGGGATTCAATCGATCCGTTCGGAGAAGCCATCAGGGATCCAAATGCCTGTCCAAAGATTTCCATGGCAAAAGCTGGCAGCAGTACTGCTGTTTTTTCTTACCGTCAGTGCTTGCTGGCGGGGTTATAAGGAGTATGAGCAACAGCAGCAGGCCTTGGCATACCAGCAGGTAGTGGAGGCCATGGGTAAAATCCAGCTAAACCTGAGAAAAGGCACCAGCCCACTTGGAAAGCATGGAGAAGATCAAATACCTCAATTCCGGTGCGAATTGGTATGACAACAATAAAAATAATTAGCGATGAAAAAGACAATATTCCTGGCACTGTGGCTATTGCCATGGGTAGTACAGGCCCAAACTGAAGTCATTGAGCAGTTTTATGAGAAATACAGGCAGGATGAACGCTTTTCAAGGGTATATATCAGTCCATAGCTGATGCAAATGGCCGGTAGTTTCCTGAATTCCAACATGGATCAGAAGGATGAAGATGCCGAAAACCTTATGGAGCTGATCACCAAAGTCAAAGGCATTAGAATCCTGTCTGCCGAAAAAATTGGTGGTTTAGCATTGTTCAATGAGGCAATGGAAGATTTGAAAAAAGACCTGTACGAGGAGCTCATGGATGTGAGGGACAAAGAATGTTCCCTAAAATTTATTGTCAGGGAAGAAGGGGGCAGGATCAAGGAATTGCTTATGGTGTCGGGGTCTACCAGCGAATTTATGGTGGTCGAACTGGAAGGTCGCTTTGACCAGAAAACGCTGGCCAAGGTAGGAAAGGGGATTTGACTTCCTTTTTTTTTCACTGTAGCGTTGAATATTACTTGGTATGAGCGAGCCAATAATTGGCTATAACAAAACGCAGGTAAAAGCACTTTAGGTATTTCACCTATATTTCCCCTGGTAACTTTCCCTAATCTAAAATTAATTTCCCATGTTTTTTTGGCAAAATGGACGAAGTCTTCTTTGCGCTTCCTGAAAGATCTTCACCATAAAATTTAACTGTCAACTTGTCCATTTCCCCCCCCCGATTTTCTTAAAATAGCCTTGACCTTATGGTTCATCCCAATCCATATCCCAATAATCAAACCATAAAAGTTGATCCTGATAGGTATAAAGCGAGGAAAAATATTACCACCTAACAATCTTATCTAAATTTTATTGAATCTGTTTATTCTTATAAAAGATTTAAAAAATTCTAATTTTGGCATAGTTTTTTCTTGTTAATAATTTACATTTAGATAAACTACTATTATTATGAAAACAATTAATTATTTTCTTTTTATCGGGGCAGCATCTATGGCATTTGCCTGTGGATCTGGATCCAATAATTCCGGGGATGATGCCACCGATAGCCATGAAATGGCAGATAACCAAATGGGTAACATGGAAAGTGAAACCATGATGACTGAGAAGTCAGCAACAGCCCTGCTTTCAGCGGCAAGTGGAAGTAATGTTTCAGGAACCGCCACCTTCACCCAAACAGCTGATGGAAAGGTTAACATGGTATTGGCAGTGGAAAATTTGAAAGCAGGAGAGCATGCGATCCACCTTCATGAAAATGGAGATTGTAGTGCAGCAGATGCTACTTCTGCTGGAGGTCATTGGAACCCAGCAGAGGATGACCATGGCAAAAGAGGTGAAAATGAATACCATGCGGGTGATATCGATAATATGACTGTAGGCGAAGATGGTAAAGGAAACCTCGAAATGGTGGTTGAAGGATGGTCTATCGGTGATGGACAGAATTCGGATATCCTTAATAAAGCGGTTATCATTCATGCCGATGCCGATGATTTTACTTCTCAACCTTCGGGTGCAGCCGGTTCGAGGGTGGCCTGTGGGGTGATACAGGAAGCAGGTTAATTAACAACTGCTGGAAAAAACACCCATTTTGTACACCTTCTGTATCAATTCAGGGTAAAATAATTACCGCATAGAAACGGAAAAAAATAAAATATTATTCAGTTTCCCTTTTCTGATCCTATCCACCTTTTTAATGGAAAGTATACTGGAAAAGGACCAATGCATTTAAAGCCCAATGGTGTTATCCATTGGGCTTTTTCATGAACAGTTTTTTCCTGATCTGAATTCATTTTTATGATGTTTTGACCAATTCTACAAACCGATTTCGAGGTAAGGTCGTCTTAAAACACCCATCAAATCGTCACTGCGAACCCTTTTTGGGGGGGATTACTGCGGTGGGGAAAGGGTGTGGCAGTCCCGTCGTGCCGGGGATTCCTACGGCTTTATCCACCCATAGCCCTCTCTAAGCCTACCAGTTGACGATTCATTTATGAAAATAAGGTCGTCTTAAAACACCCATCAAATCGTCACTGCGAACCCTTTTTTGGGGGGGATTACTGCGGTGGGAAAGGGTGTGGCAGTCCCGTCGTGCCGGGGATTCCTACGGCTTTCTCCACCCATAGCCCTCTCTAAGCCTAACGATGATGTATGTATTTAGGTAATTGAAATTCAATTAGTTAAAAATACACATCGTCATCTGGATTTCTGCGTTTTTAAAATGTTAATTCTAGGGATGACGTTTTTTTTGTGAAATTGGGTCGACCTCATGTTAATATTTTGAATAATGCCTGTAATGGTTTTAATTGAAGTACCTTTGAAATCGTATTATTGATCTGTAGGTATTAATTATAATTATCCCCTTCCACTAATTCAGCCAATTGCTGTTGCTTACTTTTTTAAGCCTTTATTTCGATTGGTTCAACCCGGATGTTAAAATAGAATGGCTATTTGCCTATTTCGGGTTAAACGCTAGTAACCAACTTAATGCCTGGGTGCTAGGAATTACCATCTAAAAGAAATTTTAATCTTGCGTTTTGCACCTGTCATTACTTTGCAATGCGCCACAAAGCAAAAAATATGGCTTTATTAGAAATGGGTGTAATTGGTACTTCGAAAAAAGAAGATGAAAGACGTGTTCCTATTCATCCGGAACATTTAAAAAGACTTCCAGAACCTATTCGCAAGCAACTTATTTTTGAAAAAGGGTATGGCCTGCCTTTCAATGTAGCCGACAAAGAGATTAGTGATTTGACAGGTGGAATTGCAAGCCGAAGTGAAATCTTGTCAGACATTGGAGCGGCCATAATAGCCAAACCAATCCTTTCTGATATGGAAGAACTTAAAGAGGGAGGCTTGCTTTGGGGTTATCCCCATTGCGCCCAACAAAATCATATAACCCAAATAGCAATAGATAAAAAACTGACCTTGATTGCTTTTGAAGACATGTATGTGTGGAGTCCCACCGGACAAATAGGAAGACATACTTTTTATAAAAACAACGAAATGGCTGGCTATTGTGCCGTTATCCATGCCCTTCAATTAAAAGGGATAGATGGTCATTATGGAAATCAAAGAAAAGTTATCATCTTTAGTTTTGGAGCAGTAAGTAGAGGGGCAATTTATGCCTTGAAGGCACATGGTTTTAGAGACATTACCATCTGTATACAGCGACCTGATCACGAAGTGAGAGAAGAAGTGTTAGATGTGCACTATACCAGAATAAGAAAAGGAAATGAAAATGAGCCCAGGCTGATTGTAGTAGAACACGATGGCACAGAAAGGCCATTGCTGGAGTTAATCAACGAATCTGAAATAATAATTAATGGAACCTATCAGGATACAGATGATCCCATCAATTACGTCATGGAAGAGGAGAAATCAATGCTCAATCCCGGTTCATTATTTATCGATGTGAGCTGTGACGAAGGAATGGGCTTTTACTTCGCCAAACCCACCACCTTTAAAAACCCGATGATAGCAATTGATACCATTGACTATTATGGAGTAGACCATACGCCAAGTTATTTTTGGGAAAGTGCTTCCAGGTCCATTTCGGCTGCGATGATTGTACATTTGCCATTAGTGATCTCAGGTCGTGAATGTTGGAAGGAAAGTCTGACCATTACAAATGCAATAAACATTGACAAAGGTGTCATCGTAAAAGACACTATCCTTAGGTTCCAGAACCGCAATGCAAACTATCCACGTCCAATAAATCCGGTCCTAAACTAGTCCGGTGAGGGGGTGATTTTATCTTATAAACAAGGATTTTTTCAGGGTATACCAAAGTACAACGTAAAATATGACTGCAGCTATTAAAATAAACAAGCCGGAACCGATTGCTTCCGCGAAACCAAAAGCCATCTTTGATGGCACAACAGACATTAAGCTTTCTATTGAGGCCTTAGAGGCCGGTAAGCAGGTATTGATTACAGCGTTTTATAGCAATGGTTTGTTGCTTATGAAGGAATTGAAAGCACATCTTCAAAAAAAGTTTCCTAACAAGACTTTTCAGGAGCAGCGTGAATACAGGGCCGCCTACCATAAGCTATCCAATCTTGTTTTGATAGAAATTGCAGCCAATAAATTGGCGCTTAAGAAGGCCCCTTTTATTGGTTGGTTGGAAGAGTTGTATCCGGAAAACAGTGATTTCTTATTGACCTTTCCTCAAGTCCAAGGGCTAAACAGTTCCTGGGAATGGCACAAAAATGGGATGACTATTCCTGTGCTTAGGAATAAATTACATCCCTACTACGGCACCTACTTCCCAACGCGTTTCGATCATTTGGCGCTGTTCGACCAGTGGCTAAAACGATATACTGGTCCGAAAAAAACAGCCATAGACATTGGGGTGGGTAGTGGTGTACTCTCCTTGCAAATGGTACAGTATGGTTTTCAGAAGGTCTTTGGTACAGACACCAATCCCAATGCGATTGTTGGCTTAACAGCCTTTATGGGAGACACTAAATTGTCTCGGAAGATCGAATTGGATTTTGGACATCTTTTTGGAAAGTGGGAGAAGCAGACCGAACTGATTGTGTTTAACCCTCCATGGTTACCCGCAGCTAGCACGCCAGAAAAGATGGATACAGGCATCTATTACAATGAAAAGCTGTTCCCTGATTTTTTTGCAGAGGCAAAGAAAAGGCTCTTTCCGGATGGAAAACTAGTGCTCTTGTTCTCAAATTTGGCCCAAATAACAGACATAACGAAGGATCATCCCATAGAAAAAGAACTGGCTGAAGGCGGGCGTTTTCAATTGGAAAGATGCTTCAAGAAATCAGTGAAAGCGGCTTCAAAGAAAACAAAGCGCGACCAGAATTGGCGCGCTGAAGAAGTGGTAGAACTTTGGGAGTTGACCCATAAATAATTTGAATGTTGCTTGTGGATCAGTTCCCGAGCTGGAGGAACCAACCCAGTAAATGGGAATCATTGCTGGGAGTGAGTTCCGCAACTGTGCTGACTATTGAAAGTTTTTTGCTGGGAATGGTAAAGTTTTAGGGAGAGAGGCCGCAACAGGGAATCATACTTAATTTATGCGAAGGAATCCCGATGCCATTCATTGATTTGGAGTATTTTCAAAGCAATTCCTTACTTTAATAACCTGAGTTCGATTATAGAATAGTATGAATTGGGGGTACTAATCCTTTTCGAAGCAAATGGGGAATTGCCTGATAACGCAAACCATCTAAAAATCGACTCAAATCTTATTTCCAGCAACTCCCTCTTAATTAAGGGGGCTAGGGGGATTTCAACGGAAATATCAACTTACAACGAATTGATATTTGGGACGATGGCGGAAAAACCCCCCATTTCCTCCGCTGCGGAGGAGGGATTTACCTGGTCTGCTTTTCTGTGTCTATTTCAAGAATGGTACTGCTTGACCAAATAAACGTCATCTTACCGGTAAGTATATAAATCGAACTCAGGTTAATACCTATCTTGGGTAATTATTTCTTGGGTTAAAGGGTATAATTATGGAACATAAAATCAAGTCAATCAGGCCATTTATTGGCGCCAAAGATTATGGGCTGTCCCGTCAGTTTTATAAAGACCTTGGGTTTGAAGAAGTGTTAATTCCCAGCAAAATGTCCTATTTCAAATCCGGAGATTTTGGCTTCTACCTGCAGGATGCCTACGTAAAAGATTGGGTAGACAATTCAATGGTATTTATGAAGTCCAAGACCTGGATGAGCACTTTGAGAAAATAAGAGCCCTCAACCTGCCCCAAAAATACAAAGGCGTAAAGCTCTCAAAAATCGTCTACAATCACTGGGGAAATGAATTCTTCCTACATGATCCCTCAGGCATTTTATGGCATATTGGGGTGTTTTTGGAGTAGGTTTTTTTCCTTGGTAGATTTTGGTTATATACGGATTTACCTGTATATATGAATAGGGCTTTCAGCTTTAGATTAGATAATCATGGAAATTAATGGCCACATTGTCATAAATATTTTTAAAACTATCAAAAACCCATTAGATTAGTATTGTAAACACATTGACATATATACTAGTAGGTATGTCTCTATGATTGGGGCCAATTTCAAGCAGGGAAAAACCCAGTTTTGATAATTTTAAATTTTGCGCATGTACAACATTAGAGAACAAATTCGATTTATTGACCTTTTTTGTGGAATTGGTGGTTTCCGGATAGCATTTGAAGAATCCTGTCAAGAAGTTGATATTAATGCCAAATGTGTGTTTTCTTCAGATATAGATAAATTTTGCCAAGATTCATACGAAGCCAATTTTGGAGAAAGGCCCCATGGAGATATAACACAAATAGACGAAAAAGATGTGCCGGATCACGATATTCTTTTTGCAGGATTTCCATGTCAACCTTTCAGCATTATTGGACAAATGAAAGGCCTAAGTGACACTCGGGGAACTCTGTTTTTTGATATAGCTCGTATTATCAAAGAGAAGCAACCAAAGGCTTTTATATTAGAAAACGTCAAGCAACTTGTTGGCCATGACGAAGGGAAAACTTTAAAAGTTATTTTGAAAACACTAACTGAACTTGGCTATCATGTTCAATATTCTGTTTTAAATGCGCTTGATTACGGTTTACCACATAAAAGAGAAAGGATAGTTATTGTTGGTCATAAAGAACCAATTATGTTTACTTATCCGGACCCAGTAAGACCTTATAAACCATTAACTGAAATCCTTCAATCAAAAGTTGATGAGAAGCACTATGCTTCAGATTACATTCGCACAAAAAGAGATGAGAGCCATAATTCCTCTTTTTATCCTTCAATTTGGCACGAGAATAAATCTGGTAATATTTGCTCATATCCATATTCCTGCGCATTAAGAGCAGGAGCGTCTTACAACTATTTGCTTGTAAACGGAGAGAGAAGGTTGACACCAAGAGAAATGTTTAGATTACAAGGTTTTCCAGATTGGTATAAAATTGTAGTAAGTGATGGGCAGGCTAAAAGACAGGCTGGGAATGCTGTTCCTGTGAACATGATTAAGGCCGTTGTTCAAAAATTGCTCCCATATATTGCAACCTCACTTGATCAAGCATCAGTTCTTAGGGAATATGATTTAAAAAATAACCCTAATTAATGGGAAAGCAATCTCCCAAACTTAGGACAGTTAATAAGTCCATCCCTCCTTATAAATTAAATGAATTTGGTTCTGAATTCCCCTACATTCTAGCCAAAGAAATCGTTTATCTACTTGCTTCAAAAGGTAAAGGTGTACTTGAAGGGCCCGAATGGGAAGAAATTTTCGCACTTTGTATAGGCGCAGATTGGAAGCCTTCAAATGTTGGGCTCGATGATGTTGTTTTAGGGAATACTGCTTGGGGAGCAAAAACAGTAAAATCAGGGGTTAAGGATTTTAGAACTTTGAATAAAGTTCGATTGATCTCAGGGAGAAATTCAATCGTTTATTCTTTTGGGGGAACTACTGATATTTCAGCGGATCCAAATGTTGTCGGTGGTCAAGTATTAGAGATTTGGAATGAAAGAGTTTCTTCAATAAGAGAAAAATTCAAACACCTTAGAACAGTTGTGATGGTAAAATCAAACGACTTATTACAAGTTGGCGTATTTGAATTTGACACAATTCGCTACGATCCTGAACTATTTGATTTTTCGTGGAACAAGAATGGTAATTTGGAAGGGTTTAACCATGGGACTGATAACAAAAGGTTTGTTTGGCAACCACATGGGTCTCAATTTACAATTATCGAAGAAGCCCCAAGAAATAGTTTGATTTTAAAGTTAAAAAAACCAGATGCTTTAGATAAGAATAAAGTGCTGGATGCAATCGGATTTAATAAAACTTGGGTTACAATTGAAAAAAGAGAATAAAATTGCCATTGGCAATTATGCTTAAAGACGCTAAGTTAAACAATTTCACCTTCAAAAATTACTAATTTTTTTAATTTTATTACTATATTTAGTTGAGTTAGATGGAGTTATAGTAGGTTAAATCGGTTATGGAAAGATGAAATGTATTCAAAATTGCTGGTAAACTGACAAAAAAAGATGGGGAGCTGAGGGAAATGCAAGGGGACCCGTCAGAAATAGGAAAGGAACCTGCAAAAACGCATTACGAAAATTGAAAGTTTACCATTGCTACCGCAGGCCTAAGAAAACACAGGTAGACAATTCAATGGTATTTATGGAAGTGGAGGACATGGATGCGCATTTCGAAAAAATAGAAGCCCTCAACCTTCCCCAAAAATACAAAGGCGTAAAGCTCTCAGAAATCGTCTACAATCACTGGGGAAATGAATTCTTCCTACACGATCCTTCGGGCATTTTATGGCATATAGGAGTGTTTTTGGGGTAGGGATTGTTCCTTATTCCACAAAAATGTAAAATGCTTAAACACTCTTAAATTTAGTAAAATCAAGAGAGTATCAGGTCTAGGTACTTATTATCAATTGGTTAAATTTCATGTAATGAACTAGAGAATCTGTTTAACACTTTATAATTTTTTTGCTGATGTTAAACTCAATGCCTAAAACCAAAAGATATACTTTTCCTGTTCAGTTTGAAATAATTTTCATTAATCAATTCTAAAAACTATATTTGACAGAAATTGTCAAGTTAATACTATCAAATGGAAACTGTTGGAGAGATATTAAGAAGTCGTAGGCAAACACTTGGACTTCTTTTAAGGCAAGTGTCAGCATATGCTGATATTGACCAAGCTATTCTGAGTAAGATAGAACGTGGTGAAAGGAAGCCAACAAAAGGTATACTTGATAAGCTATCAGAAATATTGAAACTAGACAGAGATGAATTATTGATTCAATATATGAGTGAAAAAATCGCATATGATATTGTTGAACAAAACTGTTCAACTAGAGTATTAAAAGTTGCTGAAATGAAAGTGAAATATTTAAAATCGCATCTGATAAAAAATTGACTATGCAAGAATTAACTACCAATCAAGATGAAGTTAGCATAGTTGACGAGCCCCAATTAGCTGTAAAGTATTGCAAAAGTGGGCATTCTGTAAAATCACGAGATCAAAGAACCTTAAAGGTGCTTTCTCTTTTTTCGGGATGCGGGGGTATGGACTTGGGTTTTGAGGGTGGTTTTTCTGTTTTAGCATCTTCGGTAAATGAAATGCTTCATTCTGACTTCATCGAAAAAAAAGCAGACAATGGTTTTGTTCATCTAAAGAAGACACGTTTCAAAACAATTTTCGCAAACGACATATTGAATGACGCTCGGAATGCTTGGGTAAATTATTTCTCGAAAAGAGGACATAACTCCGAAGACTTCCATACAGACAGTATTGTTGATTTAGTAAAACTTCATCGAAGTGGTACTGAAATATTCCCGCAAGAAGTTGATATAATTACAGGAGGGTTTCCTTGCCAAGATTTCAGTATTGCAGGTAAGCGAAATGGGTTTACTTCTCATAAAAATCATAAAGGCGAATTAAACGCACAAAATACTGCAACAGAGGAAACTCGTGGGCAATTGTATATGTGGATGAAGCAGGTAATTGAGATTTCCAAACCAAAAATTTTTATTGCTGAAAACGTAAAGGGTTTAATTAATCTATCTAATGTAAAGGAAATTATTCAAAGTGACTTTTCTGCAATAGGAGATAATGGATACATAGTTTTAAATCCTCGTGTATTGCATGCAGCTGACTATGGTGTGCCACAGTCTCGAGAGCGTGTTTTTTTTATAGGTATAAAGAAGTCTGCACTAAAAAAATCTGCACTTGAAGAACTAAAGAAAGAGAATATCTCTAACAGGTATGACCCATATCCACAGCGCACTCATTCCTATACAACCGATGGGGATCGTTTGAAACGCCATGTTGATTTAAATGAACTATTCGCCAACTTAGAGGAACCTGAAAATACTGAAGATTTATCTCATAAATATTTCTCAAAGGCTAAATTTATGGGGAAGCATTGTCAGGGTCAAATAGAAATTAAACCAAACGGAATTAGCCCAACAATTAGAGCTGAGCATCATGGGAATATTGAGTTTAGGAGACTGTCTGAAAAGAATGGAGGCTTGCTTGTTAATGAGCTGTCTAGAGGTTTGAAAGAAAGAAGGTTAACGCCAAGGGAGTGCGCCTTAATTCAAACTTTCCCTTCAGACTATGATTTTGTTGTTCAAAGCAAGTTAGGACGAAAAGGATCTTTTCTGGTAAGTCCATCAAAAGCTTATAAAATTATTGGCAATGCCGTCCCGCCTCTTCTTGCATATAATTTAGCTAAGCGAATAGAAAGCAATTGGGACTTATATTTTAAGAAGTAAGATGGTTGTATCAATTAATCCCGGACCAAACCACGATGAGTTTAATTTACTCCTAAATTCAACTATCAATGAGTTAAATGCCCATGCCAAGATATCTCCTAAAAAAATTGAACAATTACGAGGTAATAAGCTTGAACCATATGTTCAGGCAGTCATGACCGATTTGGCTGTGGGTTCCAAATTTGAAAACTCTATTGAATCAATTGGAGGACAAAAATTTCCAGATATTGTCGCTAAAAAATTCTATGGAGTTGAAGTTAAGACTACAACCCAAAATCATTGGAAAACAACAGGAAATAGTGTTTTAGAATCTACAAGAGTTGAAGATGTTGAGCGCATTTATATGCTGTTTGGGAAGTTGGGACTGCCAATAGAATTTAGGTCAAGAGCCTATGAAGAGTGTCTGGCGGAAGTTGTAGCAACACATTCGCCTAGATATCTAATTGACATGAATCTAGAAAAAGGCAAAACAATTTTCGACAAAATTAATATGCCTTACGACTCTTTAAGAAAAAAGAAAAACCCAATAAAGCCGTTAACGGATTATTATAAAAGCAAGCTTAAACCCGGACAGGATTTATGGTGGATTGATCAAGAAAATAGCAAATCGAGTAATTTAGTTATCAATATCTGGAACTATCTTAGCTCTGAAGAACGGCAGAATTTAAATAACCGAGCCATGGTATACTTTCCTGAGCTTTTCAGTAATAGAAGTGATAAGTTTTCTCGCCTAGCCATTTGGCTTGTAACAAGAGAAGCTATTGTCTGTCCAAATGTAAGGGACAACTTTACTGCTGGAGGAAAAGGTGGTTATCTAATTAATGATAAACCTTACATAAATATCCCTCGAGTTTTTTTGAATCTATTTGATAACATTAATTCTGTTATGAAAATTCTGAATGATACATCTGCTATTGATCTTTCTGAATATTGGAATCAAAAGACGACTGAAAAAAGAAAAATAAGTGATTGGGTGGATTTGGTAAATGTGCATTCAAAGACAATTAACACTGCAAGTCATTTAGACTTAAAAAACATGCTTAGCCTTTTAGTCTTTGAATAGCCAAGTCTCTTAATTCAACTACTTAAAACAAAGGATAATTCGAATCCCGTGTGTATTTATCCAAAGGAACGCTTCATTCTTTGCCATGTTTTTTAAAAGCTCAGATTGATTCAAGAGTGTCTCTTATAAATGTGATTCATAGAATTAAACCCTCCCCATCAATCAATAACGGCTTCGAAAAGCCCTACATTTCGAGGCCTAATCCTTGGTACCAATAAATAAACACCCAATTCCCATTTCTTTCCCTATTCTCAAATCATATTTAGGGCGTGAAAATTTTATAATCGAAGAAGAAATAAAACTACAGCATAGTATAACAGCATCGTTAGAGAAAGAGAATTTCTTGAGAGAATGGTGGCAAAAAGTATGAATTAGATGGCCGAAGTTATACGGAAAAGGACACGGAATCTGGTATAGAATGGAATCCATTTGACCATCTTGAATTGGTAGTCGAATATACGATGTCTGACAGTAGGTATGGAGATGCGCTGTCCAACAACCAACAAAAAGTAAATCTGATGCTCATCCAAGCACAGGAAGCCTTTGATTCATCCAACTTTTAAAGCCTGATTATAGGTCGCCTCAGGGCTAAAAAGCCAGACTTGCACCTACTCATTCACAGGGCTATCCCCCTGTGTTAAGGGAATCACCCTTTCATGGCTATGGAATTGTTAAAGTAAGGACATCCATTAAAGAATTAAAAAAAATCAAACCACAGTTATATCAAAAATGAATTGCCGATAGGTTTTAAATGCCCCTATAATATGTTTAAATTTGGCAAGATTTTTAAAATAAAAAAACCATGAAAAACTTAAAACTAATTGCCTTAAGCTTATTACTGCTTGCCAATTTTAGTTGTAATAATGCCAATAAAAGCACCGAAACTGAAACAGAGGTTGTAGTGGAAAACAACTTTACATTGGTAGAAGATTCCACAATTGTAAGCTTCGTTGGTTATAAGTTCACAGAAAAGGCACCCGTTGGAGGGGAATTCACGAAAATCAATATCAGCAATTTCGGTGATGGAGAGACTGCACTCGAAGCCATGAACGGCACCAAGTTTAGCATCCCGGTAAGTAGCTTATTTACCAATGATGCTACTGGTTCAAGAGATCCTAAACTTTTAGAATTTTTCTTTGGCGCCATGGAGAATACAGAACTTATCTCAGGCGTATTTAAAATGGCTGATGATAACAAGTGCTCTATTGATGTTACCTTAAATGGAACAACACAAAATATTCCATTGGAGTACTCTACCATTGATGATACCAAATTTATCTTTGATGGTGTGATGGAACTAGAAAACTGGGATGCCTTGGGAGCTGTTGCTTCTATTAATAAGGCCTGTGAGGCTTTACATACCGGAAAAGACGGTGTGAGCAAAACCTGGAGCGAAGTGGCTGTGCATGCAGAAGTAGTGCTGGAGAAAAAATAAATAACGCTCACCTTACTGCTATAAGCCCCCCATCAAAAATTGTTTTGTTGGGGGGCTTTTTCTTTGTTCATCTCAGGGTCTTTTAACCCGGATTCCATGACGTGGAAAAGTAACGTTAGATAGCTAACTTGGCGCTCGTGATTTTGTCAGGATTGTTACTAAAAAAAAGCTACAATACCGCCAAAATCATCGGGATATGATTTCTTAACCCTTGAAAACCTGGGCTATTAATTTGGGATTCTTGAATTGCACTCTAAAATTCTTCGACTTGGTATAAATTCAAAAAGATTTAGATGGAATTATGCAATAGATATCCTTTTGCATAATTCGGGTTTAATAGGGATTGACTCGAAAAAGAACAGTTGATATTGGATCCATATTAATCTGGATTTGATTGGTAGAATCGGATAGAACCTTGTTCGCTAGCGGATCAATCACCTGTGCATAAAAGGGCAGCTGAATGATTTTTTCTCCACCATCAACTGAATGTAAACTCACCCAATTCCTTCCTGCATAGCAAATGTCTTCGGTAGTAATGTATTGGTGAACACCGGCTTCTTTCCAGATTTCCCTTAGTTCTGTAGGGCTCCATTGCCACTTTTCAGCCAAAAATTGAGGGGCTTTTCCTGGACGGTTGAGGGTTGTTCCTTTATCATTTGTCCACAAAACGGTTTTGCCCATATTTTCCCAGCTTTTGATTTTCTCTTTTTCTTCGGTACTCAATTGAAGCAAACCCATAAGCCATACTACCTGATATCGGTTATCAGCAATACTTTGTAAGTCGGTCCGCAGAAAAAGAGCGTAGCCACTTCCTGTTTTGGCCAATGGATACCTGTTAGACAATATTTTTTCGGTTAGGCGCCCATAACTCTTGTCCCAAAAAGAAAGCTCTTCATCCACAATCACCAATACCGAAGACTTCATCTTCTCTGGATTTTTGAGAGGGAATTGCTGTTGCAATTGTTGGGTTTTTTCTAGCACTTGAAGCATTTCAGGATCACTAAACCAGCCACCCCACATATCAAACCACCAACCACCATAGCCATAGGCGAGCATCCGTGCAGCATTTTTCCATAACAAGGACACAGAGATTTTGAGACTTTCGGGCCCAAGCCATACACCATCCTCATATTGCCTGGGAGGGGCGATTCCCTGAGACTGGTCTTTTAGCAGGGTTGTACTCGAAGTCCGCGTATCGTTCTCTGCCAGCCAAAGTTTGCCATGCTTGTAAACAGAATTGATAGCCACCATGGGAGGCCAGTCTTCTCCAATGGCCCGATTGTATACATTTGGGCTGGACAGGTAATCCAGGTCTGGGCAATTCAGTAACTTAGCCAAAGCACCATGGCCTCTCCTCGGGTCAGTGACAAAATAATGGTAGCCATAAAAAGCGCCCGTTAACAAATTGCCATCACTCTTGTCTTTAACTATTTTGCAGAAATAGGCAATATTATCGACCATCACGGAAGTATGAAATCGATAGGTGTCGATGTAGTTTTGGTCCTTTTCAGGATTCCTCCATTCAATTTTATTGACAGGTTCATCGATGTTGGTTAATTGAGCATTATCAAAAGTGACAGCAGAGTTATTCCAAGCTTCTCTTAGTACTTGAGTATGGACATATTTATTCTTCAACCATTTGCGGAATGCATCAAGTCGAGCAGGGTTTTGGTCCTGGTACTGTTTTGGGTGATAAAACCATTCTTCGGTAAATCCACTGGCCACATGAATGCCTGCAAGTTGGTTGCGGTATTTCGATTGTAGCAACCAGTCCAGGCAATCCTGAAAGGCAGTTTTTGTTTTTTCTCGCCACTCCTCTGAAGCAAAACACTGGCGGAACAATGTACCATCTGGCAATTGTGCAGCAGCAGAGGGGTTTTGGAGCGTCCACCAGCGAGGAGGATCCAGGTAAAAGCGGATGACTATTTTCGCTTTTGAATCTGCTCGTAGAATTTTTTCAAAATCGGTTTCTATGCTAGAAAAATCATAGTCATTTTCTCCTTTCCATATTGAATTTCTAAAAGGACCGATACCGGATGAGGTATTAATGCCTCCTTCTCCCAGATATGCAGGTAAATTGTACAGGTGAATGCCAGAAGCTGCTATTTCTTTATAGTATTCTTCCTCTCCCAAGTAGGACATGTAAGCAAAGGGAGGGTAATTTTCACCATCAATAACCAATGAAGGGCTTCCATTCTCCCAGTGAACGTCCGATTTTATTTGGGCACTTGCGGGGTTCTCTAGGGAAAGGAGAAAGAGTAGGAGAATCAAAAGATGAAATCTTTCAAAGTTTTTGGTCATTGAAGTTGGGTTTTTTATCATGAAAAGGATTGTATGGACCTTGCCAAATTGGGAATGCCACAGTACTTCAAATCAAATAGTCATCTTGGAGTGTATGGTTTACCTGTCTTGAGACAATGATTCTTTAAAAGTAACTGGAATAGCCATGTAATTCCAGATTTCTCCTTCAAAATATTGTGCTTATTGGTAAACTGCAAAATTGTACAAGGTGAAATCATCCACTATTATTTTGCAACCCAACCAAAAATCCTTTCAAAGAATTTACCAATAGCGATTTTTATTTGGTATTTTGAGTTTCATCTAAATAGTATAAAAATGGCATATGATGAAAGGCTTGCAGATAGGGTTAGGGAACATCTTTTTGAAGCGGGACAATTGGATGTAGAAGAAAAAGGGATGTTTGGAGGCCTGGCTTTTTTGGTCAATGAAAAAATGTGTGTGAATGTAAGTGGTAGAAAACTCATGTGTAGATTTGACCCCGAAATATTGGAGGAGGTTGCTGAAGTAAATGGCTTTCAATCGATGGTTATGAGAGGTAGGGTGTACAAAGGCTATTGTTATGTAAGTGCTGAAGCAATCACAACAAAAAGAGAATTGACTTATTGGATTGACCTTTGCCTGGGCTTCAATAAGAAAGCCAAATCTTCAAAGAGGTAATTGTGGGCAGTTGAGAGCGTCGGAGAATGAGATTTTGATTTGCAGGGAAAAGTAAACAAGTAATTTTTATATTTCACCGTTACTTTCCTTGGTTCAGCTAGAACCTGAGAGGGGTCAAATGGGTTAAAGATATTAAAGATGACTTTCTAATGATTCCTCCAACAATCTATCAGGGATATTTTTCACTCAATGTCAAGGTGCTTTTTTTTGCGCTTGGATTATTGTTACCTATCGAACATGTTTTTTCTCAACAAGTTAGCCTAGATCCCATACGGCTAAGGGTTGTTTCTCAGGTTTTTAGTCCCGATGAATATTATATATCAAAGGTAATCGATGAGAGAAACGATCTTACTCCTACTGCTTTTTTGGTTCATGATATTAAAAGTGGAAGCCAGCTACTAACTGTAAACCTTGAAGGAGGAACCATAGCTGCCTTGGAGCAGTATATTTCGGGTGCTTATCCGGGCAATAAGAAACTTCGTTCCGTAGTAATTAAAATTAAGGATGTCAAAATAATTGAAAACATTAAGGATACTAGAACTGGCATAGTAGAAGGAGATATTCATCTGGACTTCACCTTTGCTTTGGAGAGAGACGGGAAACTGTTTGATTTGTTGGGCTTTAAAGGCGGAATAAGTTACCAAAGAGGGGTAAGACAGTTTAACTTATTGGAGCCGTTCCTAAGGCGATCGGTGAATTTGGCCATGAAATATTTCAATGATTGGATAGAGAAAGATGTGCCAAATAACAATATTCTGGCACAATCGGTGCTGTTGAAGATAAGGGACTATAATAGTTTGAGTGAAAGTGACACCGTTTTTTATGATTCAGGCAGAAGGCTGACTTGGGCAGATTTTACAGGCAGGCCTAGTTTCAATAATTATGCAGCTTCTATCTTTGCTAGTATAGGCTACGAGTCGAATAGTAGCGTGGAAAATGGGGTGATGATTGTAGATTTGGTTTTTAAAACCTACATGTTGAAAAGTTCTTCCTGGGTAAGGTCAGCAAATAATAGCTATGGTTTAAATCATGAGCAAAGGCATTTTGATATTGCCAAAATAATTATTGAGCGGCTCAAAGAAACCCTTCAAAAATTGGAACTCGACCCGAATAATTATGAGCGCAAGGTCTCCTTTCATTACCTGGAAGCTTTTAGAGAAATGAACCGTATGCAGGAAGCCTATGACGGGCAAACTGCCAATGGGTCCAATTCTTCAGCTCAGGAGAGGTGGAACAAAAAAATTGATACCGAATTACATCAATTAGGTGTAGATTAGTCTGAATAAAAAAAGGTACATCGAGATTAATTTAAGCTTGGGCAGGTACGCACAGGACAGGTATTTGACCAAATAATTTTATCTTGGCTTATTAACCAAAATGACTATCCAAATGAGTTTTATGCAAAGGGCTGTAAAGCCAGTTTTTTCTATAGTACTATTCCTGGCAATGTGTTCCAATGTCTTTGCCCAACTTCCACCCGCTTTTAACAACGGTAGGGACTATAAAGTTGCCGATGATTCTCGAACGCGGAAATACATTGCCCCGGTTAAAATATTCTGGAAATCCACAGAGAATACGGACTTAATAAAAAATGAACAGCATCTCTTGAACCAACCAATTGGCCAGGCCATTCTCACTTCTAATCAGGACTTTTTGGTCATGAAAAGTACCGAAACAGAAAAACCTGGCATCTTGTTGGATTTCGGTGTCAATCTTCATGGAGGAATTCAATTGGTAACGGGCATGATCCGATCAAAAGATCCTGTACGCGTTCGTATTAGATTGGGAGAGTCCGTAACCGAAGCAATGTCTTCCATTGACACGATTCATGGAGCCACAAATGACCATGCCATGCGTGATTTCATCGTTTCCCTTCCCTGGCTTGGGAAATTAGAAATTGGGAACTCGGGATTCAGGTATGCTCGTATTGATTTGGTTGATGCCAATAAAGAGTTACTGCTAAAAGAAGCCAATGCCATATTGGTCTACCGAGACATCCCTTACTTGGGTAGTTTTAAAAGCAATGATGATCGCTTGAATAAAATTTGGGACATGGGCGCTTATACTGTTCACATGAACATGCAAGAATACCTTTGGGATGGCATTAAAAGAGACCGTTTGGTATGGGTGGGAGATCTGCATCCTGAAGTTTCCACGATCAGTGCGGTCTTTGGGTACAATGAGGTGGTGCCTAAAAGTCTTGACCTGATCCGTGACATTACGCCTATGCCTGAATGGATGAATGGAATCAGTACGTATTCCATGTGGTGGATCATTATCCACCGTGACTGGTACTTGCATTATGGGGACAAAGCTTATTTGAAGGAGCAAGAAAACTATTTGAAAAAACTTACCCGACACATGGCAAGTAGGGTAGATGGTAATAAAGAGAAATTGGATGGGACACGTTTTCTGGATTGGCCATCAAGTGAAAACCCTGAAGCCATTCATGCAGGTCTGCAGTCAATGTTGATTTGGGCTTTTGATGCTTCTGGAGAAATATATACGGTTTTGGAAAACCCAGAAATGGCAAAAGAAGCTATGGACATGGCGGCTAAATTAAGAACCTACCGTCCTGATCATGCAGGATCGAAACAAGCAGCCTCTTTAATGTCCCTGACAGGAATAATGGATCCAATTAAAGCCAATCGACAGGTGATCTCCAAAAATGGGGTAGCAGATTTCTCTACTTTCTACGGGTATTATATGCTGGAAGCCAAGGCCAAGGCTGGAGATTATCTCGGAGCGATTGAAAATATCAGAGAATATTGGGGCGCGATGATTGACCTGGGAGCCACTACTTTTTGGGAGGATTTTAATATTAAATGGTTGGAAAACGCTGCTAGAATTGATGATTTCGTACCTGATGATAAAGTGGATGTACATGCCAGTTATGGAGGGTATAGCTATGATAAGCTCCGTCATAACCTGAGTCATGGTTGGGCATCCGGTCCTACAGCTTGGATGAGTAAACATGTTCTTGGTGTCCATGTATTGGAACCGGGATCCAAGACCATTCTAATTGATCCGCATTTAGGTGATTTGGAATGGGTGGAAGGCACATTTCCTACTCCTTATGGTTTGTTGTATATCAGGCATGAAAAACAAGAGGACGGCACTGTGAAGAGCGAAGTTTCAGGTCCGGGAAATGTCAATATTGTTTATTCAAAATGATGTAATTTTGATTTCTATACAACCCCTAAAAACAAAAAAGCAACTGCCCGAAGGACAGTTGCTTTTTTATTGCAATTTTATATTTGTGGATCAACTACCACAAGCTTCACACTCATCTGGATTGTCCAAGGAGCAAATAATGGCGTCTTGTTGTTGCTTTTTGCTGTCCACCTCTACAGTTACTGCTTCAGGCTTTTCTCCATTTAATTGAGATTTGTCTACTGTAAACTGAATGGCACTACTTGCAGCTTTAGATCGCAGGTAATAAATACCTGTTTTCAACCCTTTTTTCCATGCATAGAAATGCATTGAGGTTAATTTCCCGAAATTAGGCTCTTGCAAAAAGAGATTCATACTTTGTGACTGACATACATAAGCACCTCTGTCGGCAGCCAAATCTATGATGACTTTTTGAGAGATTTCCCATACGGTTTTGTAAAGGTCTTTCAAATTTTGAGGAATGTCTGGCATGTTTTGAACCGAGCCATTGGCAGCGATCAGCCTGTTTTTCATTCCATCCGTCCAAAGACCTAACCTGATCAAGTCTTTCATCAAGTGTTTGTTGACGACTACAAATTCTCCCGATAGGGTTCTTCTTGTATATATATTAGTAGTGTATGGTTCGAAACACTCGTTGTTACCCAAGATTTGAGAGGTAGAAGCTGTAGGCATAGGAGCTACCAAAAGTGAATTCCTTACCCCATACTTATTTACTTTCTCTTTGAGTTCTGTCCAGTTCCAGCGACCTGATTTGGGTGTTACACCCCACATATCAAATTGGAATTGGCCCTTAGATACTGGAGATCCTTCATAGGTCTCATAAGTGCCATTGATTTTCGCCAGCTCCATGGAAGTCTCCATTGAAGCAAAATAGATGGTTTCAAAGATGTCTTCATTGAGTCCTTTGGCTTCTGGAGAATCGAAAGGCATTCGCAAAAGGATGAAAGCATCTGCCAATCCTTGAATACCTAACCCGACAGGTCTGTGCCTAAAGTTGGATTTTCGGGCTTCGGGAACAGGGTAATAATTGACATCAATTACTTTGTTAAGGTTTCTGGTAACCACCTTGGTGACTTCGTAAAGCTTCTGGTGATCAAAATATTTTTTACCGTCCTTTCCTATGGACACAAACTTAGGAAGGGCAAGGGAAGCTAGGTTACAAACGGCTACCTCATCCGGTGAGGTGTACTCTATAATCTCAGTACACAGGTTGGATGATTTGATGGTTCCCAAGTTCTTTTGATTGGATTTGCTATTGGCAGCATCCTTATACAAAATGTAAGGAGTTCCCGTTTCGATTTGGGATTCCAAAATCTCAAACCAAAGCTCCTGTGCTTTTATTACTTCACGAGCACGGCCTTCTTTTTCATATTTTTCATAAAGCCTTTCAAACTCTTCGCCATAGCAATCGGCGAGACCAGGTGCTTCATGAGGACAGAATAAAGACCATTCCTCATTGGCTTCTACCCTTTTCATAAATAGATCAGGAGTCCAGACCGCATAGAATAAGTCTCTCGCACGGAGTTCATCTTTTCCATGGTTTTTCTTTAGATCAAGGAAGTCCTTGATGTCTGCATGCCATGGTTCAAGATAAATGGCAAAGCTACCTTTTCTTTTTCCACCACCTTGATCCACATACCGGGCGGTCATGTCAAAGTTTCTCAACATGGGTACAATCCCGTTAGATACGCCGTTGGTACCTCGGATATAGGAGCCTTTGGCTCTCACATTGTGGATAGAAAGACCTATGCCTCCTGCTGATTGGGAAATTTTAGCACATTGTTTTAAAGTATCATATATCCCATCAATGCTGTCGTCTTTCATTGTAAGTAAGAAACAAGAAGACAACTGTGGCTTTGGTGTGCCGGCATTAAATAGGGTAGGAGTGGCGTGTGTAAACCATTTCTGAGACAAGAGGTGGTAAGTTTCAATAGCCGCTTCTATGTTTTCTTTGTGGATACCTACAGCCACCCGCATCAGCATGTGTTGAGGTCTTTCCACAACTTTACCATCTAATTTGATAAGGTAACTTCTTTCCAACGTTTTGAATCCAAAGAAATCGTAATCGAAATCTCTACTGTATTCTATTACCTGGTCTAATTTGGCAGCATGTTTTTTAATAATTCCATAAACATCCGGAGCAATCAGTGCTGCATTTTCATTTGTTATTGGATTGATATAGGTATACAGCCGTTTCATGGTGTTGGAAAACGACTGACTGGTAGTCTTGTGAAGATTTGATATGGAAATCCTTGCAGCAAGTACGGCGTATTCTGGATGCTTCACGGTCAAAGAAGCACATACCTCAGCGGCGAGATTGTCCAGCTCTGTGGTGGTGACACCATCATAAAGCCCATCAATTACTTTTTTAGCAATCTCAATGGGATGGATGTAGCGCGCATCCAACTCATAGCAAAGGTTTTCTATTCTGGTTGTGATCTTGTCAAATCTTACGGATTCTCTTCTACCGTCTCTTTTTATTACTAACATAACTACTGATGATTAATGGTTAAAAAATGATTAAAAATCCTCTTCAACAGAAAATTTATCCGAAGAAGTATCGTCTTTATTTTTCATTACCCCTGCTTTTTGATAATCCCCAACACGCTTTTCGAAGAAATTGGTTTTTCCTTCCAAAGATATCATGTCCATAAAATCAAACGGGTTCTTGCTGTTCCATACTTTAGAACATCCCAATTCAAGTAGCAATCTGTCTGCCACAAATTCAATGTACTGGCACATTAACTCAGAATTCATGCCAATAAGTCTTACAGGCAATGCGTCTGTAACGAATTCTTTTTCAATTTCTACAGCATCCTTGATGATTTCTGTAACCTGTTCCACAGGTAGTTTATTGACCAAGTGTTTGGTATAAAGGTGACAAGCAAAATCGCAATGTAAACCTTCATCTCTTGAGATTAATTCATTTGAAAAAGTTAAGCCCGGCATCAATCCCCTTTTTTTCAACCAGAATATGGAGCAAAATGAACCGGAAAAAAATATTCCTTCAACTGCAGCAAAAGCGACCAATCGCTCCATAAAATTACCCTTGTCTATCCAGCGTAAAGCCCACTCAGCTTTCTTTTTTACGCAGTCCATATGTTCTAGGGCATTAAACAGGCGATCTCTTTCATCCGCATTTTTTATATAAGTGTCTATTAACAGACTGTAGGTCTCACTGTGGATGTTTTCCATAGTAATTTGAAAACCATAAAAAAACTTTGCCTCAGTATATTGTACTTCTGCTACAAAATTTTCTGCTAGATTTTCATTGACTATTCCATCACTTGCTGCAAAAAATGCCAGAACATGCGATATAAAATGACGTTCTCCATCACTTAGGCTTTTCCAATCGTTAAGGTCTTGCCCTAAATCTATCTCTTCGGCAGTCCAAAAGCTTGCCTCAGCCTTTTTATAATATTCCCAAATGTCATCATGTTGGATGGGGAACAAAACAAATCGACTATTATCTCCCTGTTCTAATATTGGCTCTGACTTCATTAGTAGAAATGGTTTAATCTGAATAAAAATTACTTGCTAGCATGTACCGTATTTCTTTTACTGTCTAGACAAAAGGCTTTTAGACTGAATTGGTAACAATGACTTAACAAATATGGGCAAGAAAATTGAAAAAGTAAAGCCGGATTCAGCTTAAAACCTTAATAAGTTGAACGACGGTCAATAGGTCATATAATATTGTCCTACAGTAAAGTAAATGACTCCATGTAAAGCTAAGATTTAATCTAAATGGATCAAATATGCAAGGTTAACTTTTTTCAAATAATTTAAAAATATTTAAAATAGGCTTAAAATGGCTGTTTTTTTGACCCTCGGTCAATTTATTGATCTGGTCAGCAGCTTGAAATACCTTATAAATTACTGTTAATCAACTCAATAAACCGTCATTACTTTTTTATAGAGCTATTATTGGAGTTTGGATACAATTAATTGGAGTCAGGTTACATTAATATTTGAAATATTTGAATTTAGAGTACAGAAACTTGAATTAATATTGGGCATTTATTTTATCTATATGGTATATTTTCTTATCTTTGCACCTCATTTTGATAATTGAATTATATCAAACCATTATGTACGCAATAGTTAACATTTCCGGTAAGCAGTTTAAAGTAACAAAAGATCAGCAAATCTTTGCACCAAAAATGCAGGGTGAAGTTGACGCTTCCGTAGAATTCGATCAAGTGCTTTTGGCAGATGACAATGGCACTGTATCGATAGGAGGGCCATTATTATCAGGCGCTAAGGTATCAGGGAAAATCCTTGATCATGTAAAAGGTGACAAAGTAATCGTCTTCAAAAAGAAAAGGAGAAAAGGTTACAAAAAGAAAAACGGTCACCGTCAGCAATTCACGAAAATAGTAATCGAAAATATCACACTGTAATCCTTCGGGTTGCAACCTTAAATAATAATAAGTTATGGCACATAAGAAAGGTGTAGGTAGTTCTAGAAACGGTAGAGAGTCAGAAAGTAAGAGACTTGGCGTAAAGAAATTTGGTGGTGAATCAGTTATCGCTGGTAACATTATCGTTAGGCAAAGAGGTACTAAGCACCATCCTGGCGTAAATGTTGGATTGGGTAAAGACCATACAATCTTTGCTTTGGTTCCTGGTAAAGTAGCTTTCACTAAAAAGCACGATGGTAAATCCTTTGTAGGGGTAATACCAGCAGAAGCTTAAACTTCTTTAGAAATTAATTATTTAAAGGTCATTCTAACGGATGACCTTTTTTTTATTCCTCAGTTTTAAGATATTCGC
>Ga0209390_10001226_pt1 | contig 50672 bp, 34 predicted proteins | sample BON01_FD_187212 | JGI IMG/M metagenome (GOLD analysis project Ga0209390, IMG submission 187212) | Freshwater microbial communities from Lake Bonney liftoff mats and glacier meltwater in Antarctica - BON-01 (SPAdes) (version 2) | ecosystem: Environmental > Aquatic > Freshwater > Ice > Glacier...
CCCTAAACCCTAAACCCTAAACCCTAAACCCTAAACCCTAAACCCTAAACCCTAAACCCTAAACCCTAAACCCTAAACCCTAAACCCTAAACCCTAAACCCTAAACCCTAAACCCTAAACCCTAAAGACTTCAAAAATATTTCAATTTGCGTCGTTCGCACTGTGGGCGAGCACGCTTTCGCCACCGACGACGTCATTTTGTCAAAAGCCTTCATTCTCACTCGGCTTATTCTCTCGGATTACTAATCGCAAGATTCCAGGCACAGTCCGTGAGTGGCTCGAGATCGTCGCTGACTTGCAGGCCACAAGGTCTGCTGCCGGATCGAATCATGTGCGATTTGAAACTTTGGACGACGTCATCATCGACACAAAGTATCCGAGTTGTCATTTGTCGGATCTATGTCCCCGACAAACAAGTCCAGGTCGGGTTTGCGTTCGCAGGGCTTTCTTTATCCAGGACTATGAACAGTATTACTTCCGGCAGGCTGACGCTAATCAACTCAACGCTGCCGTCGACCAACAGCTCGAGCTTCTACGGTGTCCGCATCCCTCGACGCAAAGGCGCGGCATGATGCTTCTTAGGTCGGAAGGCTCGGGTGGCCGGAAACTGGTCAACGCGCTGGAGGTGCGGCACCTTGTAAATCGCGTGGCCCAAACTAAGCTTCACAACGTGACAATCAATTCGAAGATGCACGCAAGGCAGCAGGCAACTGAATTCAGAAAATACGGCCTGATTATCTCATCCCACTCGTCACAACTCAAGCACCTGGCAATCGCGTGTCCCTGTACCATTGTCGTAGAGATCAATGCGATGGACGGCACTCGTGGTCCATTTTCAGTCGGCTTGCAGCACCGCAAGATCGTATACGTGCAATCGGCGAATCACACCCCGGAAACATATGGCCGACGTATCGATCTAGGCTCTGTCCAAGCTTTGCAATTCAGGGCATTGAGAGGCCTGGACATTTTTGTCAATCTGACAAGATTGGAGATTGACCTGCAAAGTGCCATCAACAGACACAGAAGCATCGGATGCCAAGTGTTTTGAGCACAAACGAAAGCTCATATCGCATCGAGCCGAAACAGTCAAATCGCAGTACTTCTGAGTCGTTGAGGTGTAGCTCCTTTTTTGTACGTCACGCTTGTCTCTTGACCAGGTGCTACACATTTCTAGTGCGAGCTCATTTTCGTTCATCTCGAGATGTGTGGACATGCAGAGATTGTCAAAAAAATGAAAGGTTGCGGACTGATTGCGGTCGCGGTCCTGGCGTATTGCATTCTTGTATTCACGCTCGACGGAAGACCAAGATGTCTTATTAATGAAAGAATCCCGCACTCTAATCCAACCGCCGATGAGCTCGACGCGGGTACGAGCTTTCGCTCGTCGTGCCTAGAATGTGACGTGGTCGATATCAGGCTTCCATTGAAAGACGAATGGCGTTTCAAAGGCACGTGCCCAATTCCTCAGAACTCGGGCACACCAAGCGAGGCAATTGTCCGTCTGATCGAGAACGAAGAGCGATGCTCGAACGGCAAGTGCAACGTTTGGATCGCCTACATAGGTGATTCGCTGCTTAGGTCCCCATTCAGTCACCTTATCGACACGATGCTTGGTTCTGACTGGCCAAGTGGCGCAGACCGGAATAAGTGGAATCTCAGCACGTACCATGTGGATCAGCGTGTTTGTTGCCGCAAAAATTACGGCGCAAAACCCGCCGGGCTCGGATCGCATGGCATAGACTGCAAATTCTCAAGGGCATTCGACACCATCGCGTTCGTTCGGCGTTCATTCCGGAATGGTGACGATGATCGCAGTGACGTGTGCATCACGTGGCAGTGGAATAGGCTTGCAGACGGCAATCTCAAAAACCTCGTGGCAGATTACACTGGCATTCATAATCATGATCTGCAGGATGACGCGGCATTCGCTCCTCAGATGATCGTTGTCAATCCTGGATTGCATGCAATCATGAGTGGAGTGGCCAAATATGAGTTTTTAAATGGAGTCAGATCGCTGCTATCTCAAATGCGCGACACGTCAATTATTCAGAGCCAATTGGGACTAGTTCCTACACGCTTTGTTTGGCACGATATAACTTCGGTTATCGATGCCGATTTGCCGAAGAGCAAGCGCAAGCTCTTGAACGAATCGATGGTTGTGGATTTCAACGCGGCCATGCAAAAGGTTTTGACAGAAGAGCTACGTGCAGATGATACCAGGCGATGGTTACGCGTCTTGCCTGCAAATCGGCTCACCACTCTGGGTCGCAAACACGGACTCGTGAAGGCACTAGGCGATGGCGTGCATTACATAGGAGGATACACCCGCGTGATCGCTGGACTGCACATGTACTTCATGAATGCGACTGCGGCCACATCATTCTGCCGGACGTGACAGTCATCACCGCTCGCAGTGTCTCAGCACGATTTGCAGCCATGACCGTCGCAGTGACAATTCGGGAGTTTGACTGTCTGAGACGCAGCACGAGTCGAGACGCAGCACGAGCATGTCCGTCGACGAGATAGTTTTTTATATCATAACAAATCGAACACAACTACAGTCTCGGCTAATCTACCTGGACGGCAGCATGTGCCATACACCCAAGGGTTCGATCCAGAACGGCTGATAGAAAACCTTGCCTGTCGCTAACAACGCTGCAGCGTAGCTGAATCCACTTTTCGCCATGATGATTGCATCGGCAGAGACCATATCATGGAAGGTCATAGTTAGATCTTGGCCGAGGTGGAGAAAAATACGAGACCGATCGTACGCATTGACCAGTTCCGAAAATGACTCTGTGTCTCCTTCCGAATACACGTGAAATGTGACGGTTTTCGATCTGGCTTCGGCTGCTATGCTTCTCTCGACCAGGTTCATGAATGCCAATGTCTGTGTAGTGTGTGTAAACCTACCAGCATGCGACTCTCCGACATCACCTCGTCTGACATGAACGGCGACTCTGAATGTGTCGCGGGTCGCGTTAAAAGAATTCGAATTTGTTTTTGGTGGCATGACTGACAGGTAGCGCTCGCGCATCGATGCCAAAAAGTTGTCGTTGAAGTACTTGTCATTTTCTCTACCTCTAAACTGGACCCGCGTCACTGCCGGTACCGGTCCCAAGCTGTCCGAAAGTCGTAGCTCGTGCTCGACCAGCCCTGTGAACCGCTCCAGTCCCGCGCTCCAATCTGCGATGGGCACGCCTGACGCACAGTGACCTACATGATCCCAAGGTCGATGCACGTACGTCAAATTCTTGGTCCTGCAATATGCCAAAACAGACAGTAACCCTAGAACATGTGTTCCAAATCCGTCACCTTTTGGGAGCAGCATGAGTCGCGATCCGATCGCGAATCGCTCCTTTAAGACGTGCACATCGATTTCATGTGCGCTGTCTTGCTCGCGCACCGAATCATTGAGTACTGTGGATGCGCTCGCATCGCCTGCAACCCTCGACAACTCTGGCGGTTTCCACTGCAGATGCTCGGGACTGAGATTCCGTATCACAATTATCGTGGAAGCTGTGATGGACGCACACAAGCCAAGCAAGACCACACACAGCCGAGTGCGTGCTGAGGCATGCATGGCGAGACTGATGATGGAGATTTATCAGCTTCCGTCAAACGATGCAAATGTGAGGGTCATGGACTCGTCGACGCTCTTCTTATCCGAAGGGATCTAATGATACATCACCACTACCATGTCAATAAACAGTACGAAGCATAAAGGGCTGTAATAACAAAAATGGTCGACGTCGTCGATCTGTTTGTGCAATGCGTTTGACTTGGTAAGCGACGCGAGTCGCGGTTGTCAGACAGAATGTCGTGGGCAAACCCGCGTAAGGTTGAACTCGAAGCCTAAAGGCCAGGGGCGCGGTACTTCATCACACATGTTGGGATCCCACTACACGATTGCGACGTTCAAAGGTGATGACTGACTCATGATGTCGCCATTTCAGTGCAAAAACACACGCGCGTAATACCTGATCAGTGATTATTGCATGCCGCCCCCCCCCCCCCCCTTCCGCTGTCTAAAACATTGAGATCATCGCGATACCAGCATATGTGATTATATGTGATAACGTACCATGCAATCGTCCAGATTGCGAACATGCGATGTTTATGCACTCAGGTTATGAGCTTGTTGACGTACCGCAAGGCCCGGTCGCGCAAATCCGAGCACGCCCATCACAAAGTTTGTCATGCCCCAGTCTTCCTCGTGTAGCCCCGCAACAGCCCGGCATGCGGGGGCTGCCACTTGCCCAAACCTGTCCCTGACTCGGACGTGATGAATCATAGCAACGGATTCGTCGATCGAATCAGTCTTGTTAGATGCTGGCCAGTACGGCGATTGCCCTGTGAATTCAGGGCGATCTCGCACCGTTGACCTCTGATAATGCACGCCGACGCGATCGCAATCGAGCGGATTGCACATGTATTTGGAACGCACCCGAGCGGGGTAAACTTTCGACACGCGAGCCGCGGCCCAAGCAGGCCTGGGCCAGTCCGTGAGTGTGGACGTATCGACGGATGGTAAAAGTGGCACGCTGGCGTTGTCTGATGATAGCGACGGCAGACAATTCTCATAAAAGGCCGACCGAATTATCAGTTGAGCTGCCGCGACTCCTTTGTTTCTCAAAGCACTTTCTCGAGCCAGGTCGTGCAGTGCAAACGGCGCTGCGATGTTTGGGACGACGTACTCGTCAAGATCGACGAACAAAACCCACCGAGACACGCCGATAGATCGAAACAGGCAGTCTTGACTTGCGAGCAGCTGCCCGTGATTGGTGCCAACGAAATCAAAGTATCCAGGTAGAGGAGCCACGGGCTGTCCTGGCCTGCAACCGTACGATGCGCCTAGTTGCACGCACCAGGGCCAGAGCACCAATCGAGGCACATCCGTCGCCGCTATTTTTGTTTTCTGTGCCGATACAATCGCCTCAACACTGCGTGCAAACTTGCTACCTGGGCTGTGCATGTACATGTTGGCAGTGTGCACGCCCAGCTTGCGATAGTACTCCAGGTAGAAGCGGAGCGAATGCACGTTGTGATCGCCGCGCACTCCGGGCACACACATCGCAATCCGTCCTTTACCTGCCAAGTGATCGCTGCGCCTCTGGATTTCTGCGGTGCTCGGAGCATGGTCGGCATCCTCGATGTAATGGTCGGCCCAGGACAAAGGAAATTTTGGGTAACGAGGAGGTATGCCGACTGGCACGATCGACGCTACATCGCAGAACGCCCGATGATCGCGAAGCATGCAGACTCCCAACTCCTCTGACGTCGATTTGATCGTTTGCCACTCCAGAGCTGACGTACGACAAAACACAGTCGCCGCTGCGTGTTTACTCGAGTGCTGGTTAGCTGGCTCGTATTTTGTCAGCCCGCAATCCAGGTCCGTGACGACTGCACCGGTCGACATGATGTATAATCGAGCGCGCCATTTCCTCCCTGCCGCAACTTCTTTGACTGGTCCCGCAGCTACAATTGCAATTGCCGGAAGCTGCCCATACACTTGAGCTCGCAAGTCCATGTAAGCAGACACTGCATACCACGTGGCGTTGTGGGCGAAGTTGAACACGTTTGAGACTTGTGGGTAAAGCCCGGGTCGGTAGGTCCTTCCTGATTCCGAACTGCTCGGTAGGACACGCTGTCGCATGTTGCCAGGGCCATTATGGCTTTTACCTTGCATGTGGCGTATGAGCGGCATGTGACCTCCAACACACAATAGTATGCCGACACATAATGCTACGTAACAAGGTCTGTCGATGATGCGAGCCCGACGCAGAGTGTGCGCCTGTTCACGTGCCAAGTCCTTCGACATGAACATGCGAACACGCAATCCTGAATAAGGCCACGTGGCTAAGCAATTTTGTGACAAAGCTGATCGCACCCCTGCCGCGGTAGGTCGATACTTTTCCCCGTATCATTGTCGAAATCGCTCGTAGCCGTTATCGGATTTCTTTTTTAAGAGGGCGTTTCCTCTTCCTGACTTCTCGTCCGCGGCCTAATCGCTACCGGCACGTGCGTAGCAAGGAACTCTGGCTGTGTCCGCTATGGTATATGATTGCGATTGCCTGTCTCTGAATCGATCGCGCCTGTTGTACGTATCAAAAAAGTTATGCACGGCCTTTTGTGTGAATGCATGCGGGGGAGGGCTAAAATGCTATAGCGCCAAACGATGATTCTAAAAGATGTTAATTACACTTGATCGCGTCCGAAATTTAGGGGATCATAAGACCTGATCATCTTGTTGAATCGCTGGAAAGGACTGTTTAAAAAAGGGAGCTGGATGGGTGGCGTGGCGTGACATTCAGGAGTCTCATGGAGCTCAGGAAGCTGAATCAACGGTTGTTCAAGGCCGTTGCAGTGCCTCCCATAATTCACCGCCGCAAATGCACCGGATCGGCGACACCTGCTCGCGCACAGTCTCCGATCGTCGAAGTAGGTGACGTTGTGTGCAAGCATCCAAACCCCCATCGATTGGTCCTCGACGGTCAAAAATCGATTCGACCTATCTCCCTCCTTGAACACATGCGTCATCGCCGTTCTCGAAAGAGCGTAGGAGTGACCGCACGCATACATGTGCAAACTTGGCGCAAGTATGTCGTGAAGCGGCTCGAACCATCTGTGGCCTGTGTTCCTTGATTTAAGAGAATCGGAGTCAGTTATAAATGGAGCGGTGCGCGATGTACACTGAAGCAAAATAGCAACGGCGGCGACTCACCTTCAGTCTTGAATATATGTCCAGGATTCGTCATGCACCCGACATAATCCACCCCCATGGCTGCCCACTGTTCTGCGACTTTCGACAAATGGGGCAAAGACACGAACATGTCATCGTCGATTTTCACCATGTACTGGTAGTCTTCAGGCAGGCTCAGGACATGACGAAACATCTTTGATGTCTTCCCAGTCATGGCCGGGTACGTATCGAGGACGTTCAATCTCAAAAAGTCATTGTGCGCTCTTAATTCGGCGTGATATGCCTTGAGTGCGATCGGGTCGTCCGTCAATTCGCCGTTTCCCACCACGAAACGGACAGTTATGCCATACAGGCATTCAACGTGCTTGAGTTCATCGGGTGTGCCGGGAAACCAGCTGGCCCGCAGAGCTGCACGCCTCTCGATGTACTTTGCGGCCCCGCTACCGTCGGTGAAAACACCGACGAAGAATTTCGGCTTCGTGCATTTTCTTGTCGGATCGGGTGGCACTTGAGCGACAAGGATTGTTTGTGCAAAGAAAAGACAGCAAGATGCCGTCAATATGAGTGCCAAGCGAGCAAATGTCGCGGTCACAGACGTTTTAGCCATTGCTGGTATGTTATTGAAGCTTGGGTTCTGATGATTTTTTGCTATTTGCTTGAATCTTTGTGGACACTGCGGAGCCGCCAGGATGCATTCTTTTCATTCTTCTGACACTAACGTGAATGAGCCGCAGTCACATGGTGCGGGCTTGTCGTGAAATCAAATGTCCATCACTGGCTTGCAAAGTTGCATATGAATGTAGCAGCGCTTGGCGAATCTGGCGCATGTGAAAGACACTTGCATGATATTCACCGGGTCGTTACGTAATAATATGCATACAAAAATCACACAAGCCCGTTATACGGTCTTCCGCTTCTTGTTCTGGATCGTGCTTGTGTGGTCGACGCTTGCATCATGGCCATGGTCACAAAGCATAACTCTCCTGAACACTGAGGCGACGCAAATCAGTCAGGATCTCGTCAATGTGGAGAAGGAACGGCAGTTTCCATCTCTGAAACACTGTAAGATCTTCATCTTGGACATGACGCGCTTCGCCCCTGCAGTGGACCGGAAGCCTTGCACCAGAGACGAGCGATATCAACGAAGTCTTGAACGGTCGATGATGATGGACGGCATAGATAACGGACCAGACTCGGTGCTGAACTTACAGATTCAACAGCATGGATGGACACGATTACTGCCGAACGCGATTTTTGCCTCAACATTGGCAGCAGTAGACATTGACGACGCAGACGTTGTGTTGGTCGACATGTCGTGTTACGCGGACGAAGATGTTTTGCGATGGAATGGTAACGGTGGATACAAAGGATTAAGCGACGCTAGAGGCGCGCTCTCACGGCTCATGAGCACACCGGCCTGGACGACTACACAGGGTACGGGATTTGTGTTCATGGGTCCCCATCCTTACTCATATCTCCAGGCCGGCAAACATGGGCCGTGCGGCCTCCTCAACAGTTACTTTCTTGCTGCTGAACCAAATCAAATGTGCTCAATCGACCAAGCGCGTACAAACATGACGATTGCACCGTACAGTGCTGTCGCGCATGCTTTTACACTGCAGCAAATTCTAAAAACGGAGCGAGCGCATCTGGCATTGTTTCGTGGATCATGCAATGGCAACGCGAGTGGGAAGCGTTTGCGATCGTTCTTTGCAGAAGACATCGCAGCTTCCAAATACGCAACAAACCCGAGCGTCATTGTGCAGTGCAGACCATGGGATAAAAATAATAACAGCAAAGGTCAAAATCATACGGAGACTATGCGAGAAATGGTTAAATCTGAGTTTTGCATATCGATGGCAGGTGACACCCCATCTTCTCGGCGAATTAGCGAGTCGATAATTTCTGGCTGCATTCCAGTGTTTGTCGGCCCTCCTTGGCACACTCTCCCGCTCCCAAATCACATACCGTGGGAACACATCGCTCTGTTTTTCGAAATCCGAAATGCGTCGCGCTGGCCATCTGCTGGTCATGAAGACGCATCAATATATTCATTGTTCAATCGAGATGCAATCAAATTCGATTGGCCGACAATACCGGCCAATGCGATAAAATACGAGGTGGACGAACCGCGGGAGGTTATACAAGAGCTTGAATCGTACTCGGGTGCCGCCATCGCCAAACTTCGTTCTCTCGTCATTGCTCATCGGCCATCTATTATGTATGGAGGTCATGATCTCGAACACTCGAGCGTCGGAACGCTTGCGATTGCGGACGACATGTGCGCTTACGGACAAAAAACGCGTGTGCGAGATGCGTGGCAAAATGAAAAGAAGAGGCTATCTGGGGGATATCTATTATCGCCGACCACATAGAGCAATATTCATCCAACACATCACTGCGTGCCACGTACGCAAGTCGCGATTATACGTTATGAAGGCTGATGATTTCGCTGATTAATGCACCAAATGTTACACTAGCAATTCAAAAGGTCTATTCTTGTGATGCGCGAAGATGCTGGTCGAGAGAAATGTGTGATCCTGGGAATAAGATCTGTGGACTGAAATCAGCCCGTGCAGAAGCGGCTGTGCGACCGCGACACACCCAGGAAAAAAATTGCGGAGCAAATCACTGATGTTGAAATCACTGTCGAGTCCGCCGACGATTGCCGCCGTCAATATTCGGTGACTCGACCATCCCGATTTTTTACCGAGTCGTCGCTGCGAGTGATCGTGAATACATCCGGCTGTGACAAACCTCCTTGGATGTAGCAAGCCCATCCCACACGGCAATGTTTCCCATCTCCAAGATCCGGATCACACGCATGGATACCTATGCTGCGGCTAAATAATGGTATGAGCCTTTCTCCCGGACGCCTGATTTTGATCAATGAATCTTGATTACATTTACTCGCTGCGAGAGCTACGCAGTTCATAACCTTCGATCATCTTGTTGAAACGCTGGAAAGGACTGTGCAAAAAAGGGAGCTGGCTAGGTGGCGTGGCGTGGCACTCCAGAGTCGCATGAAGCTCAGGAAGCTGAATCAACGGTTGTTCAAGGCCGTTGCAGAAGCTCTGACCATGCACTGCCGCAAACGCATGCGATGAATGGCACTTGTCTGCGCACAATCTCCGATCGTCGAAGTAGGTGACGTTGTGTGCAAGCATCCAAGTCCCCATTGATTGGTCCTCAGATGTAAAAAATCGATTCGACCTATCTGCGTCCTTGAACACATGCGTCATTGCCGTCCTCGAAAGGGCGTACGTGTGACCGCAAGCGTACATGTGCAAGCGCGACGCGAGTATGTCGTGAAGTGGCTCGAACCATCTGTGGCCTGTATTGTTTCGTTTCAGAGAGATTGGCATTAGTTGTTACTGGGGCGATGTTCTCAAAAGAAACGAAAGCGGCAGCGTCGACTCACCCACAGTCCTGTTTATGATTCCAGGGTGTGACATGCACCCGACGTAGTCCACATCCATGGCGGCCCACTGCTCTGCGACTTTCGACAGATGCGCCAAAGACACATACATGTCATCGTCGATTTTCGCTGTGTACTGGTACTCTTTAGGTAGGCTCAGGACGTGACGAAACATCAAAGCGGTTTTCACGGGCAGGGACCGATACGTATCAAGCACGTCCAATTTTATAAAGTCATCGTGTGACTTCAACTCAGCGTGCCATGCCTCGAGCGCGAGCGTGTCATTAGTTGATTCACCCTTTCCGACCACAAAGCGGAGAGTAATGCCGCGTGTGCACTCGAGATCTTCCAGCGCCTCGGTCGTGTTGGGAAACCATGTGGCCCGCAGGGCTGCTCGCCTAGCAGCGTACTTTGCGTCTCCACTACCGTCGGTAAAAACGCCTACGAATATTCTTGGCATTATGCAAGTAAATGTCGATTTGTGTGGTGCTTGCGTAATCGTTCTAGTGAGCAAGGAGGTGCTCGCCAGCGTGGCTATGAGTCCCAGAGCTCCGACATATCTAGATGATGCCTTGCTCATCTTAGACGTCTCAGACATCGTACGGTCGATTAATTTTCACTTTTTAAGTGAAGGATATGAAAGCCTCTATTCAAACTATCGCCTGGACATTACTGTATCCCGAGTACCCCGAGCGCGACTCTCAACTAGTAATCATTACTCCAAGTCAAAGCGCGGCGCTATGAAATCTCTCGTCGGCGGCGGCCGCGCCGCCGCATGACGAGACATAGAGATAAAGACGTACCCGAGCCGGCGTCGCGCCCGGCGCGGGGGCCGCTCAACCTATTTCTTCTTCCTCAACTGCGGCAAATCAGCCGGCGGCAAGTGCGCGTAGGGGCGGATGTTCGAGCGAGCGAGGAGATCTTCAAGGCTGAGGCTCGTGAATTACTCATCATAGAAGGATACATCACTTCAACGGCTCACGATGGAGGTAGCGACTATCTTGGCATTTTAGATCCGATATATTCCGCCCAGAATTAAGCTCTGATTCGCAAGTTTTTCTTTTGGGTCATCAGGCGTCGATGTGTCAGGGTCGTCGATTGCCGATGTCAGTTCTCGTCAACCTGGACCACCGTTGAAGTTTTGAAGATTCGACTCGACACGCAACTCTTTCGAACTCACCCGCGCGCCTTAGACTTTACCGCAAGGAGTGCACGAGGCGTGACTGCGGAAGGGGCGATAAGTGGCACGCCAACAAACCAGCCCACCGAGGCGTGGTAGACGCGAACCACATCTTGTCGCGAACGCCCTAGCATAATTCAGGGTAGAATGTCGTCAATGCATTATTTTACTTTTCCATACGATTGAGCGGGGAAATCTTTGTTTGCACCGCAATGCCGTGATATCTCGATCGCATGGCGTGTCTGTCACTTCCGGCTTTAGCGCATCCTTAACGCTTCAGGATTTAAGTCGAACCGGCTGGTCGGCGTGACGCGACGTTGAGTTTGCTTTCCCACCACCCGTCGGTGTGCTCTCCTTCAGCCTTTGTTGCCGCAGCTGATCCTCTCGACATTTCAAATAAGCAAGCGTCCCTGCGATCGCCACGAAATAACCTCCGCACTGGTTTGCGGTAACCGCCGATCCGAAATAAGCAACAGACATGCCAATCAACATCACATCCCTGAATATACCCGACACACTCATGGTCAAAGCCGATGTGGCCTTGATGTAGGCGTACGAACTGAGATTGAGCCCAAATGCGAGAATTGAGCTACCCAACACCAGAGGAGCGATGACGTGGAGCGCAGAAGGTCCCACGCGCATGCTTGGAAATTCCACAATCGACCCAGCCGTCCAAAGGAACACTGATGCAATCGGGGACACTTTGTCAAGAACGTTGATCGGATCGAGGGCGTCCGTGCATGCTTGCATCGTTGCCTGCAGGTACAGAAATCGTACACCGTCGGCGACGAGCGCTAAAATTTGTAGGAGTACGCCGTCGGGTTGAAACATGAGAGCGCCTTGCACTGCCAACATGACCCCTCCGCAGATGATGGTGATGCATACACACATCGACCACGACAGACGTTCGATGCCGCATGCCATACCTAAGAGGTAAATGACGGCCGGATGTATCGCCTTGATCATCTGCACGCTGGCGACGTCCAATCGAGCGAGGGCTGCATTTGCCGATGTTAGGGAAAACGCGAACAGACCAGCGATTACGCAGAAGCGCTGAAATAGATGCGGCGTAGCCTCATACGAGAAGTTTACTTGCTTAAGGCCAGGTTTCAGAATGAAAAGCCCGCGGCACATGACCGACGCACTGAGCATGTTTGCAAGTGCGAGCGCGAAAATGTATTTGAACGTAGTTTGCGATAGGATGTACTTGTTCACCAAAGTGATGGCAGCGCTCATGACCAGCCATGTTAGTGCGCATAGCACGGGTCGAGCGACTCGCGCGATACACGTCGCCTGATTGCCTGCCGCCATCAGCGTAAGGTCGCGGGGGCTAAATCACGACATGTCTTGCATGGCAAGTCTTTTTATTAAGAGTCTTATGCGCGCTGACGATGTTTCTCGTGAAAAGGCGATCACTATTTTATTGCGGCTAGTCCCAATCCGGAAATCGCGGAATGTTCTAGAATGTTCTCCACCGGTCGTCGCCCGATGCACTATTTGCACTCTGCTCTTTATTCCACCACACGAACGAGCACGATCCTTGTACATCTATACAGTTTCAGCGCTTGCGAGTCAGATGTGTTTCGCGTACCCGTGCTTCGTTTCAAGGGCTCGTGGAGACCACGAAGCGCAGTCTTGTCGGCATACAAGCCACTGACGTATCTGTCGAACTATTGCCGTTCGTACAAATTGCACACCAACTCAGTCATGATTGCATGAGGACCTATCGACAAGGGTGTGGAAAATGTCGAGAAACGAGGAATTTGAGTAGATGGTCGCATTTGTGGTGTTGGTGATGGTGATTGGAGGCGGATCGGTGGGGAGGAGGGGGCAGCCTTAGGAAGCCGGCGTTGGCCAAGGGATCAAAGATGGCATCATCAGATACAATCAAGCGTTTTTGTTGCTCTGCACTTCACAGTCTGTAGAACGTACACGTGCACTGAATATGACAGTACAACTATAAATGAAAGACCCCCGTTCGGGGAGGGGCTTTGCGGAAGTGTAACTTACTTGTTAGCTGAGTGTCGGGAAAACCTGTAGAGCCCAAATCCAATAACTGATGATGATTAATGATGCCGATGGTGCTTTTTGGCACGTGGTATGTTTGTATATATGTTGTGTGTGATGTAATCGTGTGTGTGTATGATTGTGTATGATGTTATATCCCGAGATAAAGGGAAAGAGGCCTGATTCTATACGAAAGAAGGAATCCGCCGGCCGCATGGACGGCGGAAGGATTCGCCTCGTCGCCGGCGGCGCCGGCGAGTCGCGCCGGGCGTATCAATAAATCGGGTGCAAGATCGGGTGCAAGATCGTGCGATTCTCCCTTTCGATACAAACTCCGAGTAAAGCATCGATGCGTACATCACAGGCGTCAGCGTACTCCAAGTCGTTGATAGGAGTGAATCAACATAGTCCAATCGAGCTCATGCACGCCACGCATGTAACTGCATTGCGTCATTTGGTCCCGCCCGCCTCTCTCAACGCGAGTGTGGTGGATGATCGCATCTTTTATTGGAGCCACCATGAAGTCACATGCTTCAAACCACGTCGATGATGCATTACGTGCGCGACGAGCGCAAAACGGTTTTATCGCATAGTGCACGCCGACACCGTCGCAGCCAAATGGATCGCACATGAATTTGGATCGTACCTTTTGCCTAAAGATTTCGGATACCCGGGCAGCGGCCCACATTGGCCAAGGCAGATTGATGATGTCGCGATTATCTAAGTTGATCGAGGATGATATCGCAACGCTCGTATTATCGGGCAGGCAGGTCTTGTAGAAAGCAGATCTGAACTGAATCTCCGCGGGTGCGTACCTGGGGCGTCCCCGAAGGCTGGCGCCGACCAAGTCGCGCAAGTTCAACACGTTCGTTCGTTGGGGCAGGATGAATTCGTCTAGATCGACATAAACCACCCATCTGTACGTGCCGAAAGCTCGGAACAAACAATCTTGGTGGGCTAATGATTGGCCGTGATTGGGTCCAGTGACATCCCAGTAGCCGGGAGATTCAATCATCGCTTGTCTCGGTTTGCACCCGAATGTGGCTCCACGTTGTAAGCACCAAGGGAGGATGACGAGATTCGGGCGTCCTTTGTCAGTGCCCGACTCTTGCTGGCCCGTGATACTGTTGACAAGGCTGACAAATCTGGCGCCAGGTTGATGCATGTACAAGAACACCGCGTCCACTCCCATTCTATGGTAGTGGTCCAGAAAAAATGGAAAACTCGCCACGTACTGGTCACCTCGGACTCCCGGCACACATAAAGCAATTCTCCCGCGCCCTTCGCGGTATTCGCTTTCCGCGTGCTTGAATCCCGCGGTATGCTCATTGGGCGTGATATCTCCGCCGAGGTACCGGTCTGCCCATGCGTAGGGATACAGAGGATAACGAGGCGGCACTCCGACAGGCACGATCGATGAGAGGTGACATTCCGTGTCGGCGTCGGGAACGAGGCACACCCCGATCTCGTCGGATACGCCTCTCATCTTCGTCCATGTGGCCACATCAGCACATGCGACAATCGCGGTTGCATGTGTGGTAATCAGTTCGTGCTCCCTGGCGTTATACGGAATATGGCACGTTGCATGTGCCACCGTAGCGCCCGTGCGCAAGATGACTATCCTGGCATACCAGTTTCTGCCTGCCCTGAGCTCGGCCAGCGGTCCCGCCACAACGAGGGTGACTGGTGGCGGTTGGCCGTACGCCAGTAGTCGCATGTCGACATTTGCTGATATTGCGTACCAGGTGTCGTTGTGTGGTAAGCCACCATTGGTACCTGACAATTGTGGGTAAAGAATTGGTGGGTAGCGTCTCCCGGCGTCCGCAGAACTTGAAGGGATTGTTTCTGCTGCATGCTTGACACTAGTTTCCAATGTTACCCAGATAGAACCACGGATGACACTGAACTGACAAAACATGCCAGCGAGTGCGAACAAAGACCAGACCAACCAACCAACCCATTTATGTTGCGGCAGCAGGGCGCGCTTGTTGATTCTGTCGATAGGACATAGCATGCTAGCTATCCATGCATGACATTTCACAGCATTGTGAGAATTATGTATCAATGCGCATCGAAGGCGTCGAGTGAAAGGGTCATTGACATGTGGCACACAATCAATGCATCGGAATGAGTGCCAAGTCCTCATGCTTATTGCTGGCATCCCATGCTGAATTTCATAAATTGGCGACTTGAACAAAACAGCTGCGGCAGATATTTTCTGCCTTGCGCACAGTCGGTGACTTAAAACGCGAATCAATCGTGTCGCGGGCACGCGACGGGCGGGATCGGCGCGCGAATTATTCCAATGTGTGTCGCGAGTGCCATCCAGTGCTATCCAGTGCTTTGGAGGACGCGTCAAATATTCACGGGTCGGATATGTCCCTCTGTGCATGTCCGAGAGAAGGACAGAATATGTTCGGTGTCGCAAATCCGAGAGCAAGAAAACCAGCACTGAAAAGCGAAACACGGTCGCGCACGTATGAGACGTGGTCCCACATGACAAGGATCTGGTGATTGGCCTTAATGATCCATTTTTTGGCGCATTGCGAAGCATCAATTTCAATGCGTCCATCGCGCAACCGAGTAACGGAACAATCTTTGAAACATGTCTCACGAGCATTGCTGCAATGTGCGGCTAACCGCACATGAGCAATGCGCCTCGCAATCTTGCGGTTTCATGCGGTCAAGCCGACGTACCATGGCGTCGATTGCATCGCTGGGGGTGAAACGTGGCACGCAGAAATGGCTTTAATTGCGGCAGCCCGACATCCGGATCGACAAGACCTGTGCATGTCGCCCAATGGTTGCGAATGACGAGTGCTCGAACAAAAGCGACGGTCGTCGAAATACTTGACGTTGTGAGACAACAATCGACTTAACACCGTCCTTGAATACATGCGCCATCGCCGTTCAAAAACGCGTACATCAGACCGCAGCTGTACGTACATATGCATATGAAGTGGCGTACCATCTGTGGCCCGTGAGTTTCAAGTGTAATGAAATGCCGCATTCGTTGAACATGAGCGCCCAAATGCGTGGATACGGCCCGAATTCACTCAAGTTTAATCGACCTGCATGTCCGCTTGCTTTTGACAGATGAGCCACAGACACGAAACCTCGTCGTGCACTTTCACCCCGTTTTCGCGACTACGTGCCCATGAGGTCCTACAACACCGAGGAATCACCTTATGCGTTGCCGAGTCAAAATACGCTCGGGCATTGCTTGACATCTATCCTATCGATGCTCCCTCAAGACAACAAAATCAAAGTAGTTGATTGTTGATGTTTGAAAAGCGGCTCCTTCGTCATTGGCCCGTGCGAAACTGCGAGCAGGTTTGTCGTTTCTATCGACGTCCCCAACACGTCATGCTCAGCTGTGGGATAGACAAAGGGGCAGAGTGCAGAAAGTTGGCGGTCACATTCGATGGCGCTATGACACCCAGTACAAATGTTGTTGGGGATGCGATGAATTTTACTTACAGCTGGGTCGTTTACACAACTGACGCATCACGACTTTGCTCACGTTCCAATCAAACGCTAGTGTCAAGGATTGTTGTGGTACAACGTGCTGGGGATTGATGTGAAAGATTGCCCAAAAATCTCCACCATGTAAATTTTAAATGACCGAAAATTGACGCAAGCCTTGTCACGAAGATGGCGTCATCTTCGAGCTCTTTCCTCGGGCTTGCGATGTTGGCAATCTTGCTGCTGCATCGTGCAGCCGCTCAACGACCGGACACAACATGACGGCAACAACACACACCTGCAAAGGACAGTGGAAAGTGCCACTGCCGTGGAATCGACAAGGTCTGCAAGGAGTGCAGAATCAAGACGAATCTTATTATGGTGCATGATCCGGCCGCGCCCGAGCGTTTAGACGGCCTCGTTTCGCGCGCCGGAAGATTTGTGCCTCCTTTTCTGCGACCCGTCCCCTGTACTTGTGTTAGAAGTAGATTGATTCCCCCGAGCGCTTCCGCGTTCCCCCCCGCGTCGGCCGGAATGATCCGGCACTCCCGAGCCGCATCGCGCTCCCCTTTTGGCGCCGCGTCGGGCCGGAATAAAAACGCTCACGGCCCCCCGCTCACCCCCCATCCGCCCTCTCCCCCCAGCTGCCACCGCCGCCGCCGCTGGAGGAGACAGAGCCAAAAAAAGAGGATGCTCCCGATCCGCCGCTTGCGCGAGCGACCTGCCGTCCAGCGCCTCCTCCCTGCCCGCCGCTTGATGGCGATGCCGGCGACGGCGCGGACCCCGTCCCCGCTAGCAAGTCAAGTCGTGCGACAAAGTGTTGCGAGTTCTCACCACCCCGGGTCGGCTGGAAGAGGTGGGCTCAGCCGAGGTGATTGTCGCAATCATTAAATCTTGTCAATACGTAAAGACGCCGAGGTCAATCGAGTAGTATTTCCTCCCGCGCAGATCGTCGCCGCGACATGGCCGAGCTTGAACCCACGACCCCTGGAGTCGACCACAGTCAACCCCCGCATGGCCGCGTCGCCTTTGTAACCGGCGTGACCGGCCAAGACGGCAGCTACCTTGTCGAGCTGCTCTTGTCGATGGGCTACGAGGTCCACGGCGTCAAGCGTCGCGCCAGCAGCTACAATCACCCGCGTCTCGAGCACATCCTGAGCTGCAAATATCCCAACGCCGACAAGTTCCACTTACACTACGGAGACGTGCTCGACTTTGCAGGGCTGGTCACCCTGCTTTTGTGAGTCTCCGAGTCTCATTATTACTTTGCAGCTGCGAGTTTGCTGCACTCCGGGACAACGCCGGGACAACGCTTAACTTAATCATCTGGTCGAATTCTTGTTCAAACCCCAAACGCGCAGGAAGACTCGCCCCCACGAAGTTTACAACTTGGCCGCGCAAAGCCACGTCAAGGTGTCGTTTGAGATGCCACAGTACACAGGCGACGTGGACGGCCTGGTGAGTGATTGTGAGGGTCTCGGTTTTCCGATGTAGGGACAATGAGACACACGTGGTTGCTCACTGTTCCCTTTCCACACACAAAATCACAACAACAGGGCGTCCTCAACCTTCTCGAGGCCGTGCGCGTCGCGGGTCTCGAGAAGCACTCCAAATTTTACCAGGCCTCCACCTCGGAGCTCTACGGCCTCGTGCACGAGGTGCCCCAGAGCGAGACCACGCCCTTTCACCCGCGATCGCCCTATGGGGTCGCCAAGCTATACGGTTTCTGGATTGTGAAGAACTACCGCGAGTCCTATGACATGTTTGCCTGCAACGGCATCCTGTTCAACCACGAGTCGCCCCGCCGCGGCGAAAACTTTGTGACTCGCAAGATCACGATGGCCGTTGCGCGCATCAAGCTGGGCATGCAAGACTGCGTTTCTCTCGGCAACTTGGGCGCGCAGCGCGACTGGGGTCACGCGCGCGACTACGTGCGCTGCATGTGGCTGATGCTGCAGCGCGACACGCCCGACGATTACGTGGTCGCGACAGGGATTACGACCACGGTGCGGCGCTTTTGCAAGCTGGCGTTTGCTGCCGCAGGCATCACGGTCGGGTTCTCTGGTGACGGGATCGAGGAGATTGGTATAGTCCTCTCTGATGGCCCGCTCAAAGGCAAGACAGTCATCAAGGTGGACGAGCGCTTCTTCCGCCCGGCCGAGGTCGAGCTGCTGCTGGGCGATCCGGGAAAGGCGCGCACGGAGCTCGGCTGGGACCCGTCCGCGTGCAGTCTGGACGAACTCGTCAGTGAGATGGTCGCCGCAGACATTGACATGGCGCGTGACCCGACCGCGTACCTCAAATTCTGAGGGATCGACGCAATTGAGAGACCCAGACCCTCATTAATCTGAACGACTGACAAAAACGTGAATCGTTTGTCCCCAGTCTCCCCCGCGAAACTATGTCATAATAGGCTGTTGATTTCAGCAAAGGTGGTAACCATCTGATTTATTGTCCGTGTCAGGCCAGCTTCTTTCGACTTCTTTAGTGTGTATGACCACTTTTGTGCTCCGACGCTTGCACGCAAAACTGATATATCAAGTTTTGAGGCGACTGATACAACGAATGACTTATGCAACTCGAATGCGCCACATTTTACCGCAGCCAACACCAACGCTTCAATGACCAGCACGACGCATCACAGGCGGCGAGCGCCGTACAGCCTTCCGTCGTCTACCTGCGTGTTTCGCTGTGTCTATCTCGCGACGATCCTGGTAGCCTCTTCCCAGCAAGCATTCGCCGCCTCGTTCACGTCGATCCAAAGTGGCTCGTGGTCTGATTCAGCCACATGGGGCAATGCGGATCTGACAAACGACTCGATCCGTCGATTGCCCAGCTTGAGTGACGACGTCTTCATCGCTTCCGGCACGATCGTGATTGTCGACACGACCGTCGACACGCGTGTCAAAAGCGTCAACGTGCAATCCCTCGGCGTGCTGACGTGTCCGCGCAACGCACTGCTGGGATTGACGCCCGAGCTGGCCGAGCTGGGCCTGGCATTATCGACGCTGCGCGTGGAGTCTGGCGGCTGTTTTTCGTGCGGCTACGGCAACTGCACTGTCGATGCCGAACCTTTCGCGGGGAAATTCGTGCTGCGACTGGCATCAGACCTCCCGCCAGCGGGCGCAGACGAGAATGTGAGAACGCTCATGGTCGAGAGTGGCGGCGCGCTGTTCTTGAGCGGCGCGCCTCGTGTCAAGCCCGTCACCCGCCTGGCTGCTAACGCTGACGCGGGGCAGACAATATTGCAAGTATCCGACGCGGACATTGTGACCGCCGAGAGTGACGGTCCGACTCTACAAAATGAGCAATTCGTCCAGCCCTGGCGCACGGGGGACCGCGTGGCGATCGCGCCCACCGACTGGCAGTCGGATCAGACCGAGTACGGCACCATCGTCGGAATCGTGCGCGGCGCCGATGCTGCTGACTCCGTTTTAGCCCGACTCAAGCTGGCGGACCCGCTGCGATACGCGCGCAACGGCCGTGTTCTTGCGTTCGTCAACAAGGCAGACGGCAATCGCGCAGTCACGGTCGACGCTCGCGCGGAGATTGCGCTGCTTTCTCGCAACGTCGTCATCGAGGGCACCAACGACGCCGTGACAGGCTTGGGCGGCGACGTCATGCTGGCTGGATTAAACGTGCGCGCAAGGCTGTCATGGATCGAATTTCGCTACTTGGGGCGCCGCGGCCAGCTAGCGCGCTACCCTTTGCACATCCACAACCTGGTGGACAGCGGGCGCGAAGTCCAGGTGTCCAACGTGGCGATTCACTCGAGCTTTCAGCGCGGAATCGTCGTTCATTGCACTAACAGCGTCACTCTGGTCAACAACACGGTGGCGGGTGCCCCGGGTTTCGCCTTCATGCTCGAGGACGGCGCTGAAGAGGGCAACACCCTGATCGGCAACTACGCAATTGACGTCAAGCCATCTGCCTATCCGTTGCTGCAGACAGAGCGGGTCAACTCGGCCGGGTTCTGGTTTGTGAACGCGGCCAACACGTTCGTGGGCAACGTCGCCGCGGGCGTGGCCGGGGCGGGATTTTCGCTCGACATGGATCCGGTGATGGCGAGTCGCCCGTCGACTCTAACGACGTGTCCAGAGCGACTGCCAGGGTACGACGCCAAGTTGGCTGCGACTCCACAATCGAACAACTTCAACCGGGCTGTCAACGTAGCGCTCATCAAGAAGGAGTTTGTCCGATTCGACGACAATGCCGTGCACGCCGCCCACTCGGGCTTGTGGATGAGCTACGCATTCACGCCCATGTTTTTTGTGCAAAAACGCGTGCCACTGAAACGTTTTACTGCGTGGAAGCTAGCTTCGCGATACGCGCCCGCATCGCAATCATCGGACGGCATATTTCTGCAATTTGATGGGTGCATGCGCTTGCAAGGGCAGCGAGGCATGCGCATCGTCGAGCTCACGTGCGTTGACACGCAGTCCGCCACGTGGGCCAGCTGTGTGAACACGTTTGAGGGGACCACCGTTGCTTGGACGAGCAACGAAGAGCTCAGAACCAGCGGGGTGGGCCCGCCCCCCCCGCTCACGACCCCTGGCATCATGTTTACGCATTTGGAGCCACAAGTGTTTCTACGCACGCACATAGAATTTGGGTGGTCTCGGCCGAGACCTGCTGCTCCCTTGTTTGTCAGCGCGTCGTCAGGAGGGCCGCTGGCCACCTTGAACACTCTTAGCGGCGTGTCTTTCGCCAGAGATTCATCTTCGTCATCTGCAGACGCAAATCCTCCTGCCCTGATCCAGCTCAAAGCAGGGGACATGCAGGTATTTACCGACGAGACAGGTGACGCATTTGGGGCGGGGCCGGGTGCGGTGGTGGCGGCAACGTACAACAATGCGAGTGGCGTGGATCATCTGGTTGCCTCGTACACCGGCGGCCAGTGCACTGCGGGCGTGTACGCTCGCGATCGCAAATGGCCACATGTCAGCACCAGCGCGTTGCCAAACGGGCGCACAATATCCGTCCAAGGAGGCCTCCCTATGCTTTGCTCTGGGTCGCCTATTCGGTTCGTGGCACTCAATATCGAGCGGCGCTCAAACGGCATCAAGGTACCCACGCCATTTCTGCAGATCGGCCGTTTATTGCCTTCGGCCGACGGCGCTGTGACGGGTAGGCGCACCAATGTCTTCCCGATCCTTTTGCCGATAAACGCGGCGTCGACGAGCCCGTTGACAGGGGGCTACTCCCTCAACTTCGGTCCTGAAATTGGCCCGGGACAGATGGACGTCTCTCTGTCACCGTCGATCACACCGAGCGATGGCGTGACGGTCCGTATCACGGGCATGCCATCTCAAACTCGATTCGGATCCAAGCAAACGTGGTTCACAACGGTCGTGCAAGACGGGACTGCGGCAACCTGTCCACAACTCTCAAATGCTTGCGGGACTGCGGGACGATCAGGCAAGCCGCTGGTTTGCATCTGCAAGTTTCGAACCAACGCGAGCGAGGAGGTCTTGGTTCGCTTTCAAGTTAGCCGCTACCCACGCGATGTTGGCCTGGTTACTGGCAAAGGAGGTATGTTTGGCATTTACGATTACGGCATTTTGGGAATGGAAAACTGGTAAGTCTTTTCATGTCTATGTAAAGGCGTGAGGAAACCCCGGCCGTGCAAGTTCGTGCACGGCCGGGGTTGGCAGTTTGGTGCAATCAGGCTACCAAGCCACCAGCTGATGATATCCAATGAGGGGATTCGGGTAGCGCAAATGCTTTCCGGCAATACCTCGCAGCAGGTCGCCCTCCGACAAGGCCATCTCGCACACGCGAGCGAGGTCATCAGCAGATCCCCCATCAAACATCAGCGCATTTTGGCGGTCGTGAAAGAAACCTTCATACGCCGGCAGTCGCGGCAAGACGACCGGTAGACCGAAATTCGCGGCATCGTGCGCCGCCAAGCAGAATGTTTCGTATCGTGAAGGCAGGATGACGAATGCGATTCGCTGCTCTTCTGCAAATGAGCCCAATGCGCCGCGCCTGACCCTGCCCACGAATCGAAATCGGTGTCTAAAATCTGGCGGAACATCTGACAACAAGATGCACGTGGACATCTTGATCGCCGGTTCGATATCACAAGGCACGTCGTCACCCGCGAATACAACCGAGCCGCTCCACGAGCTTGATAGCTCGCGCATGACTCGCACGATCGCTTTCGCCGCAATGTCAGGGCCCTTGACCCGTGCAAGCTTGCCGTACACAAGAATGTTTTTTTGGTCGGTGATTTTTGGGAGAATTGAAGTGTGGGCACCAATCGAAGATCTCGTCTTAGTACTGTCATGTGACAGATGTTGAAACACGCGATGTGGGTCGTCGTAAGTTGCCAATGTGCCCAGAGTGGGTGGAATCACTGCGATTCGACCGGGATCAAGATTGTGTTTTGTTTGATACTCGCGCGCCACCCCCGGGGAGTTAGCAATAACGGCATCTGCCAGCTGCAGAGCCCTCTTTTCCATCGAGAACAAGCTGGTCAGAGCGATGTCCTCCCCGCCGACGATGGCTTGATGCAGACCGTGCGTGCGGATCCATATTTGTGGGCTTGAAGAGTTAGTTCCAGGCGCCGCCGACGAGTATCGACGGGTGTCCATCAGTCGCCACAGCAACGTATGGTATGCCGGTGCACCACAGTCCCAAAACTCGATTGCGTCAATGTGCCCTGCAATTTGTTTAATCGCGCGTGCCCACTGTTCTGACTTGTGCCAAATCATGAGGTTCATGGCCCGATGCTGAAATCCAGCATGTTTTGCCAAATCGGACAGCAGAAAAAGCTCGATGTCGAGTTTGAACGGTTTTGACGCTGGGCCCCACGTTTGGATCGCGCGCTGCCTCCAGGTGTCAAGGGCAGCCTGCGCGTCTCCTACGACGTCCAGGACGATGAGCACGCGCCAACCCCCAAGACTCAATGACCGCGCGCTGTCCGCCACCACCACGCCAGCTCCGCCGGATGTGAAGTGCTCGAGCTCGCTGGTGCAAAATATCACCGTCGGATTCGATGTGCGCCTCGTGAACGTGCCTTGTGAGACAGACAGGCTGCATGCAGCGAGCGTTGCGACGAGTACGAAAAGGAAAGTTGAGACTGCGGCCATCATTGCATTGAGTGCCAACATGGGTACTTTGGCACTCTCATCGCATCAGACGCCTGCAGACCGGAAATGCGCGCTAACATGCTGAGGTTCCCTATTTATCGCCAAATCTGATAATGCATTATGGCGGAAACTGTACGCAATGTGCTAGACAAAAAAATAGACCCGAGTTCGGCACAAAATATGCCAGACTTGACCCTTTTCTCGTCGCATTTTACGGATCGAGGCGTACCCCCTCATCGGCGACGAGGTCGTAATTCTCACACAGCGTTTGCCGTATTTACCTGCGTGCTTGCGAATTTTAATATATCTGCCGACGTGCTTGGTGCCTTTCCGGTCCTTGTGGTCCTTTTTGGCCTTTTTCCGCGCCGAAAAGTATTGAGACCTGGTCAGCGTCCCATACTCGCCGATGCAAACGCAACCTTCGCCATCAAACTCTGCATTGGGGCTGGCGCAAACATCGCAAGTTAATCCGCTATCGTCGTCGTTGGTGCCAGGGCACGTCTTGCAGCCTGAAAACGTCTTGTAACAAGGCCTCTTCGATGGCTTCACCTTTGCGTCCATCCTTGATGCTTTCAGCGGGGTTGATCGCGCCCGCGAAAATCACGAGCAAACAAATAATGCGATTGAGCCAGACGCGCGAGGGAGACGTCATACTGAGTGTGCCCACGAAGGGATGTTGCTGATGGCGCAGAGGGTGGACAGTAGATAAAGTATGATAAAGTACTTTATGCTACAGTTGTACATGCTTTTGACGGTACACCTTCAGATCACCGCCGCTGAAACGAGCCGCCTGACAAACGATCGTCAATCTTCTAGAAATATGCAATCGACAACTGCCCGACTAGATGCATGATCAGGGCCGAGTCTTCATTCATGACGGCGGCAACTCTCTCGAATGAGCAGTGCGTGATCAGCCAAGTGTGAGAACGTAGCGTCTACAGGCCAGTGCCAGCGAGAACCACACGATTTGGTTCTTTGCTGTCCTCAAATTCACGATTATGTTGGTTACAAATTGCGGGTCGTCTATCAACTAACTCGTGGCGCGTTTCGACGTGGCGATGAGTCGTCGCTAGAAAAATTACCTAAGATCTCCATGTCCGCGTCCGCAGATTTTCCAGAAAAAACCTCCTCCGCGTCTTTGACGCAACGCGCTGACACAGATTTCCCGCTGAGGGTTTTGTCTAGGTTCCCGACCCGCATCGGCGCTTGCTCATAAAACGCCCCGGACAGCAGACCGACGGCCAGAAAACCCAACTCTGTCGCAGACGCGTGCTTGTCCCAAATCACCAGATTAATCAGCACCGTAAGGACCTTGCACAGGATGCCGACGACGGCACTGAGCGTGGCCGAGCAAGCTGATCGCATGACGTAAGCCGAGTGGGAGACGCCGATGCCGATCAGACACGATGACGTCATTATCGACACACTCGTCCATGTCCAAGCAAAAGTTGCTAGCATTTCGTGCTCGCCCTTTACAAAGGGGATCGCAAGCAAGAGCAATGAGCCCGCCATCGCGTTGGTGTAGACCACGCGCGTCCAGTTGTCGACCGCAACCGTGTCGCACAAGCGCTTGACGACAACTTCATACACGGCAAAGCATACGTACCAAATCCCGAGCCATGAGTAGGCGCGCACGTCGAACCCGTGATCGAAAAGCGCGTAACCAGCACTGCTCACCAGGAGGCCGAACAGACACAGCACTGATCTCGCAGATGGCAAGTGTCTGCCTAGAAACACATAATCGCACACGCACAAAACCAGCGGGGTGGTTGATCGAAACGTGATGAACGTCTCGACGTTGGAGTATTGCAACACTTTAGCGTTCGAATACAGAGTGCCCAGAAAGCTGAGAACGACCGGGGAAAACTTGACGGCCTTTTTCCAGCAAAGCTCTTCGACCTTGAGCACACCGAATGCCTGAAGCCAGTAAACAAAACCGACAGCAAACCAGAGCTGCAGTGACAACAACAAGACCGGCGCTGGCAGAATGTGCAGTGCAACCTTGTTGACGATCAGCAGGCACGACGAGCATAGACTGTAGTAGGCGATCGCATGGCCCACTTGTGTCAGTCGCGAAGACATTCGTGAATGACGACACGTATCGCCCAGGTGCTCAAGGAAAATCGACGACGAGTTACATCTTCTGCGGGTCGGAACGGAACAAAACGGATTAGCTTTTGCTCGCTACTCGCCGGTTTGACGGATTTTAGCCGGCTAAAATTGGTGTATTGATCGCGTACTACGATTGACTGAGATTAGGCGTTTGTTTTTATGCCAGGGGGACAACACGTCATAGACGAACATTGAATCAAAGAGCACTTGCGAGTTTGAAATAATGCTGACAAACACAAGTGCAAGTACGGGTTCCGTCGTGCTTGTCACAGGCGCCAGCGGACTCGTGGGAATGGCCGTGCGGGAGCAGGTCGCAATGCAAAAGCTCGATGATGCTGAAGGAACTTGGTTTTACGCCGGCAGCAAGGACGCCGACTTGCGTGACGCAGCATCGACCAGCGCTCTCTTTCAGCGCGTCAAGCCCACGCACGTCTTGCACCTTGCTGCGCAAGTGGGTGGGCTCTTCGCAAATATGAAGTACCAAGTGGAATTTTGGCGCGACAACATGGCAATGCAGGAAAACATATTTCAGTGCTGCAAGCAATACAACGTAAAACGTTTGGTCGCGTGCCTATCGACTTGCATTTTTCCCGACGGAGCCCGTCTGCCAATGGACGAGTCTATGATCATGCACGGCCCCCCACACTCTAGCAATCGCGGGTACGCCTACGCCAAGCGCATGGTCTTGATGCTCGGCGAGCTGTACAACGAGCAGTACGGCACCAACTTTGCCACGGTCGTGCCTTGCAATGTTTTCGGCAAGCACGACAATTTTTCTATCGAAGACGGCCACGTCTTGCCGGGACTGATGCACAAGTGCTACCTTGCCAAGCAAAATAACGAGCCGTTTCTCGTCTGGGGCTCCGGCAAACCCTTACGCCAATTCATTTACTCGAGCGATTTGGCCAGCTTGATGCTTTGGTACCTGCTCGAATCGGACAAGACAGACCCATTAATCCTTGCGACGGACCCCAATGACGAAATTTCGATCGAGCAGGCTGCCACTCTGGTAGCCGAGGCCATGGAGTTCAATGGCAACATCGTGCTTGACAGCAGCAAGGCCGACGGCCAATTTCAGAAAACGTGCACAAACGCAAGACTGCGTTCGATGCGTCCAGACTTTCGATTTACACCCATGCGTCAAGCGGTTAGGGAAACGGCCACATGGTTCAGCAAGAACTACAACACCTGTCGAAAATGAGTCAGGCTCACATGTAGGCGGGGGAAATTAACGTCGAGTCTTGCCGTTACTTTGGCTCGCCCACAAGCGTGTACTGGCTGGAAGATAGATTCTACAAAGAAATTGATAGCCCCTTGGCCGTTGCGGCGCCTCATATTGATACGTGGTGAATGTGGGACTGCAGTGTATCCATTTGCCCCCCGCGCCCCCTCATCCGCGGACATGGGGCGTCGACCTCTCACCTCCCTCTTCTCATGGAATTGTGAACTTTTTAAACCGATCTTTTGACCATATTTTGAGGATGCGGTGCATCGGTTTTGTCTGGCCGTCGATTGATCGGAAGCTTGCCACACATATATTGATTGGTACGTGTCGTCTCTAGCCGCGATCCAGAACGGAATATTTTCCGGACGGATCCCAATACGTAGGAGATTGACGAGGATGGACACGAGCATCGGCACAATAAACTACAATTGCCACGTCTGATCAAATGCTAATGATGCACCTGACAACGGAAGACTGAACATTCTGGTGGAAATGCGTCTGCAGGGCAGCGTTGTATTAGCGCGCCGCGGGCCCGGGCGCGCGACGACCGTTGAGCCAACGTGGCGGCACTCAAGTTTGCGCAAGTCAGGCCAAATCGTTGCGAAATCACGACATGCTCGTCGGCGATACGCCGTGATCGTTACTTCCGCCGCAGTCATGTTGATGATTTTTGTGACCTGCGTAGAGCATGTCAATAATTGGGGCGTGGACGACATCTATCCACGTATACGGACTTCCGTACGAATCGGCGACCGCGCGGCCCAAATTTCATCACCCAAATTGTTCGAATCGCGAGTGCATCAGACGTTACGTAGCGTGCCACCCCTTCGTCAAGCCTTGGTCATAAGCCTGAAGCGCCGCGAAGACAGATGGCGGCGCATTTCGGCGCGCCTACGCGCCAACCCTGCCTTGTTGCAATACGATTTTGAGAGACTCGAGGCAGTGGACGGTCATTCAGCGTTAAACTTTGCTCAAATGGTCGTCGACGGGCGCTTACGACAGCGCGCATTCGAATCGATGATGTCCAAACGACGACGAGTTTGGGGACAAGAAATGACGCCCGGGGCACTGGGGTGCTTGCTGTCGCACGCGCAGGCATGGAACAGATCTGCACAGCTAAACGAGACCACTCTGGTCCTGGAAGACGATGTCGAATTGCTGTCACCTGCATTCGAGCATATGTTTCCTCAAGCGTTGCGAGAACTTCCGGCAAACTTTGGCCTGCTCTACTTGGGAGACATGGCCAAGGACAAGGTGACGATTCGCACGACCGACTACTCCCTCGCCCTCAAAAGCATCTCACGGCCACTCTGGGGAACATATGCGTACGTTGTGAGCCCATTGGCTGCGCGACGGCTGCTACTGCACATGTTTCCCGCCGAGTTTCAGGTCGACTCTTACATCAAGCACGTGGCGGAGCTGTACGACGGAGACATGCCCAACTTTGTGGTGGCCAAAGATCTGGTCCACACGGACAACTCGGAATTGCGAGACACGGACGCCCAGGTAAAAGGTGGCTTGGAACATGAGGCCGATAAAGCGAAAAGTGTGCGCTATCATGTACTCTTGTCCTCGTCGAGGGGCGGCAACGTGGACGGGGACGTGGCAGGTGGGAGCGCCGAGCATCTCAAGTTCGACACGACTTATTCGACAGCTGCTCAAAATCAGGACAGACAAGCCCATGTTTGGTACCACACGGAAGAATCGGCGATGCAGCATGCGGTTGGACTCGGATTGATTTCGCGACCATTTCGCAACGTCTTGACTGCCAACGTGGATGATGACACGCGCTGGTTGTTGTGCCTGGCCATTGCGTTGTTTCATCGTGGCGGTCTGTGCTTCGCGGCACCCTTTGTCGTGTTGCGCCCTATTGATCATCTCCTTCACAACGTCAGTCTAGGTGTTTTCATGAGTTTGTCTTCTTCAAAGCATCCAGTCGCTATGGAAGAAAGAACAGCACTAGCACCTATAGTATACGTGTCGCCATCGCTATCAGCGGCTCGATGTGTTGCGATCATAAAACTCGTCCTGCACGAAACTGTCACCCGGGCGAATCTGCTAGAAGACGTCCGCGGGATACGATCGATGGTGCCAGAGCAACGCGGCATCGTGACCGTATTCCCCCCGCACATTTTCGACCCGCTCCTACCACTTCGACGCCCGTGTCACTGTGACGTCTTTCAACGCGTGCATTTGATTGGATGCCAGTCGCGCTGCGATCGCATGGTTGCACCTTTGTACGCGGCGGGGTATCCTAGTAGAATGAGGGCACCGCGGCGAGTGTTACCGGTTCATCTGCATGCCGTCGCGCCGCATTCGAGTGAAATTGACGACACGGTATCGCAGAGGAACCTTGGACTTTGGACACTGATGCATGCCGCGCCAACTTGGGTGATCCGGTCGAACAGCTGGCCACAGTTCAGACCTGCAGTACTACGCGATCCTCCCGCAGAGATGCGCGAGTTTTGTAATGGCCTGAAAGCCGTTGCAATGCATGGCGGAGCTTACGTCCACATGGGCCACGCGCCGCGTCAATCGCTATTGGACGGCGTGCTGTCAACCTGGCGGTGGCCAAGCACGCCCAGCGTTGACCACGATCAAGGCTTGCCGCCGGGTCCTGTTGCCATTTGGCATCGCACGAGAGTCGAAGGAACGGGGTCGGCGGCGAACCGTGACTTCATATCGCCCGCGAAACGCACGAAGCAGCTGAGCTGGCGGTTTTTTGCGACGCCGTATCCCCGTCATCCTGTCGCTGTACGCATGGCAGATGCTTGCGAGCGTACAGTCGATGATGTACAACAAGGTGACGAAGGACCCCCGCCTCGAGCGACGCCGATATCGTCGACCGACTTGATTATACTGCAGTTGCAGCGCACGCTGGCAGACGACGCGTCGTCGGTCGAGTTCTTTGACGAGGGAAGCGTGTTTGACATCGCATACGGGGATCAAACAATTGCACATGGACGATTATACTAAACATGAAATCGCATAGACGCCGTTGCAGACACCAAGCTCAATCACTTGGGTTTTGTCAAGAACAGCACAGTCGAATGCATCTCAGCAGCCCGATGCGTCACAACGTGCCGCCGCAACACCAGCGCTTGCGCTCTCTGTCGCATCGCGTGCATTATCCTTGCGTTCCGCGGGTCGAGTACTCTCTTAACAACATCGATCAGAGTGCTCGCATTGTTGTAGGATAAAAAGTGCACGCTGTCGAAAAATCCCAGGCGCGCCAAAAGTGGCGTCATTTCCCCGTTGATAAGCAAGAGGCATCCTGCCGCGGGCATTTCGAGAATTTTGGCTACCGTATAGTTCAGTTGTAGTCCATCGGTCATGCACGCCGCGTACCTGTTGAGCTGCAACGCAAAACCTCTCCCGATGAAGGGATTGTCGCGGAAGGACGCGTATCCGGGATGATCCAGCAACGCAAACCGCTTGTCTCGTCCTTGCGCGATCCATCGTCGGACCAGGTACCGGTAAGGGTACCATTGCCGAGTTGTGGCCCTGTGGTTTCCGAATGTCTGGTTGATTAGATGATGGTTTGAAAATGATACAAACGGCTTGCCCATATGGTTGCACGTGAGCTCTCACCCCGACAGCAGGACTTGGTTGACGTGCGCCCGCGGGTCCTTGATTGATGTGAAGATCTGCGGCGTGGTCGCATGCGGAGTCCATGCGAGCCGCTGCGATCGCCGCGAAACCTCGCCTGCCCTCGCGCCTGCTGGCGGGTAAAGCATCGAAATGTCATGTGCGTATGTTGAGAAGATTATATCGGCCACGGCGATTGCATCATACTGATGATGAAATGAGGCTTGGTCGTACCAGTGCAAATCGTCTACGAGCAGGATGCTGTTCAGGTGCAGGAATACGGAAACATTTTAAGTGAAGCTGTGTCAGATGCGTAATGAAGCGTTGCGGACAGGACGTTTCGCTTCCCAATTTGTACTCACATTTGCGTGTTGGGCATGTGATCCCGGCGCGCCCCCAGTCGCGCCACCCTGACATAGTTCCAATGAAACTTGACGGCAAAAAGCAGCGCGCTCGGCAAGCGGCCATATTTCTTGACGAGCCGGTGTTCCACATTTGTCCAGCTGGTTTCAAGTGGTACACCATCAGGATTCAGCGTAGAAATCGATGGAACGCTTAAATCGAGCGAAAAGGGGCGCCACCGATGCGATTCGGCAAGTGCTACGATCGCCTGATTGAACTCTTCGTTGAGGTAGCCGCGGAAAGAGGACAGAGAACCTATAAACGCAAAATACGCACTCTGGCCAGTACCCGTGCATCCGTCTGTGCACGAGACTGATGTCATGACATTTCGCAGACGATTGGCATCATTTCTCTAAACCGAGGATTGACAAACGGGTTCAAGTCCAGTCAGCCCATCACTATTGACTTTTGCATTCCGTGTCGAAGCCGACCGCTGATTTCGGCAGCCGGGACTACACAATCCATGCACATTCCCTGTCTATCGGCCGCTGCCTCGGCATCAGACTCGTGACGTAGCACTTAATCGCAAGCGTCGTGTAAGCGATAACTGCAACTTTACGTTGATTGTATGGAGGCCATTCGTCAAGGACGATGTCGTGCGCGTCGGCCTTGAGAAAGTCACGGTGATGCACGCTGGACGACCAATAAAAGCGTCCCGTCGTAAGCTCTCGCGCCTTCATATTGAAGCCATCGCGCGTCCACTCAGCCGTCGCGTTCCATGCCAGAAGTCTGCCAATGTTATGTGGTATTGCAGCTGGTGATGCCACAAAGCGGGCGCCTTCTGATGACGCTGCAGACGCGAAATAGGCCGCGCTTGGGGATCCATCCAAGATCCAGATCACGCGACCTGGATAGGTAGCCGCGTATCGTGCTATCTCGCGGACCGATTTCCATTTGTGTCGCTTCATGACGTCGTCGAGCTCGATTCGCGATGACATCGTCGAGGAAGTCTTCCATGCATCGTGTTTGCTTTTCGAACGCATGGGCTGCGCATCTAAAACAGCAAGAGCTTGCTTGACAAGCTCAGTCACATTGACAATCCGGATGAAAACCCCGCGTTCTCGAAAGATTGGCCGCGCAAACGATTCGAACAATTGCAAGTCGCGGCGATCGGTCGTGGCAGTTGTCAGCAAGATCAGTTCCTCGACCGGGGGGTTGGTCGGCGTGCTCGTCAGCACATGCCTTGCCTCAGGAACCTCAAATGGCGGTCGCGGAAGGGTTCGCAATGGGTACATGATGCGGACATCCTTGTGCTTATGTCCGCCTTCGATCGTTACGAGGGTCACAAAAGTTTCTTTGTTCGGGACCGTCATGCAGTCAAAATATGACGCTATATGAAGAATTTGCAGTCGCTTCGTGTTGAGGTGAGGCCACGAAGTCATGCGTGCGACCAGAATCGTCGCTCTGGGCAGGTTCTCCCAAAGTGCTTGCGGCAGCGGCGAGGAGGCTGCATCGTCCCCGAGCTCGACAAATACCACGTCCCATTGTCCAACTGAGCGAGATGACCCGACTGGCTGCAGCGATGTGAGCTGAACTAGTCGAGTAGACGCCTCTAAGTCGCACGTGCTGCCAGAAACTGCCGCGAAGGCAGTGGCCAAACGATTGAGTGACAGTGGTGCTGACAGTTTTGGGTCGTCCCCATGATTCATATAGCGGACGATGATGGTCGTCCGCAAGTCGCCCGGGTGTGCGGCACCCAACTCGCAAGCCTCTTCTAGCAGGGCCAAAGTCTTGCCGCACAAACGAGTTGCAGGATCATCCATGCTTGTGAGGTCCAACGCGTAGGCAATGCTGAGGTTGTAGTGCCGTCTACCACCCGAACCGCCCGCAAGCGGCGAAATTGCGCGTGTGGGCAAGTCGACCAATGCCAATTCGGTAATGCCGAGTGCCCCGTTGTAATGACCTGCGTTGGCACCGACACTTGGGCTCGCGATTGCGTTTACCTTGATGGGCACGTGGACAAATAGCAGACGCGCGCCGTAGACCCGTGCCGGCGGACACGAATAAGTCAGTGCGATTTGCCCCGTGTGGACGCTTTCTTCTTGGGCTTCGCGGCGACCTGACGCCCATGACCATTCCGCGACGCATCCGACCGCTGCCTTGTACGATTCCACCCCTTGGACGCTCGGTAGGAATGCGTACTCTAGCTGCGGCAAACTTTCGGAAGATGCATCTATCGGAAGCTTCTGAGGCCCGGGCGCAAAGACCAGGCGAGCTCCGGCGACGAGTGTCGGCGCCAGCATCTCGACGCCGACGTAAGGCGATTCAGCACCGTCATCCTCAAGAGGCCAAGTCGGCAACCACGTCGTATCCAGATCGCCGTCCACAGCCGCGTAGTATGCATGCGTCGTTGGGTACGTGAATGTCTCAACGGCGTCTAATCGACCGGCACGCATTCTTCCCGCAAGCGATCTCAAAGGATTCACGGCCTCGACAAGGATGCGTCGACGCTTATAAGCATCATGCGCAACCGGTTGCTTTTGAAGCACAGGCCGCATGTTTGTCACAAATGTGCATCTCCGATCGAGACAAGGGGCCTTGAATGTCGACAGGTACGCGTCGATATGCGTGTCAAGCACGATGTTGCACCTGGTCGCTTTCGCGGGATCATTGGAATCCCGCTCGTTGCTTCGTCCAAGTCCGATCAGTGATCCATCGCCCGCAGTCCCCAGAAAAGGTGCGATCAACGTCGCTGCATCAATTGTGATGTCGCGTGAATACATGCGACCTTGCCAAGATCGTTCATGTGAGAGTTTCTCAGCATTAGCTCGTATGCGGCCGTCGTGCGTCAAGATGACCGGCCGACGAGGCAGGCCGTAGGATAATAGCAGGTCGCTCACGACCGCCTTGTATCGAATGCGTGCTGTGAGCGAGTCCGTACCGTCTAGGCCCCCGCCTCTTCGTCCGCCGTCCAACACTTGCAAATTGCGAACGTGTCGTTTGGCCACATTCTTGTGGGCAAATACGCCCTCGTCCCAATCAATGATGGTAAAGACGTGGGTGTCATCACACGGGCCAGCCTCTGAAGCAACCTTGAATGTGCGCTCACGTCGGACAAAGTTGTCAAATGCTGCGTCGGCACTCGCAACCACGATGGCGTCGGTCGGGCTCGGTCGTTCCGCCTCCGCTGACGCCGCCCGCAAAAATGTGGCAAACCCGCTGTCCAAAAACGTGGGGCGCAGCGTGACGCGCTGAAAGTAGCAGATTTCGTGGCGTGCGAGCAAGCACCCCAGAACTCGGGCGAAGTTGCCGTAGTCGCGAGGAGCCGTGACGTACCTGGTGGCCAAATCGGCCGACAGCAAGCGGTGATCCATGGTCATATTGGCGTTATTCCAAAGGACGAGCTCCTGAATGAAGGCGTAGCGCTCGTGCAGAAATGTGGCGGCTTTTCCGCTCGTGACGGGTTTTGCTCCGATTACGATGACCGCAGTGACCGCGACAAGCCGTTCATCAGGAAGGAACGCAGGGTGCAGCTTTCGATGGGTCGTGACATTGGCCATGACGGAGAAGCGGTCGGGCTGAGGCAGGTGAAGCAATGGCAAGCTGGGGGCGCGCTTCGACCCGTGATCATTGATGATCCACGGCACATGGACGTGTGTTCCAAGATGAGCTGCACGAGTTTGCAGACTAAAAGCACGCATGGCCGTTCCAATCAGCAGCATCGCGAGCGCCAGTCGGCGATAAAACCTCAAGCAACCGAGCGTGAGCGGCATCTCATTCAACCGCGTATTCATGATCACCGAGGTGGAAACATGATGTGACGCCGGAATTGTGGATCCGTGTGTCCGTCGATCGGTTGACACCGAACCCGCACAACATGACTATACAAGTTCTGAGACATTGACGTTTTTTGTGACGTAGAGCAGAAGTCAACGTCCTCAACTAACAAGCAATAATACTATCATGTATTAGCAATCCACAAGTACATCCAACCCTTGATATATCTACGAGTAGAAATAACACCGCGCTATATGCACTGTGCAAATTTATCATCACCTCCAATTGTGGAAGATCCGTTTGTTTGCCACATGCATGTCGACCTTTCGCTCCCAGTCTCATATTCGTTTGCGCGCATTCACTGGCATGGCTCACGCTTCGTCAAAGGGAGAGAACGGTGCGCGCACATTGACGCACATTGTTATATACAGTCTGCTCGTTGTCGCAATTTTGTGCCATTCTCGGGGACATCACAAACGCACTTCACTCGGATCACCGACGAACCGATTCGTCGTCATAACAGACAATCCGTTTTTGATGAGCAAGATCCCCGCGCGTCGCAAAGCAGAACTGTTGCGTTCGGTCCGCATGAACCTGGACTCGCCTTACGTGTCTTCCCTGCACTTGCTCAACATGGCCCCGAACGACACGCTGTATCCGAGTGAGAAATTACATGTTTACGACCTTGGATGGCGATCTTCGTTCCTGGACGCCATCCGTTACGCCAACGCAGTGCTGCCATCCGACACATTGTTCGCGGTCGCCAACGCTGACATTGTGTTCGCGCATGATTCGGTGCGCTTTCTCACGCGCATCAATGATTCCGACGTCGTGGCTGCTCTCTCGCGGCACGACGTGGACGAAGATGGGGGCGCGACGATTCACGAAGACCCGTCCCAGTCACAGGACGCGTGGTTCATGCGCACGCCGTTTCCTGAGGACCCACGCTTTGACTTCCCTCTGGGTGCCTTGGGGGCCGACAACAAACTCGCCTACTTGTTCGAGTCCTTGAACAAGACGCTCATAAACTGGTGCGACGACGTGGTCATCTGGCACATCCATTCAAGCCAACATCGACGGGCCAAGGTGCGCCTTCCTCGGCCGTACGCAATGGTACCGAATACGGGTGTCGATCTGTCGATGATACCGATCATGTGGCGGGAGCAGAATATCGACATCGACCCGAGTGGCTTGTGGGGCTTGTTTGGTACGTCCGTGCAGGCCATAACAATGGATCTGCCCCGACTCGACGGCGCGCCGACGACAACCTCGAACATTATATCGCGGCAAAGGCAGCCGGAATGGTCGGCAGCGGCCGTCCATCGAATGCGCTCGTTGGCAAAGCGCCGTTTGCGCAACACAGCAGACGCGCTAGTGCAAAAACGACCTGCGTCGGCGCGCCAGGTCTACTTTCTGGACGTCTCGTGGAGCTGGCTGGCTCGAAACGAGTCCAACGACAGTTGGCTTGTTCGGAGCTTGCATGATTGGAGGCCATCGGTGACTAGGTCGCAAATATTTGGTCTTGTGCCTCGAGATTTGGTGCCGGCAGTCTGTCGGGGGGCGCGAGAGTGGCGAGAATTCGCGCTTGGAACAATCGATCGCCATGGCGCGCTCCAGGGAGAGCTTGATTGTTCACAGGTGCCAGAAACATAATCTTGGCGTTTTTAATTCAACATGCTGGCCGACATCCGCACTAGAATGACATTCAGCAGCGAATGCGTGTATGTCCATATCGCCATGTCCGTGTATCGAATGAATGGCTGCGTTTGGAAAAAAGCATGACAGAGGCGTCGTTCTTTATCAGAGCCCAGAAGAAGGCGACTGGTAAATGTTGCGCACCTCGCCAAAAACGCGCCAATGTCAAACACATCACATTGAACAATGTAAAGTTTTGGCTTGTTCCGGTGGCCGTATTGGCAATTGTCTGGGCCAGGAGAATGCCAGCCTACTCAGAAGCACGTCTCTCATCATTCACCCTGACATTGCGTACCAAGGACCCCATGCTATACGCGCCGGGTGCTTTACAGCACTACGCCGATTGCCGGTATGTGGGGGCGATAAGAGTTTTGAAGGATGATTCGAGTACTTGGAATCTGACTAGGGCGCATCTAGTCATGACGAACGACCCGCAAAGACAGGGGGCCATCGACGGGTACGACTTTGGGGCCCTAAAGGAGGTGCTGGAGGATGCGGCCATACCTTCTCACGTCATCGACCTTCTGGATGCGCGGACACGCGATGGGGCTGTTTTCATGGTCAGCGATGACGTGTGGATCGACTGCGCTGATGTCGCACTAGCTTTCGAAGCGTGGAAAAATCGCACCGGCGCACTCGTGGGGACACATGCCTTGAGGCACGTACTGCGCCCGGATTCAGGTCGGCATGCTTGGCTGGACTATCGTGTTTCGCCGGGCCTCGATACACATGGGCGATACTCGATGGTGTCGCTGAATGGTGCATTCGTGAGTAGCAAATACTTGCGCCAGGCAGCAGAGCGATCGCGCCGGCGAGCAGCAAACCCACAGCTGCTCGAAGGCTGCGATGAAATGTGGCTCAATCAACACGTCGTCGTGCATAGTGGCGCAGCGCCTATCTTCGTGAGTGCGCGGTCCCACGATGATCAGCGATCGTCGGCCGTTAGCTCTCAAATCTATTACGATCGCATGTCCACATGCCTGTCGCGCTTGGCTGGTGAGAATGCCGGCAAGCTAGACTTGATCTGGTCGCGTGATGAGTTCACGTTCACAGCCATCGGTAGGCATGCACACAATAATGTCGAGCGATTTCCGATAAAAGACGACGTAGACAGCAACAGGATGAGGCACGCCATCACAAGCGACCGCGTGGCTGGCGTCACCGTTGTGCTAGTGATGGAAACCAAGCCAGACGAAGTAGCATCTGCCGTTCGACATCTGCGCGCACGACATTCGTTTATTCGCGAGGCCGTAGTTTGGAACAACAACAACGAGACGATGAATCATCACATGTTTCCGTACGATCTACCCCTGCGTTACGTCAGGGCCCCAAAAAACTTCGCGGCCTACTCCAAATACTTGGGATGCTTGCTCGCGCGTTACGAAATTTGCTACTTTCAACACGAGAGAACGCGTCCTACTTACGTTGCAGGATTATACGCAGCATTTCTGACGCTTCCGGACGTGATCGTCGCCGCGTCAAGAGTCGAGGATGCCATGGTTGCGAGGACCAACCTGACATTTTTTGACAACAGCACGGGCCGACTAGCCGGATTCACAGACATTGACGAAGGAGCGATGGTACACAAGGATCTGGTGCGTCAGTTCGTCGCGCGCATGTCTATTGACGACTCCCGGTCGTTCCACGAGCGCGCGATGGATGCCGACATCTATTTTACGTACTCACAACCCAAGTTACCAATGGTGCTTACGCACGCGAGCCATAACAACAACTTGGCCCTGAGGTTGCCAAGCCTGTACCGAATCGGCAAAGCCCTCGCTTTTACGTTCACGTTTGCCCCTTCGAGCAAACCAGCAACGGAGTTTGACGATGCTGAATCGCACCGTCACAAATTCTTCAAAGCCACGTGCGCCAAGTCCAATTGCGCGTTTGCGACAAGCATCGACGCCTGGCCGCAGCCCATGGCCGTCGATTTCGGACATGACAGACCAATGCTCAAGCCTGCGCGATACTACTCTGATTTGATTGAACTTTTGAGTGACACAATGATTGAGCCAAACACGCTGCATCTCAACTCGGCCATGAGCTACCATTTCGCCGTCGACGGCGACTTGACAACGTCGTGGCGGGCCCGGCTACCTGCGTCGCATTCGTTTCTCGAGCTTGAGCTGCTTGCTCCATCCTCCTTTGTGGGAGTCAAGCTGTGGTGCACGGAAAAGATTGAACCGACTCCCATCCTTCAGCTGGGCTATTTCGGCCAGTCTTCTTATGAAACCGCGCGCTCGTGTGCGTCGTATTGGACCAAGGATCGCGCACTATTCCTCTTGCATTACAAGTGCGCGCCCGTGCGCGTGCAACGCGCTCGATTGACGATCGAAGCGACTAATCAATGGATCCACGTCGCCGAGTATTCAGTCGAACATATGCACAGCGGGATACTTCAGGCGGCCGCGCGGGAGCTTGCCGGAGACAGGTTGGCAATCACGGAAACGATCGCGCACACAGAGCCTGCCCCGCTCATCGGTAGGGTGGTGTACGCTCTGCACGGCGGCGCAGACGATTATTGCGGCGGGGACAAACTGGCCACGTTGGAAGAGGCGTGCGAGCTCGCGGCTATCTACCCGGGAAAAGTCTTGCTTTTATACACCGGCGACGACCCGAACGTGTCGCTGCGATCTCTCGCAACTCAGTTTGCGGTCGTTGGTTCGACCTGCAATATTCTGACTGCGTTGTTGTTCGAGGCTGTTCCAATCCAAGCCGCACGCGGACGTTATTTGACTGATTTGACTGATTATCACCATGGTCTAAATGAGGAAACGGCTCGATTTTCCGCACGCTGCATATGGCTGAAAGAGTGGTGGGTGCAACGCAAGCTGGACGCGCATGTGGTATTTTTTGAACCTCACGGCAGCCATCTACTTTCCGTTCTTCGCAACAAACTCGACGTTTCTCCCGGGACGATCTTCATAGCCCGGTCAGCTCAGATCGACGCCGGTTTCGAGGAAAGCATGGCGTTGGCGCACGCGACCACCGTTCCTAGCAAAGCTGATTATATTTCCCAGGCCCGGGCCTCAATCAACAGGAACCAAGATCGCCGCATCGTATACCCACTGCGAACGTTGCTTCGTCGGCCGCCTGTGCTCGGGAGTCCGACCACGCCATCGATCGAAGAAGTGGTCGTACTAGTGACCCCGGCAACCACGTACGGAGATCTGGAGCTGTTCAACGCGCACGCGCTGCCCATTTTGCAGCAGCGCGTCAACCTGCGCCTCGCAAACGTCTCTGCTCTGCATCAAGGCCTCACTGATGTGAATGTGGATGGCCCGGTGGCGAGCCTAGAAATGCGCGTAAGAGGACCCAAGTGGCGCACGTTGCTGGACGTGATCACTTACGTCGCCGTATATCCGGCAAGGGTGCTGTGGGTGTTGGACGCATCGCCCGGCTCGGCGTACTTTGCCTCTTTTGCCTCCGTTGAGGTCGCGCGCTTCGTTGCGGCGCACGCTGCCGTTCCACATTGGGAATCGCGCATGCTGGCATGGAACGCGACTTTCGAGTGGGCAGCGGGTGGTTTTGCGGGGAAGGCTCGCGAGCTTCTGCAAGGTCGTTTCAACGAATCTGCAGGGTTCGCTGACCGTGAGCATTTGGGGCACGACGCCTCAGACATCGTCGTGGAAGAATGGCCAATCAAAAGAGAGCTTGCCCCTTTTGCCAACACGGTCGGCAATATCGCGCAGTATCTGGCCGAGGTCGTTGATATGCATCGGGTGCAAAACATTGCTGGCGTTCTGCGGTGACGATGGATTAAAACACTTTGCACGTGCACAATATGGGTTCACACAAAAATAACGCTTTTTCTTACTGTTGGAAAACCTAACAAGTTAAAACATCTCGTCATTGGAAATGTACGATCACAAGACCATCTGAGGCGGAACGTGGCCGCTCTGCCCCCACTGCACCGCTCGCATGAGTTGCACGTAATTCGGATCGCTCGACATGCGCATCATTTTTACGAGATTTGATGAAAAATCATTCCCGACGGCATAAGGGTACCGAGTTAGGATGTGCGTGTGGAACGTGGCGACCGTTTGGTTCTTCAGCATGATCTTCTGTGCGCTGGCGTCATAATACAAGTGGCTGTAAAACTCCTCGGGGCTGACTTCGTCATGAACCACCCGCCAAAACCCAACGTTGTGCTCCGGGCCAAACTCAAAGTGAGGCGTGTACGACCGGACGAGATCCTCGATTGCCGCCTGCTCGAAATACCGACTGCTTGTCGTAGCATTGCGCCATGCTGCGCCCAAGCTCATCTGGTTCGTCCAAAGCATGCCTCCGTTGTAGACCCCATACATTTTACCCTTGCATGCCTTGATATAGTGCGGGCTCACCCCAAGCTGATACTGCGCGTCAGTAGGCAGGTGTATCGGCTCCAAGACTACAAAGTCCGCGTCCAGCAGCATCGTGTCGTTGTGGTGCGTCAGCGCTGTCTCCATGATGGCAACTTTTTCGAGCATAAAGTTGGCCCACGTTTTCGCCGCCTCCATCTCCGCCCGTGATGATGCGGATTGGTGCTTGTCGAGTGCGAGCGTCCAATGCAGATTTAATCGGTGAAATAGAACCCTGGCATGCTCCAGGAACCACTCGTACGTGTGGCTATCACTTGATATGTACACGTGCGCGTGGGGTTGGTGGATGGCTAGGCTCGCCAGGAACAGCACTCCATCCAACCCGCGCTCGCCCCCGAGCAAAGTGGAGTAGCTTGAAGGTATGCGTTCGCTGTTGGCGAGATTCGAGCTCTGTGAGAAACCAGGACTGCCTTGTGCGAGAACGTCTGGCGCGAATAGCGACAACAAGTAAACAAGTAGCAATGCACACGCCGCCAGCACGAAATTAAGCAAAATTCGGCGCGACGACACCATTCGCCGATAGAAATGCGCCGACATATCGTGACGGTTCATGTGCCAATTGGACTGTACTTTTGCGTGGTGTTGGCGCTTTGAAGGATGAGGTCAATCTGCACCAGATGTGACCGGCAAAACGGACACTCCCCTTTGTTCACAGCCAAGCGTTGGTCGACCTCTTGCTGGTAAACGATTGATGCAGTACTGGCATATGCTCAGACGTGTATGCGCATGCATGCAGATCGGCATGCCGGAGATCAAGTCGCACTGTCAACAAATTTGTGCACGCGATGTGTGCTGAACGACAAATGAACGGGGCACACAAATATTCTATACACAATTAATTATAACAAGTGTCATCCCCGTAAAATGTAAAGCAGTCATTCAAGCGCGCCGCCTGCCAATCCCGACCCGCCGACGACGGTGGTGCGGTAGTCGAGCACGAACGGATCTTTCGCGAAAGCTACCAGGTTTGGATCCCATTCGGTCAACATCTCGTGCGTGGCGCCCGTCTTGGACGGATCCTTGCCATCGAAATTCAAGCCAGCCTCTCGATAGTTGACGCCCAGCGTCTTGCCTCCCCTGCATTTGACGTATACGGTGTACTTGCTCTCATGGGTTTCCGTGTACTTGATGTGGTGCATCGACCACATGCGCGTAGAGGCGGTCCCTGCTTTCTCAAAGTTCTTATACCAATCGGTCGGCGTTATCCCGTCGACGTACGGCTTGTAGTCATCGGGCAATGAAAAGTACCATCGCCTGAAGCTTGCAAAACTTTTCGCCGTCGGCGAGTAACCCCATGTGCCAAGCACTCCGTACAAAAATCCGCCCCCGGCGTCATCTGGCCCGCCGTTGATGTTGGGGCACCGAGCAAGACAGAGGCTCGCTCTCTGGACTGTAAAACCCGCAACACGTGGGTCCTGGCCGTATGCTGCGTAAGCTGCTTTCATCCAGCGCCAAGCAAAGGGCGACAGTTGCAGGTCGTCCTCGAGGATCAGTCCGATCTCTTTGGTTGTTTCAGTCAGTCCTCCGGGGATGGACGCGTGCCAGGCCTCGAGCCACTGCCCGCGGAGGCCCATGTGCGTGTCCCAAATGTGCGCGCGCACGACGCCGTGCCCGTACGTCCCGTTCGTCCCGAGTGTGACGATGTCGGCCGCCATGAGTCTTTTTTCTCGCAGCTCGCTTTCGGGCGGGACGTCTTCGGTCACGTCGATCCACACATCTAGGTCGAGGCGGTCACCGTCGCTTTTCAGGTTGCACAGCGATTCGAGCAGACGATAAAGAGAGTCGACGCGCGTGCCTCCGGTGATGACGACGAGACGCAGTGCGATCGGCATGGATGCCAGGTGGGTCGCTGCCGACGGCGGCGACGACGACGAGGAAAGCATAGCTACGACGAATATGGCAAACGTCGTCAAGAATAGCACTGATGGCGCTCGATTTCTGTGTTGCTTGAGAACGCGCACAAGCAACCGATGCGCTCGTGCAAATATAGGCGAGCGGAATGGTAACGGCATTCGTAGGGGAATTATCGTCACGACCGTATGCTTTCCGTCCCCACACGGATCGTGCAAGCCATAGTCACCAGGAAATTGTGCGCACAAGTGCAGCATTATGGAGTCAGTAATGCGGGTTGAGTTTAGCAGACATCCTGACGGAGGTTAGAACGAATCAGGTACATTAAGAGTCATCGACTTCGCCTACACGTGAGTTTTGTGTTCCAACACTCAACTGACTCAGCCGATCGGGGACGATATGTTAAAGTGCGTCGTATGGCCACGGCGGTATTTCGGCAACTATTGAACGCCAACTGCAATCAAGTCGACACCGCGGTAGCATGGAAGCGCTTGTGTCGACGTTTGCTCGGTACTGGTCGATGTTTTTAACTCCAGGAAAACTAAAAATTGACCTAATCTGCGTGAAAAAATTAAATATTTGGGCGGTTTTTCGTCGAATCGACGGTTACATTACATAAATTTGTAGGCATCAGCCTCTTATAGCCGCACAAGTCTGAAGTCCTCGAGATCATCAGACGATCAAGATCTTAAACAGCATCATTTAATATTCGCAAGCAGGCATGGCGTCGTCATCGCGACTCTCCCTCTTACTTGCCCTGGTGGCAACGTTGCTGCTGGTCGCCGCAGCTGCGCAGAATGATACCCCTGCCAACGGCGGCTCGAGGCCGAAAAACTCAAACACGTGCAAGAAGGTGTGGCGCGGTTGCAACAAGTGCACGGGCAGGGGTGCCAACAAGGTCTGCGAAGACTGCAAAGACCCTTTCGCTATAGTTGAGGACAACAAGTGCATTTGTGACGCTGAGAACGGCTACGGCACCATCACGTCAAAACAATGGAAAGAGTGCCAGGCTGATAAGGCTGAGATTGAGGCGGCAGCAAACGGAGGCAAAGGCAAGGGCAAAGGCAAGAAGAGCAAGAGGCCCAAAGGTTGCGTCGATTGCACTGCTTGCCCAGGACTCGTGGCAGATGATAATGGCAAATGTGTCGAACAAATCCCCAGCCTGGCATCTGGCAGGCGTTTGTTTAGCACCGACGAAGACATTTGGGTGTGAGAGCAAACGCATTGTTCTGAAGACTCATGTGTGCAAGTAGATTACACAGCAGGAGCAGCCTCAACAAGGACGTCACGCTTTTCATGTTATCGCCTGATGCATCGCCGCACCGTGTGTGCCCTGCTCCGACCAATATTTGGCCAAGCAATACAACAACCTGTCCCCGCCGGGGCGCAACAGCAAAGACAGGAATGGATCCGGGCACCGTCGCACATTCTGGCACGCACTGGGTTTTTGTGGCCAACGCAGTACAACAAAGGTCGCCAAAACAACGTCGCTCCCCTGCGATCCAACGCTTGAGTTTATTGCGAAAACGAGTCGGCGGTCTTAACGAAAATAATAGTGTTACTAAATCGATCACCGATCGTTGACTTTGCACGGATTTGAATTTTCGGTGAAACTGCCAGTTCATTCATTGGCACACGCCACGCATGCTCTTTTGTTTGTTTGTGCGACATCGTGCGCGTCACATGTGATGTAGGGCGCCAGATGATGATGATGTTGATGATGCTGGGGGACGCCTGCGGGCGGGGGAGCCACATAATCGCCATGCAGCCAAGGGCACAAATGCGATTAAGCCGGCAAGCGGGTGACGCCGACCGCTTAATCTCTCCTCGCTCGTAGGGGTAGGCGGTCGGAGATACACACGTGTCAGAAGATAGATCAGCTAGACGTGCCCTTGTTTGTATCTGGATCGTGCCCTGCGGAGAAGCAGAAGCACCAAATCTAATTCCCTATTTTATCTCCTCAGGTGAGAAGACTCTGACTTTTTGCCTGCGAGGCGGCGCTAGAGGCGCCGCCCCGACCAAGGGCCTATCACAAGACGGGGAATCTTGCTTTACAATTCGCGTCCGATCGCGCTCGTCGCCCGTCCCGCATGTGTGCCACAGACGCGATCTTCCGCAAACACTCTACTGATAAACGTAGCGGGACCGTCAAAGCGTTAGCTTAATCACCCAGTGCGAAACGGCTCACCACGCGCTTTCTTCGCTCTACGCGTGTGGTTTGAGGGAAGCAACGTGACGCGCCGTTGGCCAACCTTGTCACGCACGCAAATAGCAAGAGAAAGTCGGCGGGAGGAGAGGAGACCGCGCATCATCGCGGCCTATGTGAAGGAGGACTACGCCGCTCGGGGCCGTAAGACTCACCTAGAGACACACGTGGAGAGATAGCAGCGCGCGTCCACCCGTGCGGTGGACCGGGCTCTTGGTTGTTACAGCTCTCGCCTTGGCGATACTGATGTCCCGAGTCTTGGTATACTCGCGGTCGCACGTGTCTAATGGTAATCTGTACTGTGTCCAGGGATGATCCCCTCGTTCAGGGCGCTGCGCGCCCTTTTATCTCGTCGGCGGCGGCGGCGCCGCCGCCCGACGAGAGCGACAGAGAAGGAGCGAGCCGGCGTCGCGCGCGGCGCGTCGCCGCTCCTCCTATTTCTTCTCCTTCATCCGCGGCCTATCCGCCCGCGGCACGTGCCCAGCACGTGCCCGGCGCGTAGGAGCGAGTGTCCGAGCGAGCGAGGGGATCTTTATAGGCTGGGGCCTGTGCCTCACCTATCACTATGGTTGTGTTGTGCCTTTCAGGTGCGTCTCATTCGTCGAAAGTTTAGCCGTGTAAGGCGCATGTATTTGACGATAATGCGACGTCTATGAGGAGGAGGGGAGGGACGGGAGGGGAGGGAAGGGGGGGCTGGGACTCGAAAACAAGTACGACGACCAGCGCGGGCGCGAGGCCTACTTTTCATCTTTCGTTTTCTCCCCGGTGAACTTGTCCGGGCCTGAGGTCGTGAGCGAGATCGTGGGATTGTTGATGTTGGTCAGGTCTCGGTCTAGCGAGAGCCGTCGTGCTTGTCACAGGCGCCAGCGGACTCGTGGGAATGGCCGTGCGGGAGCAGCTCGCAATTCAAAGTCTCGATGATGCTGAAGGCACGTGGTTTCACGCCGGCAGCAAGGACGCAGACTTGCGTGACGAACCATCGACCAGTGCGCTCTTTCAGCGCGTCAAGCCCACGCACGTCTTGCACCTTGCTGCGCACGTGGGTGGGCCCTTTGCAAACATCAAGCACCAGGTGGAATTTTGGAGTGACAACATGGCCATGCAGGAAAACATATTTCAGTGCTGCAAGAAATACAACGTGAAACGTTTGGTCTCGTGCCTATCGACCTGTATTTTTCCCGACGGAGCCCGTCTGCCAATGGACGAGTCAATGATCATGCACGGCCCGCCACACTCTAGCAATCGCGGCTACGCCTACGCCAAGCGCATGGTCTTGATGCTTGGCGATCTGTACAACGACTAGTACGGAACCAACTTTGCCACGGTCGTGCCCTGCAATGTTTTCAGCAAGCACGACAACTTTTCTATCGAACACGGCCACGTCTTGCCGGGACTGATGCACAAATGCTACCTTGCCAAGCAAAAAAATGTGCCCTTTGTCATCTGGGCCTCGGGCAAACCCCTACGCCAATTCATCTATTCGGGTGACTTGGCCCGCCTGATGTTGTGGTACTTGCTCGATTCCGACAAGTTAGACCCATTAATCATTGCGACGGATCCCAAGGACGAGGTTTCGATTGAGCAGGCTGCCAATCTGGTGGCCGAGGTCATGGAATTTAATGGCGAGATTGTGCTTGACGGCAGCAAAGCCGACGGCCAATTGCAGAAAACGTGCACAAACGCAGGACTGCGTTCGATGCGTCCAGATTTTAGATTTACACCCATTCGTCAAGCGTTCGTTAAAACGGCCACATGGTTCAGCGGTAACTACTACGACACCTGTCGAAAATTATTCGACATGTCGTGGCAAAGCGTGATTCAGACGCAGCGTATGCTTACGCGACAGAGTTTCATGCGCGGGCAGTCCTGCCGGCGGCGGCCGGTTTATCGAGGTTTGAGAACGAAAGCCCTATTGAAACCACGAGAGAATATAATTGCGGCAGTTACTCCCAGAGCCGCAGGAAGGGAAAAAAATTCACACATCACGACGCGACGTCACAAGATCACAGCATCCATAAATTTACTGCGAGCAACTTTTCGTATTAACGGCTTTAAGCGTCGTCTCAATCTCGCCGCACGCTTTGGCCGTCGTCTCAACCTTCTCCGACGTCTCATCGCGTCAAAGCAGCACCCACAACTTTTAGCCGCAAAGAAAGGCCTAGAACCAAAGACTTGATGAAGCTTTCCTTCCTCTCCCCGCCGCGCGTACCTTCGCGATAAAGCGCGCCTTTGCGTCCCTTAAAACATAAAAATTAGCTGACCCTCCCGCGTCGCGGACGTTGCTCCTCTATCGGCCCACATTCTAGCACATTACTAGGCGGAATTACACTCACATAGGCAGGCAGTAGAGCCCCTTCAGCCCCCCCCCCTCCTCCCCCCAGCTTAGCCTTTTGCACGTCAGCGTGACTTTTTTTGCTATCTCCTCCGCACGCCAGTCATCTTTGCTATCACTTTTTGATTGACTCGAGTACAAGATCCGTTTTTACCACAACAGAGCGCCGCGTGAACATATGCACACGATGGCTTCTCCTTCAGAACCGCTCAACCCGGACTTCCCAGGCGCGCCGAACCAGTCCGGCAGTCCGGATGCTGGCCAGCCTCACTCAGCCGTTAATCATCCTCATCTTTCCCTGCCCTCAGCCCTCCGCGTCAAGACCGCCGTCCACGACCGCATGGCTGCCATTCAATTCAACGGTCGCTCTGACGACAAGGCGACGAGCAACGAGGGGCATGCGGCTTCATTGCCCCCGCAAACAACAACCAACAACGCCACCCCCGACGCAACAAAAGAATCCGCAAATGACACGATTGCCCGGTGCGACAACAATGACATCTACGACAGCAATGGCGCGGCACCCCCGACGGCAGCCGCGGGCCCTTCCGTCCCACACATCCTGCTCCCGCTCATGCCTGCCATGATTGGGCCGACCATGATTTGCTCCGCCGAGGTCTGGTCCAAGGACCCCAACTTTATGATGTACTGCTACAAGATCACGCCCTGCACCCACCGCACCCCGCACGACTGGCGAGTCTGCCCGTGGGCTCATCCAAACGAGCGCGCATCGCGCCGCTGCACGCGCATGTTTGCGTACGCGTCGGTGCCTTGCGCGAACGCGCGCAGCGGACGGCCCTGCGCCAAGGGAACCGCGTGCGAGTACAGCCACAACGTGACCGAGTACTGGCTGCATCCAAACCGCTACCGCGCCGAGAGGTGCTCGCTGGGCTTGAGGTGCAACCGGCGCCTGTGCTTCTTCGCGCACACGGACGTGGAGATGCGGTCCGCCGACGTGTCTGCCGCTCACACCGCGCCGCCTGCTGCGCCGCCCGCCATCCCACCGCAGCCGCATGCATCGCAAGCACCGTACCTCGACCTGCTCGCGCACCCGGCGACGATATTAGAAGTTTTGCAGGGCCCGGCGCGTCCGACCGAGCAACTTCAGCGCCAGCAGCAGCAGCAGCAGCTCAATCAGCAGCAGCAGTCATTATTCGACGCAAGCAGCCTGGTTGCATCCGCTTCGACAGACGGCGCGCGTCAGCACGAGATCATGCAGATGCTGATGACGGCCGTGGCACCGCCTCTTTCGGTCCTCGCCAACAGCCAAACGGATTCGGCCTCGGCGGCTGATCCCGATCTGATGCGGCGCCACCAGCAGCTGCAACATCATCATCAGCAGCAGCAGCGTCAGTCGTCCATCTCAGCGGTTCCCGCCTTCTGCGACCTGCTGGGCTCGGTCACGCCAGCACCCCCCGTCGCAACGCAATTCGCGCCGGCTTTCTTCGAGCCAAATTACATGTTCGGGGCCTCGAGCGCCGAGCTGATCGCCGCGATTATACAAGGCCTGCCGACAGTCTGAATGTTGGGTTTTGGGGGTTTGTGACGCTAATGCTTGTGTTTTGTCGCGTTTGTGAGTACTTTTAAGACAGATATCGAAGCTATCAATCAATTCATAAAGCAGGCTCATGCTGAACCTGAGCAAATCATTTTTCGTTTGACGGCTACCAATGACGGTTGCACGACCGTCCAATGATGAAAACCGTTCAAAACCGCCGAATGCTTGTAATCGTTTGCCGAGCGTGATCACACATCTAGCTGTCACGCGTTCGGCAGATAGCCATGATACAGTGATGCATCGCGACGGGTTCGAGAGGGCATGAGCACCCGTCAGCGTCCCAACGATGATGCTGATGTTAACCTCCGCGGGCAATGCCCGCCGGTTTTAGCTTCCCGCGCGATCAGCGAGCACGGCTACCGCGGCGTCACGTTCGATCACCACAACAACAGCTGGCGCGCCAGGCTGTACTGCGCCGGCCGTCACATTACGCTGGGAAGGTGAGGCCCCAGAGCAAAAGAATCGCACCACAACACCGCAATGACATGAACTCTGAGCTGCAAACAACTACCGCTGCAGCGTTTTTACGCATCGCGACTGACTCCTGAGATCCTGGCCGTCCGATCATCCAAACCATCATTCTAACGGTGCAATCACTCCAACCACAGGTACGCGACCGCGAAACTCGCCGCCAGGTCGCATGACCTCGCTGCCTATTACGTGCGCGGAGAGGGCGCGGTGACCAACTTTGGGATCGCGGCCGCGCGCGATGCGTGGCAGGTATGCCCGCAAATCTACTCGCCGGTGCTGCAGCGCAGTTTACAAGCGGCGATCGCGCGCCTGCATGATATTGGAGCCGTGGGTGGGGCCAAAGCAGGCATGCAGCAATGGCACCCGCACGCGGGAACGGGCTTTTCTGGCGGCCCGATCGGTCCGATCGATGCGCAAGCTGTGGCTGCACGTATCGTCGCAGCAACAATGGCCGGTGCCGGCCCGTCGCCAGGTCTGATGCGAGAGCTATTCGAAGTAGTCAGCCATGGATACCCGTCCAAAACGCCGAACGTCCGCGATTCTAGAAAGCGCGGTGCTTTTAGCGGACGTTCTGCTGAAGCGCGTAGGGTAGCGGCGCAAGTTGTTATCTTGGCCGCGATGCGTGCGCAGGCGTCACAGTCGTAAAATCAGCAGGTTGTGCGACGAGAGAAATACAGGCTGGGAGGCAACGCCAATAGTCTCTCTGCCATGAGGCCTATTGCCCGCCGACATTACAACGTAGTTTATACGCTGAAGGGATGGCGAGCGAGTGTGTCCCTCGTTTGTGTGCCTGCCGAAGCGTTCGTGGTGCCTTGTATGTGTTCTGTAAAGATTCGTTCGCTCGTAATGATGCGATTGCGATCGCGGTCTGAGTGCAATGTTTTGCGGAACTGTTGGCTGCCGTGATTTGTTACAACCTGGCACCGCCACTCACTCACTACGCCGACATGCGTCGCTAATTGGGCCGTGTCCATTAGGCTGTACCATTTTCAGCAGAATCTTACTTGGCCCAATCATCGAGATCAACGCCAATGTGCAGCTCGAGCGGGTGCACACATGACAAGACCGATTTTATTCTGCCCTTCTCGCTGGATGCCTCGCGCCCCGTCGCCCTAAGTACGCGGTTGACGATAAGCGGCGGCATCAGTGCGCCTGTGTCCGCTTCCTCACTCGGCCCAAGGCGCTCGCGAAGATCTTGGAACGCCTGCTCACCGGGGCCCGCAAGGGGAGGTTCGTGGAGGAGGACTGACTCGACAAAAACGAAACCACGACGGCGCTGCAAAC
>Ga0209390_10001227_pt1 | contig 50664 bp, 49 predicted proteins | sample BON01_FD_187212 | JGI IMG/M metagenome (GOLD analysis project Ga0209390, IMG submission 187212) | Freshwater microbial communities from Lake Bonney liftoff mats and glacier meltwater in Antarctica - BON-01 (SPAdes) (version 2) | ecosystem: Environmental > Aquatic > Freshwater > Ice > Glacier...
AAATTTAGGTTTTATCTTATAATTTAAAGTTTGCTTTTTTTTTTAACCTTTACTTTGTGTTTTTTTTAAGATTCTTAAGATTGATAACTTTTAGTTTACAATTTAATTCATGTAGTTTTTTTATTGGTTATTAGTTTCTATAAAAACTATCACTTTGATTAATGGTTCTATCATTATGAAAAATATATTAATTATAGGTGGAACTTCTGGCATTGGCGGAGAAATTGTAAATATGATGGCTAAAGATTATCAATTATTTGTAACTGGAAGAGAAAAAAAAGGTGTACCTGATGCTTCAAATATTTATTATCAGAATTATGATATAAAAAACGATTTCCCTACTGATATGCTGCCAGAAGAATTGCATGGAGTAGTTTATTGTCCAGGAACTATAAATTTGAAACCATTAAACAGGTATACAGAGCAAGATTTTGCAGATGATTACTATATCAATGTAATAGGTGCCTTTAAAGTAATAAAAGCTTGCTTGCCACAGCTAAGAAAAGCAAAGCAATCTTCAGTAGTTTTCTTTAGCACTGTAGCCAGTAATACAGGCATGCCTTTTCATGCAAGCATAGCTGCCGCCAAAGCGGGATTGCAAGGTCTTTCTATATCTATGGCTGCAGAATTTGCAACTGCAGGTATCAGGGTAAATTGCATTGCCCCATCTCTAACCGATACCCCTCTTGCAAGTGCATTACTTGCTACCCCAGAAAAACAAGCAGCATCTGCAGAAAGACATCCCTTAAAAAAAATAGGTTCAAAAGAAGAATTAGCCTCTTTGGCTGTTTATTTATTGAGTAAAAATGCAGCATTTATAACAGGTCAGATTATTGGGGTAGATGGCGGAATTGGATCATTAAAGATATAACAAGATTTTAAAAATTGATTGTCTTGCATTAGGCTATATTTCATATAGTCTTTGGTTACAAATAGCAATAGTTGTAGTTTGTTTTTTAATTGGTTTTATGAAAAATAATCCTGTTAAGCTACCAAAAGCGGGTAAAATTAGTTGGGTTTGCGTTTTATAAAAGCATGGAAAAGAAAAACTTTGTTTACCTTTACTCCTTAGTATTACCCCTGGATGCAAGTGTCCACAAATGCAAAAATATTTAGCCAAATCATTCTCGTTAGGCTCGTGTACAAAACAAAAATCTTTTTGAATGTATTTTTTGAATACTTTTTTAAAACCCATATTTAGGTAAGTGGCATTGTCTAAAATATCATGATTGCCTTTTATCAATATCCAATCATTTTTTGATTTATCAATGATATTTCTCAGCTCTTCTGCTTCATAAATATTGCTACTGTGAAATAAATCTCCAAGGATTAAGATGGTATAAGCGTTGTATAAAATATCTATTTCTTTTAAATTGTCTAAATCTATTTGATGGGCAATGACAGGCAATGGCAAATTGTTTTGACTAAAATAACCTGCCTTACCTAAATGTAAATCGCTTAAACAAATAGTTTTAAAATCGTTGAAACAAATGTATTTTTTAGCAGAAATTGAAATATCTGTGCGGTTTATTGTTAGTTTTGTTTCAAAAAGTTTCATATAAAATGCAAATTATTTTTTTCTACCTAAAAAAAAAGATGAATTTATCATAACGGTTTGAATTTAAAACAATTGCCATACTGTTTTGTTATACAGACATGAAAATTAATAAGAGCATTGCAGTAAACGTATTGATGATCTCAATATTAATATCGGGTTGCGTAATTATTAGGCCAGGCGAAGCAGGTGTTAAACAAAGTATTGGTAAGTTAAGCACAGATGTAAAAACTCAAGGCTCAATAACCTACAATCCTTTTATTTCAAAAGTTGTTATAGTTTCCACAAGAACCAATAATTTGGAGCTTTCTCTATCTTTGCCAAGTAAAGAGGGCTTGAGTGTTCAATCTCAAATCTCTATTCTATATAAGGTAGAAAAAGACAGCTTGCCTCAATTAATAGCTAATCTTGGATTAGATTATGAGCCAATTATTTCTAATGTTTTTAGGTCTACCGCATCAGATGTTTGTGCGCAATATTTTGCTAAAGATATGCACAGTGGTTTAAGATCAGTTATAGAAGATTCTATATTAGTTACAATGAATAATTTATTACTAAAAAATGGATTAATTGTAGAGCGGGTGTTGATGAAAAGTATTCAATTGCCGCCAGGTTTAACAAGTTCTATAGAGCAAAAATTGCAGGCAGAACAAGATGCATTGCGTATGAAGTTTGTTATTGACCAAGAAAAACTAAATGCTGAAAGGAAAATAATAGAGGCAAAAGGAATTAGGGATGCCCAATTAATACTTTCAGAAGGGTTAACAGATCAAATAATAAAACTAAAACAAATAGAGGCAATGTTGAAATTGAGCGAATCATCAAACGCAAAAATAATTGTTTCTGAGGGCAAACTGCCCACCTTACTAAATACGCCCTAATTTTTAAATTGAGTACAATAAGATATTTTATAAGATAAATTAAATATCTTGCGCCACTTTTCATTTAAGAATTATCTATGGCTATGGCAAGAAACTACTTATTAATTTTGGTGGCAATATCCGCTTCCATCAATACACTATCTGCACAATCTAATTTAAAAGGTGTTATAAAAGATACTTTTAATAATGAACCTATTGCTATGGTTTCAATTAAATTTTTAGAACAATCTAAAACTGTTTATACAGATTTTGATGGAAACTTTATTGCCAAAGACATTGTTTTTCCAGCAAAAATTAAGGTGAGCTATTTTGGCTACATTGATAAAGAAATTGTGGTAGATTCTGCTATTTCAAATTTAGAAATTTTTATTAGCCCTGCTGCAAAATTGTTACAAGCCGTAATTATCAAAGGAGATAAAATATCAGAAAAGCTGCGAGAGCAGCCATTAACTATAGAAAGTATGGGCATTAATGCGATCAAGGCAACACCTGCTGCCAATTTTTATGAAGGTTTGGGGCATTTAAAAGGGGTAGATGTAACCACTGCTAGTCTTGGTTTTAGGGTAATAAATACAAGGGGTTTTAATTCAACAAGTCCAGTAAGGTCTTTGCAATTGATAGACGGAGTTGACAATCAATCTCCGGGCCTAAACTTCTCTTTAGGTAATTTTTTGGGAGCATCAGAAATAGACATATTTAATACGGATATATTTGCTGGTGCAAGTACTGCTTTTTTTGGCCCCAATGCTTTTAATGGAGTGATTAATATGACAACAAAAGATCCATGGCGTTTTCCCGGCCTAACGGTGAGTGTAAAAGTAGGCGAAAGAAATCTGTATGAATTTGCTGTGCGGTATGCCCAAGTATTTAAAAACAAGAAAGGGGAGGATAAATTTGCTTACAAAATAAATCTTTTTACAATGCGTGCATTAGATTGGGCAGCAGATAATAGAAGTGCAACTGCGCAGAGTGCTAGCAGTGCAAATAATAATGGGGGTTATGATGCGGTAAATAGATATGGCGATGAACAGCCTAAATCAGACAATAATTTTACGGGATTAAATGCCATTGCTCAATATCCTGGTCTAGGTCGGTTTAATAGGACAGGGTATTGGGAAAAAGACCTTGTGGATTACAATACCAGAAATGTGAAATACAATACTTTATTAGCATATAAAATTGACAAAAAAAATGAGCTTAATTATCAGTTTAATTTTGGAGAAGGCAGCACTGTTTATCAAGGAGAAAATAGGTTTAGTTTAAAAGATATTCGATTTTTTCAGAATAGGCTAGAATTAAAATCGTCCAAAGGCTTTATTAGAGTATATGCCACTAACGAGGATGCAGGAAACACCTATGATGCTGTGCTGACGGCATTAGTAATGCAAGATGCTGCAAAAAATAAGACAAATTGGAGCCAAGATTACAGTGGCTATTGGATCAGAAATGGAAGACCTCAAGTAAGACAAATACCCGGATGGCCCAGCCAATTTTTTAACAATCCAGATGCTTTTAGAATAGCAGATTCTTTGCTGGCATTATATGATACGATGATAATAAGGTTGCATAATGAAGCTAGAAAGGTAGCTGATGGTGAACTTTCGGCAAATGGTTTGCCGCATAGCACAGTAACCTCTGATAGGTTTGCCCCTGGCACACGCGCTTTTGACAGTATGCTAAACCTTATTACCAGCAGAAAATCATTGATTGAGGGTGGTAGCGGGTTTTATGATAAATCTGCATTATATCATTTTCAGGCTCAAAGAAAATTTGATTACAAAAACTACGTAATTACTGCGGGTGTAAGCGGCAGGTATTACGCTCCAAATACAAGGGGAACGATTTTTGAAGATACTGGCAATCGAAAAATAACAAACAGGGAGGTTGGTTTATATGGTGGAGCGGATAAAAAATTTTTAGACGATAAGCTAAAAGCATCTTTGAATTTTAGGCTGGATAAAAATGAAAACTTCAATCTTCTTTTTTCTCCTGCTGCATCACTAGTTTATTTAAGAAATGCCAAAAATACTTATCGTTTCTCTTTTTCATCAGCAATTCGCAATCCTACCTTGTCAGACCAATACCTCTATTATAATGTGGGACGCGCAATACTGCTAGGCAATATTAATGGAATTAAAAATTTAGTTACAACAGAGTCTTTGGTCGAGTATATTGATAAACAAGATAGAAGTTTACTTCAATATTTTAATTTAGACCCCATAAAGCCTGAGCAGGTGCGCACATTAGAGGCAGGGTATAAAGGAGTGATTTTTAAAGATAAGTTGCTAATAGATGTAAGCTACTACACAAGTTTCTATACTAATTTTATAGGGTATAAATTGGGGGTTGATATTACAATAGATACTACCTTAAATCGGCTAACTACTGCCCAAGCATATCGGGTTGCTACTAATTCAAAAGATTTAGTACTGACTACAGGCGCTGCCATAGGTTTAACATACAGTTTAAGCAAGTATTTAATCATCAATGGCAATTATTCATGGAACGAGTTTAACAGGATGGGATCTACAGACCCCTTGATTCCAGCGTTTAATACACCTCGACACAAGTTTAATCTTGGATTTGGCGGAAATCAACTGGCGATTCATCTAAGAAAATGGAGCATAAGAGACCTTTCTTTTAATATGAATTTTAAATGGATTGAAGGATTTTTATTTGAGGGGTCGCCTCAATTTACTGGCGAAATTGAGAGTTATTATTTATTAGATGCTCAAATAAGCAAGTTCTATAAAAAACATAATATTACTATTAAGTTGGGCGCAAGTAATTTAACAAATAATCTTGCATACCAAGTATATGGCGGCCCTCAGGTGGGTAGATTGGCCTATGCCTCTTTGTTATTAGATATAAAATAAAATAAATTCATAAATTAATTAAAAATTGGTTAATATTGAACCTTAAATTTAAAAAAAAAATATATGAAGAAAATTTACTTAACCCTAACCATTACTTTATTTAGTATTAGCATGTTTGCCCAAATAAGGTATGTTGAAAAAGTTTTTACAGACGTTACTGTAAACTCAAATGTTATTTATGGCAACAACTTTACAATCATTACCGGTGCTCCCATGGCTGTAGATTTAAGAATGGACGTTTATGAGCCAGCAGGTGATACTGCTACAAAAAGGCCTTTAATCATTTTCTGTCATACTGGAAGCTATATCCCTAGATTTGCAAACCAATTGCCAACAGGAGATAAAACTGATAGTGCAACTGTAGAATTTGCTAAAGAATTTGCAAAAAGAGGCTATGTGGTTGCAAATATTTCATACCGTCAAGGATGGAATGCACTATCTGCTGATGAAAAGGTAAGAACATCAACAATTTTGCAAGCAGTTTATCGTTCTATGCATGACGCTAAAACCGCTGCAAGATTTTTTGCTAAGGAGGCTGCATTTAACAATAACCCATTTAAGGTAGATACTAATAAGATTGCAATTGGCGGCAACGGAACTGGGGGATATGTAGCTATAAATACAATCTCTTTGAATAAATCAAGTGAGTTATTGATTGATAAATTTATCAATTTTGACTCAATGCCAGCCCAACCCTATGTTAGAGAGGCTGTTTTTGGAAATATTGCAGGATTTGGTGGGTTACCTTTTTTAAATAAAGATAATTGGAAAAATCATAATGCAGATTTTAAATTTGGTTTTACCATTGGTGGTGCTGTTGGAGATAGCTCTTGGATAGAAAGTGGCGAAGCACCTGTTGTTTCTGTGCATGGTTTATTAGATCCATTTGCTCCTTACGGATTAGGCATTGTGTTTGTACCAGGCACATCTACCAGTGTTGTGGAAGTGAGCGGTGGAGGAGATATTATGAAAAAAGTAGACAGATTGGGCAATAATGCTTCATACAAAGGAAAAGTAGGTGGCAATTTGTCAAGAATATTGAATACCAGAGATGGTATTGATGGATTATATACTATTCTTGGTCAAATAAATGCATCTGGACCATGGGAGTGGTATGATACCAATTTTATAAAAACAAATATATCCAATGGACAAGCTATTGTAACTAATGGCTTGAGATCAAATCCAAACATGAGCAAAGAGAAAGCAATGGCTTTTATAGATTCAATATGTAAATATGTAGCTCCTAGAATGGCTATTTCTATGGGTTTTGTTTCAAATTATGCTTTGTCTGTGAAAGATGTAAAATTAGGGGATGCCAATGCTTATCCAAACCCTGTTAATGGCAGCTTAAATATTAATGCTAACAGTGATATTTTGAAAATTGAAATATTAGATATTACTGGTAAAGTAATTAAAACTATAAATGAAAATAAAGGTTTAAATTCAATTGTTGATTTTTCAGCATTAAGCAATGGAACTTACTTAGTAAACGTGACTACTAAAAATGGTTTAAGTAGCTTAAAAATTGTAAAGGAATAATTGTAGTTATTTTATTTTAATACTGTAAAAGAAAGCCAATCTATAAAGAGATTGGCTTTTTTTTATTGATAAAATTATTAATATTTTTTAAAAGTGCTTAGTATCTAAGGGTTATTGCGATGCTTATAAATTCAAAATTGAGAAACCAATAATAAAAAATAATTAAGCTTTATTAAATTTAATACAAGCCCAATTATTCATTGTCTGTTCATCTAACTTATACAAACCTAATGAGGTTGCTTTTTCGATTATATCTGATATATCTTCTTTATAAAATCCTGAAATAATTAGTGTTCCTCCTCTTTTTATTTTCTCTGCATAAGCCGGCATATCATTGAGCAGAATATTTCTATTAATGTTGGCTACAATTAAGTCAAAAAGTGCTTCATCTTTGATAAAATGTGCATCTCCCAGCAGTAAATCTATGTTATCGCTCACCTTGTTTTTATCAACATTTTCAATTGCATTTGCAACACTCCAAGCATCATTGTCTATTGCTAATACATATTTTGCTTTTTTAATTATAGAAAAAATTGCTAAAATACCAGTGCCTGTTCCAATATCTGCAATTCGCATATTTTTTAGATTTTGTGTATTTAGCATTTCTAAAGCCAAATGAGTGGTAGCATGATGCCCTGTTCCAAAACTCATCTTTGGATTAATAGTAATAGTTGGTATATTAAGTTCTGTTTCTTGATGAAAATCAGCCTTTATATAGCAACAATTTTTAATAATTATGGGCTCAAAATTACTTTCCCAAAGTGCATTCCAATTTGTTTTCTCAATTGTGTGAAAAGCCACATCATCTTGTATTATATTTTTACTTTTAAGTGCAATTAAACATTGATTTACTGTTTTTTTATCAAAAGTATCTAAGGTAATATAAGCGGACAATTTTTCGTCTTCTTGCACTGTTTCTAGGCCAATATCATTAAGATAAGAGGCTGCAATATCGCCATTTTCATTATAAGGATGTTTAAGTTTGATTTTTATTTCACTATGCATAATTTTTAGATAGATACTTCTGCTTTAATAGCAGGATGAGGATTGTAATTTTCTAAAACAAAGTCTTCAAAAATAAAATCATTGATGTCTTTTCTGTTTGGATTAATTTTCATAATAGGGTATGGCATAGGATTTCTAGATAGCTGAAGGTGCACTTGATTAAAATGATTATTATAAATGTGAGCATCGCCAAATGTGTGCACAAAATCACCTAAATTTAAATTGCAAACCTGCGCAACCATCATAGTAAGCAAGGCATAGGAGGCGATGTTAAATGGAACACCAAGAAACATATCTGCACTCCGCTGATACAATTGACAACTTAGTTTATTATTTGATACATAAAATTGAAAAAATGAATGGCAAGGCATCAATGCCATTTTATCTAGTTCTGACACATTCCAAGCCGAAACTATAATTCTTCTTGAATTTGGGTTGGTTTTAATCATTTCTATTGCTTCTGCCAATTGATCTTTTGATTGTCCATTTTCTAAGGGCCAATTTCGCCATTGTTTGCCATATATAGGTCCAAGATTACCATTTTTATCTGCCCATTCGTCCCATATTTTCACTCCATTATCTCTTAGGTATTTAATATTAGTTTCCCCTTTAATAAACCACAATAATTCATGGATTATTGCTTTTAAATGAACTTTTTTAGTACTTATTAATGGAAAGCCTTCATCAAGTTTAAACCTTAGTTGTGCGCCAAAAATACTGATGGTTCCTGTGCCTGTTCTGTCTTCTTTTTTATCTCCATTTTCTAAGATGTGGTTCAAAAGTTTTTCGTATTGATTCATTTGTTATTATGTAGCGAGCCACAAAATTAGTGCTTTTAGCAAGTGTATTTGCCTAATTTTTTCAACATTTTGGTTATAACCTAAAATAAGGAAATTCTATCTATTTCTAAAAGCTAATTGCATGAAGCAGATTTTAATAAATAAAACCGCGCACTAACTATACTATTGTGTTTAATCTGGTTAAAGTGTTTTCTATAATTGGACAAATTGCAGCATTTGCAACAATTTTTCTAATTCTGTATTTAAAATGGGGCTTGCTCAAATGCGGAAAGTCTCTGCAAGATTCTGGCCTATTGCTATAGATAGAGCATCTATTTTCTCTTAAAAATGCACAAGGATTGCTTTTAATAAAATGAACTTTATTTATAGGATCATATTCTCCGTATTTAGCATAAAATTGATTTTCTGAAATTGATAATTGATTAGCAGCATTTTTTGCGTTTATCTGGTCTAAGGCTGGCTGCATAGCTTTGCAACAATTGCCGCAGCTAGTGCAATCTATTTTTAAAGTTTCTTCTTCAATAATAGGTTTTAGGATGTTATCTAAAATATTAGAAGGGATTGGCTTTAACTTTTTTTGCCAAAAATCAAGATTTTCTTTCATTTTTTGTATAAAAAAAGCTGTTCAAAATGATTGAACAGCTTTTGTAGTTTTTAGTTTAAAAGTATTATTTCACTTTTGTAGCAAGTTCAGTACCTGCTTTGAATTTTACTACAGTTTTTGCAGCAATTTTAATTTCTTTTCCTGTTTGTGGATTTCTTCCAGTTCTTGCAGCTCTTTGGCTGGTTGAAAAAGTACCAAAACCAACTAGAATTACTTTGTCTCCACCTTTTAATGCAGATGAAGTTGCCTCTGTAAATGCACCTAGTGCAGCAGCAGCTTGAGTTTTTGTGATTTTGGCATCACTAGCCATTTTGTCGATTAAATCTGATTTGTTCATTGTTTTATATAATTAAGTTAATACAGTTCAAAAATATAAAAATATGACAGGTACAACAAGTTTTTCATTGATTTTTTCATTTATTTTCATTAAACTTATCTACATCCATTGTTAAGTTATTGATAATCAATATTTTATTATCTATATTATAGTTATATTCTAAATCAATCAATTGACCTTTGTTGTAAAAATGTATCCTTTTTTTAAACAAATTGAGTATAATTTTACTTATTTGGTCATTATTTTTTTCTTCTAATAGCGGACTTTTATGCAAGTTTAGCTTATGTCTTTCAATAATAATAGTCATTTCTGTATTAAGGTAAATTACTATTCCATTGTTTATCATATACTCTATGTTATCAAAATAGCATGGTAATCCACCTCCACAGGCTACAATTTGGAATTTTTTTTCAATTTTTCTTATCACTTGACGTTCTAAAATTCTAAATGCTTTTTCTCCATCTCTTTTAAAAATTTCTAAAATAGTTGAGCTCACATTATTTTTTTGATAATAAAGTTCAAGTACCTTTTTATCAGTATCTATAAAAGGAATATGTAATTTACCAGCAATCTGCTGCCCAAAAAAGGTTTTTCCAGCAGCTGGCATTCCTATTATGAAAATTGGAAGATGCAATGGTTTAGTTTACTTATTGAATTAACGCAACCAATTTTTCTGGTTTTGGCAAATTTCTAAAGCTCCATCGCTTTAAAACAATACCATCTTTAATTAATATTAACCCAGGATTAGATCTAATCATTGATGCGAGCAATTTGTTATCGGCAAGACAAAATGGATACTTAACGTCTTTTTCGCTTGTGTATTTTGCAATTTCGGGATTTCCAGAACTTGTTAAAGCATAAAATTTTGCATTTGTTTTCAACCAACTTTCATATAGTTTATTTATTTTTGGTTGAACATTTTTATGCACATCTGATAAGCTGGACGAAATAAGAAGTAAAGTATAACCTTTTGAAAGCATTATGCTATCCGAAACATCTATGCCATTTTGGTCTATTATGTTTAACCAATCATGAATTTCTGGCTTGTAAGCAATTTTTAAAATCTTTTCTGATACCAATTTAAAAAAAGTAGCTCCAAGTGGAATATTGGGGGTAAAACTATTTCTCTCAGAATTATATACAATACTGATTTCTTTGTTGGCAGAATCCTTATAAATCATTATTTTTTCTACAATATCTTGAGTTAATTCTCCTTTTGGGGTACTTATTCGTTTTCTTAAATCACTACCTTCACTGTATTTTAAAAAATCAAAAACAGGCAAGTACAAATAACAATACATTGTAAAAAATGCGCAAAAAAACATCATAACAAGTAATAATGATTTAGAGAATGGCAAAGAAAATAATGGTCTGATAAAGTGTGATGTAAAAAATAGCCATAAAATTAGGACTGTCAATATTACATCTTTCTGGAAGCTTTCCCAAGGTCTTAGTTTTATAGCATCTCCAAAACAGCCACAATCAGTAACTTTATTGAAATATGCAGAATAAAATGTTAAAAATGTAAAAAACAAAGTCATTAATAATAGTGCCCATACCGTTAGCTTTGTTTTAAAACCAATAAGTAGACAAAACCCTAATAATAATTCCAATAAGACTAAAAATATTGCGATACCATCTGCATAAGCGCCAAGGCTTTTAAAAAAACCTACTATCCAACTGCTTTTTTTAAGATATTTAGAAACATCAATAGATTCCATTATTTCTATTTTAGAAATAATCAATGGATGGGTCTTATTGTAAAAGTTTTTGCTATTGATGGCTGCTGCCACTTTTAAATCACCTGCTTTTAAACTGTCTGCTTCATAGAGGGTGTCTCTCAATATTATATTTGTAGCTTGGGCACATGCTATGATAAGTTCTCTGGCCATCCGTACACTCTCTTTTTTAACACCTGTTGCAGAGTCAATATCCTCAAATATTACTTCAAAACTTTCTTCACTTAGGGTAGAATTTACGGTATACGTTTTATTTTTTTCTCCTTCATATAGTGAGATTTCATATTCCTCTTCATGCCATGGTGATGTAAAGATAATACTAAAAGTATCTTGTTTTGCTTCAAAATCATTTGCAAATACTTCAAAATATTCATGCAGTTTTATTCCAAAACCTTTGGTGTCATTGCTTTTTATAAATCCAGAGAAAATAAAAAGTGCACCAACTAAAATCCTAAAAATGTGGGTTATGTATTTCATATAAATTACTTTTATTTACTAGCAAAAACTGTGCTATTTTCATCTAATCTAATAAGTGCAAATATAGCGTAGTTTATCATATCTCTATAATTTGCCTCTACACCTTCACTTATAAGCGTTTTACCATCATTGTCTTCTATTTGTTTTGTGCGCAAGATTTTCATTAAAATTAGATCTGTAAAAGTGGATACCCTCATTGATCTCCAAGCCTCCCCATAATCGTGGTTTTTATCCATCATTAGTTGTTTTGTGAGGGTAATTTGTTGGTCATAATTATTCAAAAGTTGTTTTACTTTTATTATTTCATCTTCTTTTAAGGCAATATTTAAAATAGCAATAATGGCATAATTGATAATTCCAATATATTCATTGGCTATACTCTCATCAATTTTTTGTTTGCCATACGTTTCTATACTTTTTATTCTTTGTGCTTTAATAAAAATTTGATCTGTTACACTGCGGGGTCGTAATATTCGCCATGCTGTTCCATAGTCAGTATTTTTTTGCAAAAAAATTGATCTGCACTTACCTATTTGGATATCATAGGCTTGATTTGTATTTAATAATTCAGACATTAATATTTTATTTTACATTTGCAAAGGTAATCATCAAATTTTAAATCTTGCATTTTCAACTAAAAAGTAAGCACAATTTATACTCATTTAATCAAGCACAGGTTATGGGTATCGTAAATGTTACGAAAGATTCTTTTTATGCCAATAGCAGGGCTAATTCTGAAAAAGAACTCATCTCGATTATTGAAAAGCATATTGAAGAGGGCGCTGCTATGATAGATATTGGCGCAATGAGTACAAGGCCGGGTGCAGTCGAAATACCCTTAAATGAAGAGGTTAAAGCTATAGAATGGGCGCTAAAAATAGTTAAAGAGCAACAGTATAAGGTGCTAATATCTGTTGATACGTATCGGTATGCAGTGGCTAAAATGGCTATAGATATGGAGGTAGATTTTATCAATGATATTAGTTGTGGGGATGATTTAGATCTAATAAAATTAGTGGCTGCGCTTGATATTGGCTATATCGGTATGCATAAAAAAGGAATGCCAAATAATATGCAAGAAAACCCTAATTATATTAATGTAGTGGAGGAAATTGCAGCTTATTTTATTAAAAAAAACAAGTATTTAACAGACAATGGAATTAATAATTGGATTATTGATCCTGGCTTTGGTTTTGGCAAAACAATAGCACATAATTATCTATTGCTTAAAAATTTATCTGTATTTAAGAAATTTTTGAATCAACCTTTAATTGTTGGTATATCGCGCAAGGGAATGATATATAAGCCGTTAGGCATAAGTGCAAGTGATTCGTTAAATGGAACTACCGCAGCACATGCACTTGCTTTGATGGGGGGCGCCAATGTGCTTAGGGTTCATGATACCCAAGCCGCCATGCAAGCCATTAAAATTGTAGAGATGTATCAGGCAAATTTTTAAAGCGTGAATTGCCACGCTCCTCTTCCATAGGTAGCAACTAAAAATCCGTTTTCTGTTGGTTTTATTGCAGTTACAGGAGCTTGTGGCAGTCCTTTTAGCCATTGCCAATGCTTGTTTTTTAGTTGATAAACTCCATGATTTGTCCCTAATAAAACTCCCATTTTTGGATGAAACACTATTGTATTATTGGGCAAATTTGGCAAATTATAACTTATGTTTTCCCAGTTTTTTCCACCATCGCTAGTTTTAAAGCATCTATTTTTTTCTCCATTTTTATTGTCAAATCCGCCAAGACATGCATAAAATATTTTATCGTTTGCTGGGTCTATCACTATACTTTCTATAAAGCGGTAACTATATGCGGGAAAATTATTGGTAATATCCGTCCACAATTTGCCGCTATCATTACTCAAATATAATTTTTCTGTTAATTGGTTTGTTCGCCATACGGGCTCCTCTTTTGCAACAATAATTGTTTTTTCATCACTAGAAACATCAAAACCACTAATTCTGTAATAACCTTCCATACCCTTACTTAAATTTTGCCAATAATCAGCTGTCTCTTTCCACAATTGCTTATCTGCGATGTATAATTTATTATTTACTATTTTGGTTTTGGGATTAAAATTACTCAAATGTATTGGAAAATAGGCGTATTCGGCACTTTCAAAATTGTTTACGCTTTTCAATAAGACTGTGCCTTGCATAAGGTATGCAACGTTCTTGTGAAACCTAACCATGCCGCCATCACCGTATAAATAACTTGTTGTAATCCATTGATTAGATAATCTGTTTTTATAAATATTGCCACAATCTTGCAAACCCGCTAGTATGTATTGTTCATTTATGTCTATATCATACATTTCGCTAATATTGAGTCCGCAACCAGATATTGATAGCCAAGATTTATAATTATTGTTGCTAATGGAAATGCCGCCATCATGACAAATAAATGTGTTTCCATCATTATCAAAAGCTATTTCTCTTATATCATCGTGCATGTATTGAGGGCTTGGGTAGCTGCGAGTAGTTAAATTAGTTACCATACTATCTTTATACATAAATAGCTGGATACCCCCTATAAGATACGCATTATTTTTTTTATCGTAAGCCAAGGTAGTTCTTCCTGCATCAATATCGGCAGGTACATTCCATCCAGTATTTAGGCAGTTGTTTTGCAATTTGTGTATTGTGGCTGTATTATTTTTCCAAGAGAGTACCATTGTGCTGTTGGCAAAGTTTATATCACAATTATCGGCCTTAAATTCTTCATTATTATTATTGTTTATGCTAATTATACTTTTACCTCCATTACTTATTACAATAATTTTTTTTCCTAAAAAATACCAGGTATGATTTTTTTCATCTACCCTGATTCTGAAAAGTTCAGCATCAGATTTATGCAAAAACAAATGTTTGTTACCAATATTGGCAAAAATACTATCAGATTTGATATAAAGTAGAGTGTCATTAACAAAAGTAAGGTCTTTTATAATTGGAGTATGATATTCATCGGGCACAATTTTTAAAATTGTATCCCAAGATTTACCATTATTGGCAGTGCTATAAATGCCGTAACTATAATTAGCTCTATTGGGAGCAGAAACATTGCTTGCAAAGGCAATAATATTTTTTTTAGCATTAAAATGTTGGGCCATTTTTAATGCCCCTCCAGGCACTGGCATGGACAGGCTTTTCCAGTTTTTTCCTTTATTTTTAGTAAAAAATATGCCCCCATTTGGACTGCAAACCCAAAACTGATTTGCTTTTTTGGGATGAATAATAATATCAAATAATCTTCCCAATCCATGAGGGCTAATACCATTAAAATTTGCCGGAGGATTAGGATGTATATTTGGACCAATAGGTTTCCATTTTGGCGGATAGCGGGCTCCACTAAAAATTATAATTGACAATATTGAGAGGAAAATTGCTTTTTGGAACATTTTTTGACCTTATTTAAACCGAAAACAAAATTAACAATAAAAATGAATGTAAAAAAATTACTTGCAATTGGTCTATTTTCTTTAAGCTTAAAACCCGTTATAACTGCACAAGTTTCTAGATTTGTGCAATCTGTGGACACACTAAATGGAATAAATTATTCTACCAATAGTGGCACTGTAAGTTTAGGAACAGAAGATGCAATCAAGGTTTGGCAAAACTTTGTTGCTAAGTATGATGCATTAATAGTACAATCATCATCTAATTTTTTTGTTTGGAATGCTAATGGAGTGGCAATAAAAGAAATGGGAGGCATAAGATTTAACACCTCATTTAAATGTACACCACTCACAGACACTTCCGTATTTATAGGTTTATATTCTGATGATCAAATTGCAAATAATCCAGGTTATAGTTTGTTTTTATCTGGTTTAGAGACCGATTATAGAGAGAAAGAGATTGAAAGAGTAAATGCGCAATTAAAAGTTGAAATCAATCAGTTAGAGAAAGATAAAAAGGCAATAGAAAAAGATGTCAAAAAAATAAATAAAGATATTAGTAAAACGGAAACACAAATTAAAAAAGAGGAGGGAGTAATTGCAGAAAACAATGACGCCATAAAAAGAAATGAAAAAAATATTGCAGAAAATATTGCCGAAATTGATGGACTGCAAAAAAGTATTGCTAATTTTGATGAGAAAGGGAAAGGTAGTGAAATAAAATCACTCAAAAAATCTTCAAAAAAATTAATAAAATCTAATTCAAAACAAAAGAAAGAGATTGGTAAAAACGAAAAAACAATGACTGGTATCGAACAAAAAATAGATGTAAATAACAAATTGGCTATTCAAATTAGAGATCAAGCAGAAAAGACCGCAGCAATAGAAGCATTGAAGTCTGAGGCAAATAAGATGGAAAAAAAGGCAAATAATTTAGATAAATCTAATGAAAAATTAAATTACAAGTTTGATAAACTTACAGCGGAAAATAAACAAGCAACTACTAACATAGCAGATAATATTTTACTTATAAGCACTAATGACCAAAGAAGAGATGTGTTAACAAAAGAAATTACAAATTTTGAGAAAAAGGTTAAAGATAAGAAGATTAAATCATTAGCAAAAAGTAATAAAAAACTCACTAAACAAAGTGAAAAATTGGAAAAAAAAATAGGAGATAAAAAAGCAGAAGTGCAGCAAAATGAGGCCGAAAAAGCAGATTTGGAAAATGCTGCAGATGAAAAAAAGTCTAACATTGGCGATAAAAAAGAAAAAATAAGTAAGAAGAAACAAAAAGTAAAAAGCAATTAAAAAAAGCCCCAAATTGGGGCTTTTTTATTGAATAAGTGAATATCTAAGTTTATCTCTTGCGCCAACCTCCCATTATAGCGCCAATAATCAGCCAAAGTAGTAATGAACATCCACCATCTAATAAGCTTAGGCTAATTGGATTTTCGGCAAATAAATTCCCTGTAATTATTCCTATAAACATGATTGAACCAATTACTAAACCGATAGTTAAGCCTCCTTTTAGATTGCACATGTTTGTTTTTATCAAAAGCCAATTCATTAAGAGTGCATAAATAAAGGTGCTTAACGCATTAAAAAGCATTGCATAATCATTGGGTTTTATGATTACTCCATTTTTAGTCATTTCGTTTGCTGCTAAATTTATCGTAATGCTATTGCCTGCAGCCCAAATATCTAAAAAAAGTAACCCATAAAGAACATATCCCAAAGCCCCTCCTGCAATTACTGTAGCAATTACCGCTAGCCAATTTGTGTTTTTTAAATTCATGTTGTTGTTTTGTTTGATGAATTGCAAGATTATGTCTAATTTATTAATTATCAAACCCTAAGAGATTTTTTTTTAATCTATTTGAATAAAAATATATTGTTTTTGATTTGATACTACCAATAAAATGTATTATTTTATCCTTTAAAAGCCAATATTTCTCAGCTTATTAAAATACCATTGAGAAGCAAATATTTAGTTTTTAAATTAAGATAAAAAGTTTTTTTTTAGCTATTTATAAATAAATCAATCAACTTATTTTTCTTTTAAAACATAAATATCTTCATTTTCTTTTTTCATGTAATATTTTTCTCTAGCAAAAGTTTCTAAACTTTTAATATCGGTAAATATTAATTTTTTTTCAGCCTGCATGCGCTCAATCTCCAAAACATAATAATCTTGCTTATCTTTTAATCCACTCAATTCTTTTTTAAATTTGTATAAGGCCAGTAAATTGTTTTTATCTAAGAAACCAATCCATGTTATAAAAACAATAATTATTATATAAATTCTGTATTTGCGCCATAATTGAATTAAAATCATACTACAATAGTAGCGCTAAATTAGAACTGGATTTAGATAAATTATCGACAATAATGTCCGATGTTCACTATATTAACCATAGTAATCAACAAAATTGTTATTGGTTTCGCGCAAATGTACTTGGTGCATTGCTACATTTTTAGGCAAGTGGATTGTTAAAATTGCCCAAATTTCTAATGCAATATTTTCAATCGAAGGCATTTTGTTCGTTAAAAACGGCACATCAATATTAAGATTTTTATGATCTAATTTTTCTGTAATTTCCGTTTTAATTATCTCACTCAAAACTTTCAAATCCATTACAAACCCAGTGTCCTCATTAGGTGTGCCTTTCACAGTTATTATTAATTCGAAATTATGTCCATGCCAGTTTTTATTAGCACACAGCCCAAATGTTTGCTTATTCCATTCTTCATCAAATTTGGGATTATATAGCTTGTGTGCTGCATTAAAATGAGCATGCCTAGAAACATAAAGTATGGGTTTTTTAGTCACAGAATAGGGTTGAATATTGCGGCAAAGGTAATTAAAGATTTATTTAATCATTGCAAATGTGGTTTGTTTTTTTAACCAAATCCATGCTTATTTAATTTTTCTTAAAGCTTCACGCTTGCTTAGGGGTTTTAATTCATAATTGTTTGCAAAGTTTTTTACCCAATGAGGGTCATAGCTAGCATAGTCTCTAAGTGCCCAACCGATTGCTTTTTGAATAAAAAATTCATTGCTGCCATTATGTTTCAATATATTATTACTCAATAATGCTACATCAGTTTTTTGTTTTTGACCCAATTGCCCAATAATGCTGAGTCTAACAATCCAAATGTTTTCTGAATTATTCCATAATACTAATTGTTCTAGGGCATTTTTATTTTGTTTATAAAATGGCTTAAAAATAAAACTATTAGAGGCATCTACGGTGTCCCACCAAGGCTTTTTGTAAGCTATAATGTTTTGCAATTTCAGCATTTGATTATCCCATACTTTTTTATAATTTGTTGCTAAATCTATGACTGCGTAATTCATTTCTCTTTCATCATATTCAAGCAATAAATTTGCTAATTCTAAGTAATCTTTATAATCTGGGAAGGTGTTTTTTTTAATTATAAGCTGCAGTAAATTTCTTCTCTCTTCTGTTTTAATTCCGAAAAATATAAATTGATTTCTCATGTATTTTTGCATCTGTTCTGCATAAATAATATTTCTTTTTTTTGCGAATGCATCATAGATTATAGCTGCAAATTTATGGATGGGTTGTTGCATAATTATGCAAATTTATATTTTTGTTAATTAAAAAGACAAAATAACGTGCATTATTCTTAATTTCGCACTCTTATTTTTTTTAAATTGTGATGATAACGATAATTCTACCTGATAAATCTCAAAAGAGCATTCCTTTTGGAAGCACTGCAATGGATTTAGCAAAAAATATTAGCGAAGGTTTGGCTAGAAATGTGCTTGCTGCAAAGATTAATGGTCAGGTAGTAGATGCCAGTACAGTTTTAGAAAGTAATGATCGAGTAACTTTGCTAACATGGAATGATGATGAGGGAAAACAAACTTATTGGCATTCTAGCGCACATTTATTAGCGGAGGCATTAGAGGCACTTTATCCAGGAATAAAATTGGGTATTGGTCCGGCTATAGCGCAGGGTTTTTATTATGATATAGATTTTGGCGAACATCATTTTAGTCCGGTAGAATTTGCAAAAGTAGAGCAAAAAATGATAGAACTGGCAAAAAATAATAGCCAATTTGTAAGAAAACAAGTTTCAAAGGCAGATGCAATTGCCTTTTTTAAAGAAAAGCAAGATCCATATAAGTTAGAATTACTAACCTCTTTGCATGATGGTGATATTACTTTTTACTCACAAGGTAATTTTGTTGATTTATGCAAAGGGCCTCATATTCCGGGCACTTCTTCAATAAAGGCTGTCAAGCTAACTTCCACCGCAGGAGCATATTGGCGTGGTGATGAGAAAAATAAGCAACTCACCCGTATTTATGGCATTACTTTTCCAAAAAAATCTGAGTTAGACGAATATACAGTTCTTTTAGAAGAAGCTAAAAAACGCGATCATAGAAAAATAGGTAAAGAATTAGAGCTTTTTGCTTTTAGCGAAAAAGTGGGAGCAGGGCTGCCATTGTGGCTGCCTAGAGGTGCAGCACTCAGAGATCGTTTAGAACAGTTTTTAAAGACATCACAAATGGAGGCGGGTTATGAGCAAGTTTATACGCCACACATAGGTCATAAAAATTTGTATATAACAAGTGGTCATTATGATAAATATGGGGCAGATTCATTTAAACCGATATTAACCCCGCATCCAGATGAGGAATTTTACCTAAAGCCAATGAATTGTCCTCATCATTGTGAAATTTACAAAACTAAACAGCGCAGTTACAAAGATTTACCTATTAGATTAGCAGAATTTGGCACAGTATATCGGTATGAACAAAGCGGAGAGTTGCATGGGTTAACAAGAGTAAGAGGATTTACACAAGATGACGCACATTTATTTTGTAGACCAGATCAAGTAAAGAGCGAGTTTATTAAAGTAATAGATTTGGTATTGCATGTATTTAAAAATTTGGGTTTCGAGGATTTTACAGCTCAAATTTCATTAAGAAATCAAGAGGATTATAGTAAATATATTGGCACAGAAGAAAATTGGGAAAAGGCAGAATCTGCTATTATAGAAGCAACAGAAGAAAAGGGATTAAAAACTATTATAGCCTATGATGAGGCTGCTTTTTATGGTCCCAAATTAGATTTTATGGTAAAAGATGCAATAGGAAGAAGTTGGCAATTAGGAACTATTCAAGTAGATTATAATTTACCAGAGCGATTTGAATTGGAATACATAGGAGCTGATAATCAAAAACATCGTCCAGTGATGATTCACAGAGCGCCTTTTGGCAGTATGGAAAGATTTGTTGCAGTATTAATAGAGCATACAGGAGGCAATTTTCCTTTATGGCTAACACCTACACAGGCTATTTTACTACCAATTAGCGATAAACATAACGAATATGCAGAAAATGTTTTAAATTTGCTAAAAAAATACGATATTCGCGCCCTCATTGATGACAGGTCTGAGAAGACGGGCAAAAAGATACGGGATGCTGAAATTTCCAAAATTCCTTACATGATTATTGTAGGTGATAAAGAGTTGGAAAGTAGCACAATTAGTATAAGAAAGCACGGAGGCGAAGATTTAGGAGCAATGGAAATAACAGCATTTGCAAAACACATAGAAGAAATCATAAAAAACTAATTTTTTGAATAAAAAGAAACCATATATAAGATCTAGAAGGCAAGAAGATCCACACAAAATTAATGAAAGAATAACTGCAACACACATCCGAATTGTTGGTTCTGAGGTAAATGATATTTTAGAAACAGCCAAAGGGATAGAGATGGCTTTTGCTAAAGGTTTAGATTTAGTAGAAATTAGTCCAAATGCAGAGCCACCTGTTTGCAAAATAATGGACTACAAAAAGTTTCTTTATGAGCAAAAGAAAAAGGCGAAAGAAATTAAAGCTAATCAGATTAATAATGAAACCAAGGAAATTAGATTTGGACCTAACACAAGCGAACATGATGTAGATTTTAAAATGAATCATGCCAGAAAGTTTTTGCAAGAAGGAGCTAAAGTGCGTTGCTTTGTGTTTTTTAAAGGTAGGGCAAATATTTACAGAGATAGGGGAGAGATTCTTTTGTTGAAATTTGCAGAAAAATTAACAGAAGAGGGTGTTGCAAAAGTAGAAAGTTTGCCCGAGAATGAAAAAAACAAAATGATTATGGTTCTTGCTCCAACAAAAATAAAGAAATAATAGAAAAAATAAATAAAGAAATATACATTATGCCTAAAATGAAGACAAACTCCAGTGCAAAAAAAAGATTTAGCTTGACTGGAACTGGAAAAATTAAGAGAAGTAAAGCTTTTAAAAGACACATCCTTACAAAAAAAGGAACAAAGCAAAAGCGTAGATTAGGACAATCGGGATTAGTTCATACACGCGATTTGTCTAATGTTAAATTTATGCTTACAATCGGAAAATAAATATCAAACGACTAACCCTGCCAAAGGCAATAAGATAATGACAAAATGCATTACGCCTAGGGCAAAAATTAAAATAATAAAAAAATGCCAAGATCAGTAAACAAAGTAGCGTCAAGAGCGCGAAGAAAAAAATTATTAAAGAAAACCAAAGGTTATTGGGGATCAAGAAAGAATGTGTACACTATTGCAAAAAACACCTATGAGAAAGGTCAGCAATATGCATACAGAGACAGAAAAACCAAAAAGCGCTTATTTAGGGCTTTGTGGATACAAAGAATTAATGCGGCAGTGCGCGAAGTAGGCATGAGTTACAGTGAGTTTATTGGCAAATGTAAGCATGCTAATGTAGACTTGAACAGAAAAGTATTGGCTGATTTAGCGATGAATGAACCAGAAACTTTTGCTGCAATTGTAAAACAAGTTGCAAGTGCTAAGAAGGAAACACCAAAAGCGAAATCAGAAAAAACTGTGAAAACACCAAAAGCGGAAACTATCACTGAAACATCAGTACCTGTTGAAGAAAAGGTAGAAACCAGCAAATAGAAACGAATTATAATTTTAGGAAAAGCCAAGCAAGAATTGCTTGGCTTTTTTGTTTTAAACTTAAATTCTGTAACGAACTATAATGCAGATTTTGGATTAAAGCAAAATATTATGAGCTTTTTTTAATTGCCAGAACGCATCGCATCTACTGGTTGCATTTTTGCGCCACTGTTTGCAGGAAAATATCCTGCTAATATACCAATAGAAATAGAAAATATTAACCCGAAAAAGACTGTACTAAAATCTATAGACAATCTAAAAGTGTTGTCCGAAAAACTAAGCGCAAAATTGCCTAAGAGGCAAATAAGATAAACTAACAGCATGCCAATAATACCGCCTAAGAGGCAAAGAAAAACTGCCTCAGATAAAAATTGCATTTTAATAAAATTTGCTTTTGCTCCCAATGCTTTTTGAATACCAATTAAATGGGTACGCTCTTTTACAGAAACAAACATAATATTTGCTACACCAAAACCACCCACAAGAACTGAAAAAATACCAATCATTAAACCTGCTATATTTATACCTGCAAACAATACTCCTAAATTTTCTGTGAGCATTGATATTTGGTTAATCGCAAAATTATCTTCGTTTTTTAATTTTATTTTTCGCACTGTACGCATATTGCCAATTAATTCTACCTTAGCTTCATCTAGCGGGATATTGGTATTAATCTTTACCATAATGCTTGGGTTAGCGCTTTCATCTGAAAGATTATTAAACTTGTTTAGATAATTAAAAGGCATAAAAATTAAATTATCATTGTTCTTGCCTAGTAAATTTTCACCTTGTTTTTTTAAGTATCCTATAATTTTTACGGGTCTTTTATTGATGTTAATTTCTTTGCCAAGGTCGTTATTATTTAAAGATAGTTTTGATCGCAAATTATCGCCAATTATCGCCACATTAATGCCAATATCACTCTCATAATCAGTAAAATATCTGCCATCGGTTATGTTAATTTCTTGAACCAATTGATACTGATGGGTTATGCCTAGGCTTTGCACATCTTCTATCACATCATTGCCATTTGATATTATTCCGCCATTTACTTGGGCAAAAAAGGTACTTGCTACTGCAAGATTTTCGCCTAATTGAGTTTTTAAAAACTGAAAATCTAAATAACTAGGCACAGGTCTTTTTACGTAATTCCACCATGGATAATTGCTCCCAAATGTCCAAGGCCATTTTTGGATAAAAAGTACATCAGTCCCTAAACTTTCTACGCTGCTTTTGACATGTTTTTCTAAACTATTTACTGCTGTAAAAACCATGATTATGCAAAATATACCTATAGTAACACCCAACACTGATAGAAAAGAGCGCAGCTTATGCTGCCATATTGCATCAAATGCCATTTTTATATATGCAAGTTGGTATTTTAACATTTAACACAAAACACGTTTAAAAATTGTATTTTTTTTTTTTTATTCGATAAAAACAAGGGTTCAATTAAATATCATATTTTTTAATTAGGTTAATAACAATAAATTTTATTAATTATAAAAAAATGGCAACACTGCAATAAATGAAATTAAAGATAAACAAGTTTTCAAACTTTACCCAAACTCACAAGCTATGGTTTTTATTGGGAAGGGCTTCAAAATCTGCAGTAAAAAAAATAGTATTGTATGATGCCACTGGCAAAAAAGTGAATGGACTTATTGTGTTAAACAATAAAAAATTGCTGTTTGTGGACGCAAAATATTTAGGGCCAGGTATGTATTTAGTTCATTATTAGGTATCTAAAAATGAAAAGCAGAATTTAAAATGCCAGTAATAAGATAGATTTATGGCACAATAGCGTATCTTTGCAACTGTTTTGAAAACCAAAATACCTGCATTTATTATTCACGTAAAAGGGGCAATTGCGCGCAGGGAACGCATGGAAACTTTGATAGAAAAGTATTCTCAGTTTGACTGGCAATTTATAGAAAAGGGCAATATTTCAGACTTATCTGCAACTGTTCTGCAAAAATACTTTATAGGTAAAATGGCTAAAAAAAGTCCATTTGTAAGTTGTGCGTACAAACATTTATTAGCTTGGCAAGCAATTAGTGAATCAGCACAAACGCATCACCTAATTATAGAAGATGATATTAAATTTTATAAAAATTTTAATACAATGATTTCAAATATTGTAATAGAAATTGAGCAAAATAATTACTGTAATTATTTAATATCTTTAGAAGACAGTTTGCCAAGATATGTGCCAAGAAGTGAGCGCAAATTTAATACATTTTTATACCGCAGATCGGAGGTTAGGTTTCTAGGGGCATATTTAATTAGCAGAGAAACGGCAATATTACTTAGCAAAGAAGCAGAAACAGTTAAAATAGGAACCACAGTAGATTGGTTTTTGAGCAATTGCTTGAAAAATAAACTTATAAATGGTTTTTGGTGCCAGCCTGCTGTAGCTTGTCAGGCAAGTTTGAGCGGTGAAATGCCATCGCTTATTGACAATAAAAAAAGTGGTGGGTTTAGGTTTTTTAATTTTACTATTCAACGAAATATTAAAAAATTAAGGGCTTTTCTCAAATAAAAAAAGCAAGTTGGTTATTATATCAACTTGCTTAAATTTTCTTTTGAAAGTAGCGAGAGGGAGACTCGAACTCCCGACCTTGCGATTATGAGTCGCACGCTCTAGCCAGCTGAGCTACCTCGCCATTTACTGCTAATTGCTCAGCAGCAGTACCCCTTTTAGGCTAAAAGGGCTGCAAAGATAATTTCTTTTGCCAATTAAAAAACTTAAATTATTGATTTAATAAAAATATTTCGCCTCTGTTTGGCAGTATTACTTCTACTCCCTTAAATTTTTCTACCACTTTCTCAGAAAGTGCTTTCATGCTTTCTTCATCACCATGGACTAAAAAAAGCTTTTTGATTGCAGAAATTTTAGTGCCTTCATAATAGTCTAATAATCCATTTACATCAGCATGGGCGCTAAAGGCATCTGTTCTATATATTTTGGCAAGCACTGGCTTTTCTTTTTTATTGATGGTAATTTTTTTTTGCCCTGAAAGAAGTCTTGCACCCATAGTACCTTCTGCACAATAACCCGCAATTAAAATGGCATTATCTGGCCATTGTACATTGTGGCGTATGTGTTTTTGAATCCTTCCTCCTTCCATCATTCCTGCTGCCGATACAATCACGCAAGGTTCGTAGGATTGACTAATATAGTCACTTTCTGCAGGTTCAGAAACTGTTTTAAGGTTTGGGAAATCAAATAAATCATTATATTTAGAATAAAAATCTTTTGCATTTTGGTTTAGCTCCATATTAAAGTGTTCATAAACCTTGGTACTTTTGATGGCAAGGGGGCTATCTGTATATATTTTTAGCCATTCTGGCATATTACCATCACGGTATATTTGATGAAAAGTATAAATAATTGCTTGGGTTCTACCAATAGAAAATGCAGGTATTACTAATTTGCCTCTGCCTTTAACACAAACTTCATTGATGTAATTCATTAACATAGCTTTTGCATCTGAATCTGCACTATGTGCTCTACCACCATAAGTAGATTCGCTAATTAAATAATCTAAGCCTTGCATTGGATTTGGGTTTACCACAAGTTGGGTGTTGTAGTTACCTAAATCACCCGTAAAACCGATTGTAACATTGCCTTTAATATCTTGAATGCGAATAGATGCTGCACCAATTATATGGCCAGCTTGCACAAATTGAAATGAAATAGCGGGTGTTAAGAATATTTCTTCTTTATAATTAATGGCATTAATTTGATTTATTGCCAAAGCTATATGCCTTTCGTTGTAAAGTATTTCAGATTTTGCCCTACCTTTTTTGTTTCCTTCTTTTCGGTTTTCACTTAATTGAATTTGCAAGCTGTCTTTCCATAAGTCATTGAGCAAAAAAGCCGTTGCTTTAGTACAAAATATCTTACCAGTAAATCCTTGCCTAACTAAATTAGGAATATTGCCACTGTGGTCTATATGTGCATGGGATAGGATTAAAACATCAATTTCTGCTGGGTTAAACGGAAAAGTGAGGTTGCTTTTACTTTCACCAAATTCATTTCGTTCATAATCTAGCCCACAATCTAATAATACTTTATAATTGGCATCAAACTCTAAGAGATGCATACTTCCTGTTACTTGTTTTGCTGCCCCAAAAGACTGATACTTAACCATGTTTTTATTAAATAACAAAGATAATAAACTGCATAAAATAACAATGCACAACTTTTAACCAAAATTTAGTATTTCACCTAAGTTGTTTTATGTGCAATGGTTTATTAAATAACGAATCATTTTTTGCATAAATTGTAGTATAAAAAAGATAAATTTTATTACCTTTGCAGCCCTTAAAAACCAAAGAAAATAAAGTGAATATAGAGCTGCAAAAACAATCAGATTTAAACGCAACCGTGCTAGTGAAACTTCAACCAGAAGATTATAATCCAAAAGTTGAAACCCAATTAAAGAAAATTCAAAAAACTGCCAATATTAAAGGTTTTAGAGTTGGACATGCGCCAATGGGAATGTTAAAGCGCAATTATGGCAAATCAGTTTTGGTGGAAGAGGTTAATCAGCTTGCTTCTAGCAGTCTTTTTGAGTATCTGAAAAGCGAGAATATTGATATTTTGGCGCAGCCTCTTGCTAGCAGCGAGGTTTTGTCAGAATTAGATTTTGAAAAAGAGGGTGCTGATTTTTTGTATGCTTTTGATATTGCAATGACACCAGATTTTGAGTTAAATATTAACAATAAAGATGTGGTAACCAGATATGTTATCAATGTAGATGAAGCTGAAGTAGAAAAAGAAATTGCAAATTTGCAAAAACGCAACGGAAAGTTGATAGATGTTGAAAATGCAGATGATAATGATATTATTTATGCCACAGCAACAGAATTAGATGATAATAGCATTTATTTTGAAGGTGGGCAATTAGATAAGCCAATTTCTTTTGTTTCTGAAATGATAAAAGATCAAAAAACAAAAGATTTAGTAATTGGATGCAAAGTAGGAGATGAGATAAAAGTAAACATTTATCAATTATTTAATGAAAATATAGCTGTTATAAGCAATACTTTAGGCATTTCAAAAGACGAAGCAAATGATTTGAATGCGGATTTTTCTCTTAAAATTTCAGAAATTAAAAGAAATGAAGTCTCTGTTTTAGATCAATCATTTTTTGATACCATTTTAGGACCAAATGCAGCAGCGAATGAAAGTGAATTTAGGGAAAAAATAAAAGAAAATTTGGAATTGTATTTTAAATCAGAGTCTGAAAATTTATTAGAACGCTCAATTAATGACCTTATTAATGATAATCACAATTTTAATCTTCCAGATGATTTTTTAAAACGGTGGTTATTAGAATCTAAACCTGAGGAATACAATCAAGAAAATATTGATGAACGGTATGCAAAAGAAGCAAAGGGATTGACCTATGTTTTGGTTCAAGAAAAATTAACGAAGCTTAATAGTTTTGAGGTAAAAAAAGAAGATTTAGAGCAAACTTCATTGGGTTATACAGCGCAAATGTTTAGACAATATGGCATTTCAAATCCTGATTTCACCATGTTAAAAGATTATAGTGACAAACAGTTAAAAGACCCAAATTATATTCAGAATATGATGGATATTGCATTAAAAAAAATGATGATTAATAAATTGAAAGAAGTGGTTAGTATTTCTGAAGAAACCATAGGAGTAGAATCTTTTTATCAAAAAATTAATGAGCATAAGAATGCTCAAGAATAAAAAGCTATAGCATCTTGTGGAATATGATGTAATTATAGTAGGTGCTGGGGCTTCGGGATATTTTGCAGCCATACAGATAGCTGAGTTATCTCAAAATAAAAGTATACTTATATTAGAAAAAACTGGTAAAACACTTACTAAAGTTTCTGTTTCTGGCGGTGGGAGGTGCAATGTTACTCATTTTTCTGTTTCAATAGCACAATTGGCAAAAGCATATCCAAGAGGAGAAAAATTTCTTAAAAAAGCTTTTTTTGATTTTTGGGTTCCTAGCATGATTGATTGGTTTAAAAAGCACCATGTAGCTTTAAATACTGAGGCAGATAACAGGATGTTTCCTGCTTCAAATACATCGGCAACAATCATAACGCTTTTCGAAAATCTTGCGAATCACTATAATATTTTGCTGCAAATAAACTCAAAAGTTATTGATATCAGGCAGTTTGAAAATACTTATTTAGTGCAATTGGAGCAGGGTGAAGTCCTAAAAGCAAAGCATTTAATTATCGCTTCTGGCGGACATCCAAAAATGGAGCAATTTGATTATCTTAAAAACTTAGAACTTAATATTATACCTACTTGTCCCTCACTATTTACTTTTAATATTCCCAAACAAAGCATCAATGAGCTGATGGGATTATCTGTAAAAACTGTTGTTATAAAAATAGAGGGTGAAAAAAAAGGAAATTCAGGACCTGTATTAATCACCCATTGGGGATTTAGTGGGCCTGCAATTATTGTATTATCTGCGCTTTATGCAAAGCAACTTTATGCAAAAAATTATTGCTTTAACTTTAGCATAGATTGGTTGCCAACTTATACTTATGAGCAGCTATTTATCTATTTAAAGGAGTCTAAAACAGGGAGTAAACGATTAAAAAATTGCGGTTTTATAGAGATTCCACAGCGATTATGGCTTTATCTAATTTTGAATACTGGATTAGATGCTGAACAAATGTTGTGTGAAATTAGTAACGCCAATTTGAATAAATTGATAGAGGGTATAAAAAATCAAATTTTTGTTGCAAATGGTAAAACAACTTTTAAAGAGGAATTTGTGACCTGCGGTGGTATAGATTTGACTGAAATAAATTATCAAACTATGGAGTCTAAAAAGTATAAAAACCTTTACTTTTGTGGTGAGGTACTAGACATTGACGCTGTTACTGGAGGCTATAATTTTCAATCAGCTTGGACTACCGCTTTTATTGCAGCTACTCATATTTCAACTTTATGAAAAATACTTTAATCATAACTTGCTCCTTGGCGCTGATTGCAGCCTCTTCGGCTTGTAATAAAAAACCAAATTATACACGAATAATACTGCCTGCTTGGGGCACCACGTGTGAAGTGATTTATGAAAATAAAAATGATGATAATTTGATAAAAAGCATAGACTCGTTGTTTCAGGAATTGAGTTTGTCATTTTCTAATTATGATTCTAACTCAATTATTGCTGGTATCAATCTTAATAATTCGTTGTATATTGATAAGCATCTTTTAGCATTATTAGAGTTAAGTCAATATTTATTTAAAGTAAGCAATGGAAATTTTGACCCCACAATTTTCCCCTTAGTTAAGCATTGGGGCTTTATGAATAAGCAAGGATTATGGGCTGATACCAATATGATTGATAGTATGTTGGTAAATGTTGGGCTAACTAAATGGAGCTGGACAAATAGAGAAATAAAATCAAAGCCAACGCAAGGAAAAATAGATTTTAATGCTGTTGCCCCTGGTTATGCAGCAGATATTATAGCTTTGTTTTTAAAAGAAAAAGGAATTAATAATTTTTATATAAATAATGGTGGAGAGCTTGTATTAAGCGGTAATAATAAGTTTAATAAACCATGGAACATTGGTATTACAGATCCATTAAAAGTAGATCAAGGAGATACTATTTTTAGTATATCTAATATATCAATGGCAACAAGCGGAAATTATCGGAATTATTTTAGCCATAAAGGAATCAAATATGGACATACCATTGATACAAAAACAGGCTACCCAAAACAAACAAACATAATTTCTGCTACAGTTTTTGCAAAATCTGCTGCCTTAGCCGATGGATATGCAACTATTTGTATGACTATGAATCTAACAGAAGTTTTACTATTTCTAAAAAAAGAAAATTTAATGGCTTATTTAATATACGAAACTTCTGGTGGGGTTAACAAATGTTTTATACCCCATATCTAAACTGATATATTGTGGATTTAAACACCGCTAAAGTTGGGGTTAATTATTTGTTATTATTGGGTGCTTTATTTTCATCACCACACTCACCAGCTACAGGCACCTTGCCACAAATACCGCAAGTAACCCCTTCTTTCTGAAGGAGCGGGTTTTTGCCGGCACATCCCCCTCTAATTTCTCCATCTTTTACAAAAAATAAGCGAACACTGATAAGCGCTACTGCGATTAAAAGAAAAATGATGGCTATAATTATTGTTTTCATATCGTTGTTATTTTATTTATATGGTTATTTTAATCTTCTGATACTGTTATACACTTATCTAACAAAAGGTTAAATTTATAATCTTGGCAAAAACCTTTGATTACCACCTTATCACCTGGCTCATATTTCATATCATCGGCAAGCATATTGCATAATATTTGTGCACCACTTTTATTTTTAGTTTTTATGCCAAACACAATATTTCCTAAGCTGTTATTACTAATTTCTAAAATTTCGCCATCTATTTGCACTGCTTTTCCCAAATATTTTTTTTGTGCTTTATCTAAATTGGTTTCAAATTTTTGCATAAGTGCACTAGCTGATATTTTTTCTGCCTGTGCTGCATCCCCATCCCCATTATCGTTATTGCAAAAGGAGAAAAGAAGTATTGAAGCCAAGAGGGCGTAAAAATTATTTTTAGAAATTTTCATGCTGCAAAATTATTACAATTTTTTTAAATAATTGATTAAATATTGCACAGCATAATCATAACTTTCTAAGCCTAGCCCATACATCCCCGCCTTACAATATTTAGAGAGTAAATCTATGTGTCGTTCAATCTCTCGGTTATAAATATTACTGATATGAATGTTTATAAATGGTTTTATAATTGCAGCTATTGCATCTGCTATTGCCACAGAACTGTGGCTATAACCGCCTCCATTAATTATTGCTGCATCAAAAGGCTGTGTATGAATAAAATTAATTATTTCTCCTTCTATATTGCTTTGAAAATAAGTAAGGTTAATTTCTTTAGCAAATTTACTTTTTAATGTTGCATAAAAATCTTCGAAAGACACGCTGCCATAAATATCCATTTCTCTTTTACCTAATAAGTTTAAATTAGGGCCATGAATAATGGCAATATTTTGTTTAGGGTTATTAATTGTCGTAATCTGCTAAGAGGTGTTTTTCTATGCTATCTTCAAAATCATCAGTTTCATACCTAAAGTAGATAGTGCTCATGCAGCTCATAATAATTGTAGCCACCAACACACCAATAGAAAAAAATAATATCATAGAGATAGTGCCATTAAGCATAGTGCCTGTAGCATAAAAAATTATAAAATATAAAATTGCCAATAAAATTGTAAATACAATATTGAGCACCAATATAATTATCGCTCTAAGCCAGGTTATTCTTTTGATTGATAGCTTTATGGCATCTATCACATTATAATTTCCATGCACAATATAAGCGGGCACAGCGCAAAGTCTAAAAAAGCCAATAAATAATGCAATAAATGATAGAATAGCCAATAAAATACCTAAAACTGGGGAGATTTTTGAAATTGCTGCTGCAAGCGATGTTAAAATTATCAAAATAAGTATATAGCCAAAAGCAAAAATAAAAAATGACAAGAAAATATTAATCGTTTTTGGCATTAACCTCTCTTTTAAACTATCAAGTACAGTATAGTTATTATTTTTTACAATATTATCATTAATATTAAGCCCAATTGCAATATATAAAGAAGTGATAAAAAGGAAAACAATCATAGAAATTATTATAATGCCAAATGAATTTGTAGGTAAATACTCAAATATGGATTGTGGATTGGCTAAAAAATCTGGATTGTTTTTAATATTTGATAGTTGCTTAAATCCTGTTAGCATCAGCAAAAAAATCAAGCCAAATCTAATTAAAGCAAATAAAATAGCCAAAAGTGATTGATTTTTAAAACTTGCACGTTGCAATTCCCCAATTGCTTCTGAAACACTCCCCTTTACTTTTGATATATATTCAATAAACATTTTTCAAAAATAATTAAAATTATTCGTTCTGCAAATCAATAATTGCTTTTGAAAGCAAACTCATTTGATTATCAGCCAAAATCGGGAAAGTGGGATTTAAAGATTTCAAGGTATCTTTTAGAATTTCTGATACACAATATTGCATAAACCATTTATTATCTGCTGGGATGATGTACCATGGATTAATTTCATTAGTTGTATTTGTTATCATTGCGCTATAGGCCGCCATGTATTTGTCCCAAAGCTTTCTTTCTTCGATATCTCCGTAGCTAAATTTCCAATTTTTTTCCGCATTGTTAATGCGGTCTAAGAAACGGATTTTCTGTTCTTCTTTGCTTACATTTAAAAAAAATTTAACCACCCTACAGCCATTCTTATTTAAATGTTTTTCAAAATTATTGATACTGTCATATCTCCCTTGCCAAAAAGTTTCATTAATATCTTCAACACTATTAATGCCTTCAATTTGTTGCCCAAGAATGTGGTTTTCATGCACTTTGCATACCAATACTTCTTCATAATAAGACCTATTAAAAATACCGATTCTTCCTTTTTCGGGAATTGCTTTATTGCACCTCCATAAAAAATCATGAGCCAATTCTTCTTTGCTTGGCTGTTTAAAACTAGTAATATGACACCCTTGCGGATTGATGCCTTTCATCACGTTTTCTATTGTGCTGTCTTTGCCTGCGGCATCCATTGCCTGAAATATAATAAGTAAGCTTTGTTTGCCTTGAGCATATAATTGCTCTTGATATTTACTTATTCTTTTAACATTTTTTTCTAATTTATCTTCAGCATCTTTCTCATCAGCCATTCCTGCTCGGTAGTTGGTAGGATGGTTTTCTAAAATAAAGTTGGATGAATTACTGATGCAAATCTTTGGGTCGTTTAAAAAATTTGTCATAATTATTTTAGATGGTTTTTGATGTAGGACAAAATTGTGTCTTTTCCAAGTTCATTTTTACTTGAGCTAATAATAATATTGGGCAACTCTACCCAAGTTTCAAAAAGTTTTTCATGCATTTGATCTAATTGTGCTTGAAGTTGATTTTCTGATAATTTATCTGTTTTAGTATAAATAATATTAAAAGGTATCTGATTCTCTCCCATCCAATCTGCCATTTCCAAATCTATTGTTTGCGCAGGTATTCTGCTATCAAATAATAAGAAAGCCGTGTATAAATTTTCTCTTTTTAACAAATAGTTTTTAATCATTAATGCAAAACTTGCCCGCTTAGATTTGCTCAATTTTGCATATCCGTAGCCAGGCAAATCTGCAATAATAAATTTATTATCAATGTCAAAAAGATTAATTAATTGAGTTTTTCCTGGAGTAGCACTTGTTTTGGCTAATTTGCTATTGCCCACAATCATATTTAAGAGGCTAGATTTACCTACATTACTTCTTCCAATAAAAGCAAATTCTTTTAATAAAATCGATGGACAAGTTTTTACATCCGTGTAAGAACCTATAAATTTAGGAAACTTGATCTGCATGATTATTCTAATATTTTATGTTTCACAGCCTCTTTTATTAAATCCGATAATATGATAGAAACCACCCCGGGTTGTTCGCAAACCAATCCTCCTGCAATATTGCTTAATTCTGCAATAGTTTTTAAATCACAGCCGCTCGCAAGGGCGCATGTCGCAACACTTATCACAGAGTCTCCCGCACCGCTCACATCTGCAATATTTCTTTGATGTGCATTTGCAATATGGTTTTCTTCTCCCCAATTAGTAAAAACACCTCTCTCACTCATGGTTATCATACTTATTTTTGGTGCTAAATTTTTGGATAATTGAGTGTTGAGTTCTTTGATATTTTCGATGCTAAAATCATCTGGCAATTCTTTTTTAAGTCCGGTAGTTAATTCCTTTAAATTTGGTTTAAAAAGATCTACATTTTTGTAAAAATTAAAATTATTAAATTTAGGGTCAACGGCTATTATTTTTTTATTTTTTTTTGCCATTTCAATAATAGCTTTAATATTATCAATACACAATACTCCCTTATCATAATCTTCAAAGATAATGGCATCACAATTTGCAATAATATTGCTCAAAGTGCCGATTAATCTTTCATTATCTTTGGCAGTCAGTAAACTTTTTATTTCTTGGTCTATTCTAGCTATTTGCAACTTATTGCCAATAATTCTTGTTTTTACCGTTGTTATCCGATCTTCACTTGTTAAAATTCCCATGGTTTCGATACCTAGTTCTGTTAGTAAATTTTCAACAATTTGACCTTCTATATCATTTCCTATCACAGAAACCAATAGGGGTGTGGCTCCTAATGCCTTTAAATTTAGTGCTACATTTCCTGCACCGCCAAGTCTGTTTTCTTTATTTATTACATCTATAATAGGCACTGGGGCTTCTGGAGATAGCCTATTTACTTTTCCATTAATATAGGTATCAAGCATTACATCGCCTATTACTGCTATTTTTAGATTTTTAAATTTTTCGATTAATTCTGTTGCTTTCATTTAATTTATTGAAGTTGGTTTAATGCATTTTTGATATTTTTACATGCTGTTTTAAGGTCTGTTAAGGAAGCTGCATAACTTATTCTTAAATAATTTGGTGCTCCAAAAGCTTGTCCATCTACTGTGGTTACGTTTGCAAAATTAAGCAAATACATTGCCAAGTCTGCTGCATTATTGATTTGATACGACAAATGTTTTTTTCCGAAGAAGTAAGAAATATCTGGAAAAACATAAAATGCACCCGGTGGAACATTTATTTTTATACCTTTTACTTTTGATAATTGGTTAATTAATAAATTTCTTCTTACCAGAAATTTATCTCTCATGTAATATGTAGGTTCTAAATTGCCATTTAGCGCTGTAATAGCTGCTTCTTGTGCAATAGAATTAGTGCCGCTAGTAAATTGCCCTTGAAGTTTTTCGCAAGCAAATGCAATATCTTTATGCGCTCCAATATATCCAATCCGCCAGCCTGTCATAGCAAAACCTTTTGACAATCCATTTATTGTAATTACCCGGTCATAAATTGAAGCTATACTGGCTATACTGTGGTGTGTGCCGGTATAATTGATATGCTCATAAATTTCATCACTGATTATATAAACATGTGGATTTTTTCTAAAAACTTCTGCCAAACTCTCTAATTCTGATTGGCTGTATATACTGCCTGTAGGATTGCTTGGAGAAGAAAAAATAAATACTTTAGTTTTTTTTGTGATTGCTTCTTCTAATTGTTTTGCAGTAATTTTAAAATCTTGAGATTGAGGCGCCTCAATATATTTAATTTTTCCATCAAGCAGTTTTACCATATCACTATAGCTCACCCAATAAGGTGTTGGTATAATTACTTCGTCATCAGTATCTAATAATGCCATTAATACATTCATAATACTGTTTTTTGCACCTGTAGATACCACAATTTGGTCTCTGTTATAGTGCAGTTTGTTTTCTCTTAAAAATTTTGCAGATATTGCATCTCTCAATTCTGGCAAGCCAGCAACGGGGGTATACTTTGTCTTGCCAGCTTTTATAGCTGCTATAGCTGCATTTTTAATAAATTTGGGGGTATCAAAATCTGGTTCTCCAAAACTGAGATTTATAATGGGTTTTCCGCTTGCTTTTAAAGCTCTGCCAGCTTTTGCCATTGCAATCGTCTGCGATTCTTCAAAGAGCGAAATTCGCTTTGCTAATTTAGGGATAAATGACATTAAATCTTTATTTAAGTATATAAAATGCAAATGTAACGAAGTACTTGTGAAATAAAAGATGTATTTAAAAAAATAGTTCTTTTTATTGTCGAGAAGTGTTTGGAACTGTTTCACCAAATTTATTATGATAATTTGGGATAATAATAGTTTTCCCCCCCCCCATGCTATAATTATCTAGTTGACAGTATTTTTCTTTTTTGTTAATGGAAACTTTTCCAGACTTATAGGAATAACGTTTAAGTAGAATTCAGATTGTTTGTTAGCCTTGACTAACAAACCATGAGTAAAAGTGTTGCAGTTAATAGAATGTTTAAAGTTAGCTGCTATCAGTATGTTAATTTAATTGATATAAGTATTAATTTTTTTGAGTACAGCTATAAAAAAATAAAATATTAATTTGAAAAATTGTTTTCTTACGAAAAGAGGTAATAAATCACATTTTTTTTTAAATTATTATTTTGATAGTCAAATATTTAAGTATTTTAGTCAAATTTATTTTACTAGTTCATATATTTAATAAAAACTTTTTTAAAAAGTAATTGTTTAATTGCTTAATCTTTAATAATAAAAAACAATGGAACATCTAAAAATCGCTAGCGACAATTATGTTGCTTTTACGTTCTTCATCGGAACAATGGCTATGATGGCCGCTTCTCTCTTCTTCTTTCTTGAACTAAACAATACTTCGCCCAAATGGAGAACCTCTGTTTTGGTTTCGGGTCTAATTACCTTTATTGCAGCAGTGCATTACTATTACATGAGAGGCTACAATCTTGAAACTGGTGAATCTCCAACTTTTTTCCGTTATGTGGATTGGATTTTAACCGTGCCTTTGATGTGTGTTGAGTTTTACTTAATTACCAAAAAAGCAGGTGCGAAAATTAACTTGTTATGGAAATTAATCCTTGCTTCATTGGTAATGTTAATTACTGGTTATGTGGGCGAAGTGCTAAACAGAGATGGCAGTGTGCTTTGGGGTGTGATTTCTGGTGCTGCTTATTTTTATATTGTGTACTTAGTTTGGTTTGGCGAAATTGCAAAATTGGCGCAAACAGCAGGAACACAAGTAGCAAAAGCTGTAAAAATATTGGCTTGGTTCGTATTGGTTGGTTGGGCTATCTATCCATTGGGTTACATCTTAGGTACTCCAGGTGGATTGTTTGGTATCCAATTAGTAAGCGACCCAGCCGCTGCTAGCCATGCGATGGATATTGTTTATAACATCGCAGATGCTATTAACAAAATTGGTTTTGGTTTAGTAATTTATGCTTTAAGCAGATCTTCTGAAGACTAATTCAAATTAAAAAAATGAAAAGGGATGGTGTAATTTTATTATGTCATCCCTTTTTTATTGCTTTAGCCCTGCCAAAAAATGAAAGAAACAATCGTTAATAATTCGCAAAAAAAATTCGATTACCTTTTTATAGGTTTGGGCGCAGCCAATTGCTTATTAATTTTAAGGTTGCAAAACAATGGTTTGCTGTTAAACAAAACTATAGCCATTATAGAGCCGGACAGCAAATCGGACAATGATCGTACATTTTGTTTTTGGGCAACAGAAAAAGACGTTTTAAATTTAGAAATAAAAAACCTTATAAGTTACAGTTGGGAAAATATTGAAATTAATGGCATTACCAAACAGCCTATTAACCCTTTGCATTATTATCATGTAAAAGGAATTGATTTATACAACGAAACCAAAAGCATTCTTTTTAAATATAGCACAAGGTTTTTTAGTGCTTTCTTAAAAGAAAATCCTCTAACTCACTCAAACTTTTTTGAAATTAAACTAGAAACTGAAATAATTTATGCTCATAAAGTTTTTGATAGCCGACCACCCTCTTTTAAAGCACCAAAAAAGAACCAAAGTCATTTACACCAATCTTTTTATGGTTGGAAAATAAAATCCGCGACCAAAGTGTTTGATACATCAACTATGGTATTGATGGATTTTAACATCCCTCAAAATAATTTTACTCAGTTTGTTTACACACTGCCTTATGATGAAGAAACTGCCCTAATTGAGTTAACTAGATTTGGAGATCAAAAATTATTAAATGATAAAGCACAATTGATTCTTGCGGATTACATTAATAAAATGGGGTTTTCTTATACTATTTTAGAATATGAACAAGGTGCTATACCCATGTCATCCGCTAATTTAGAAGTAGATAATTATGGCGAAAACTGGATAAACACAGGTGCAAGGGCGAATATGTTAAAATCTACAACAGGATATGCTTTTCATGCCATGGCAGAAGATGCATTATTGCAAATGAATGCCATTAAAAATAGCCAAGTACCTAAAAGAAGTCCTAAAAAGCAAAGATTTATTTTTTATGATCGTTTGCTTCTTAAAATATTAGATGAAACCCCCGAAAACGGAAAACTGATTTTCGAAACATTGTTTAAAAAAGTACCCGTTACCAAAGTTTTAAGTTTTTTAGGAGAAAAAACTAACCTAATAGAAGAAATCACAATTTTTTATAAATTACCTAAATGGTTATTTATAAAAACCGCATTTAAAGACGTTTACCAACAAATTAAAACTTTGCCCATTTTAATTTTACCTTTTGTATTTACACTTGTCACCCTATTTTTATCGTACATAAATTTAGAGTCCGTCTCTTGGGGTCTTTTAGCCTTCGGGTTTTTATCTGTTGGCCTTTCGCATGGTGCATTGGACCACCTTACTTCCAAAATAATTATAAACAAAAAACAATTCCTTTATTTTATATTAAGTTACCTGTTTAAAAGTGCTCTTTTAGGTTTAGTTTGGGTGTTTTTACCAGATGCTGCATTAATCATTTTTATAGCTTATTCCGCATGGCATTTTGGACAAGCAGATTTTAAAGAATGGCGGTTAAAACAAGGATTGCAATCATTTATTTGGGGTCTTATTGTTTTATTAACAATTTTATTCTTTCATTTTAAAGAACTAAATAACATACTTCAACAAATTCCAAACTTGCACTCTGTAATTTTTTTAAAAACAATATCTAAAAACAACTTATTTATATTCCAAATTTTCATCATCATATCTGGCATTTTAACTGCCGTTTTCAATCAATCCAAATATATTTTATTTACACTCATTTATCTTCTTCTTTCCAGCATGTTGCCATTATTGGTTTCGTTTGGAATATATTTTATTTGGCAGCACAGCATACATGGTTGGCGCCACCTTGCAATTGGTTTAAATGAAAGCAGCTCTCGTTTATGGTCGAAATCTTTGCCTTTTAGCGTTGGCGGGGCATTAATTATAATATACTTTCTCCTTTTTGCAGGAGCCAATTTAACTGGATTTTTCTTTATTATTTTAGCCTGCTTAAGCTTTCCTCATGTATTAAGTATGCATTTTTTTTATAATAAAATAAAATATTGATTAACAAATTTATAAAAAATAAACTGAGCAACAACCCAATTTACCCATGAAAAAAATATTTACCCGTTTTATATCCGAAGAATTTAGAGAAAAAACTGAACGCATAGTTATAGGCATAGCCATAGCAAGTTTTGTATTGCATTTGTTAGTTATTTTTTTAGTAAGTCAAAATATTATTCATATTTCTTCAAAGCTAACAAAAAGCCCGATATCTGCTATTTATACCCCCTTTTCATTTATTCTAATTTACGAAGTATTTTTATTGGTATTTTATTTACCCAAGTCCATTTCTATATACATTGGCAAGCAATATGAAATTATAACTTTAATTGTAATACGCAGAATTTTTAAAGACATTGGCAACATTGAAATGTCCACCAATTGGTTTATATTAGAAAACGACTTACAGTTTACTTACGATGTTTTAACCACATTAATTTTGTTTTTCTTAATTCATCTTTTTTATAAAAAAATAGAAAAAACAGGTATCGATGAAACAGTAAATAAAATTAATAAAGATGAAAGTATTTATAAATTCATTCAGTTAAAGAAAGGTATTGCAATGATCCTAATTCCTCTATTAGCTATACTTGCAGTGTTTTCGTTTACCAGTTGGATTGTTAGCTCTGTGCACAATCATTGGAATAATATTGCCACTTTTAAAAATATTAATAATATATTTTTCGAAGATTTTTTTATGCTTTTAATTATTATTGATGTGATATTGCTTTTGTTTTCTTTTTTTTATTCGGACAGTTTTTATAAAATTATTCGCAACTCTGGTTTTATGATTTCTACTATTTTAATTAAGTTATCGTTCTCTGTGGAAGGTATAGTAAACAATGCTTTAATTGTGGGAGCTGTACTTTTTGGCTATTTAATTTTGATAATTCACAATTTATATAAAAAAAATAATTTTTCGGAGCATTAAAGTTTAATTCATTATTAACTTTTCTGTAACACTTTCATCATTAGTGAAAATAATTTTTATAAAAAATATTTTTGTTCCAACATTAGGGATTTCAAAATTTTGTATCTTAGAATACGCAGTGTAATTTTTATCTAAAATAATTCGGCCATTTAAATCATATAAAATACATTGGTTTATTTCTTTTTCTGCCTTTATTGTTACCATGCCATTGCTAGGATTTGGAAATAAAAGCACCTGATGATTTTCCCTTGACGGATTAAAAATTGAAGAACTAAAATTGGATTCTAAAGCCCCAATATCGGGTGCATTTCCATTGAAATTAATTCCACTTACATCACTAATATTTGGAATAAATTGCCCTTTATCTATCAGTAAACTATTGTTTTTTAAGTTAAAATTGCCACCCGCAGCGTCCACAAAATTTGGAACAGAATTAAACCCTCTTATTTTTAATAGACTGGTATCATTATTTCCTGTAATCAAACGCAAGTTTTTGTCTAAAGAATCTAGGTTGTTATAATTTTTGCAAGAAGACAGTAGGCCATGAATATTATTCACTACTCCAAGTTTATTATTATCCGAAAAATAATTGTCGCTAATAGAAATAAATGGATAATTAGGCAAATTAGCAACCTCTTCAAAATTATGAACATTAAACTTTGAATTACAGCTATTGTTTTTACTTATTATTTTATTCCAAGTATTTTTCCATAGGTAAAAATTATACGACAAAGAGTCTTCCATACTAAATGTGTTATGGTACAAATGAATGTCTGTTCTAGTATTTGCGGGGTAACCGCCTGTTTGTAACTTCAATAAATTGCCCCAAACTTTATTTTGAAACCCTTCGCAACCACCATAAGATATGTACGCAAGTTGGTTCGTAGCGTCTGTTAAATTAGGTATATTATTTCTTGTGGGCAGTTTGTCAACTATATTTCTAAAAATATAGGCTGGTCCTGTATTGCTATATTGAATATTGTTTTCTTTAAATGGAATAAGTGAAAAAACAATAGGCGCATTGGTAATTCTATTATTCCATACTCTATAATTAGCAGCATTACCTACAATATCTATAGCATCATAGCAATTAACAAAAGTATTATTGTAAATATCAATATCCTGAAAAGGACTGCTTTCTAACTGCCTGCCTGCAATGCCAGAAACAATGCCATCAATAGTATTATTCCTAAAAATTATATTGTTTACAGTGTAATTTGCTTTTGTTTCAAAAAACACAAATGCTTTTTCTAAACTTCTACCATATTTGCCATTGTCAGTTATCCAATTAATATCGCCTGTAATAGACAATGCTGTGTTTTTAAATGCACCGTGCATCCACTTTCCTGTTTGGTCTTTACTGCTGCAATTTTGAATAATTGTACTATCTGATGCGCCATTAAAATAAAGTGGTGTGGTGTTAAATTCAAATTTGCAATGATCTATAATGGTGTTTTTGATATCAAAAAATTGAAGTCCTACTGCATCATACTCCGATTCGAAAAACCCAAAAAAAGGATTAAAGTTAACTTTTGATTTTCCATAATTTTTTATGCTTATATTTTTTATAATAAACCTAGGATTATAGCTTGCAGAAGACTTAGAAATAGTTAAAAAACTATTGAATTTAGAAACCGTTATTTTTTTTCCATTTGGATTTTCACCATTCGGTAATTTTATAAAATAATCGTTGCCCTTTCTATAATATCCCGAGCCGAAATATTGGTCGGCATTAGATAAAGATTCCCTATACCATAAAGATAAAATAGTTTGTGGATATACGGTTGCATAAGGAAACAATCGCAAAGTGTCATACAGCATTAAACCCGAATAAGAAGATGAAATTGGCAGGGTTGCTCTATAAATTTTTTGAACTGTATCATAAAGCGTCCAGTTAGGATAAATGGCAGAGTTTTCTAAATTGCTGCCGTCAAACACCGCTAACTCATCGGGTACAGATGATATAATAATGGGGTTGTTTTCGTTATTACAAGGCGAGGTATTATAGTTTACACTGTAGCTTAGTTCGCCAACATTATAAGTGCCTCCATAGCAAAAAATAGTGGTTCCGCACTTTACTTTTGCAAAATCTCTTTTAACTAAAGTATCAAATGCCCCGGGATTATTTTTAGAATAAACGGAACCTTTGCCATTGTTTTTTACCCAAAGCGTATCCATAGTTTGAATGTTAACATTGGGTTCCATTCTAGTGGTTATTGTGCTTGTAAAAGTAACTTTGCGTACCGATGGCAATGAATCAATAATATTTATTTCAATCGTATAATTGGTGTTTGCTTTTAATTGCAAAATACTGCCCGTAAATAATTTGTTTCCTCCTAAATAATTAAATGTAGAAGCGTCTAAACCTTTGCGCCACATAGAAGCGGAAGTTTCTTTAAACTTTATATCATAAGAAACTTTAGCGCTTATGGAATTGGCGTTTTCTACATAGTAGCTAATACTATGAATAGTGCTTTCTAAACGCAAGGTTTGTGCATTGATTCCAAAAGCAAAAAGTAATAGTAGAATGATTAAATAAATGGCTTTCATATTCTTGAATTTTTATGCAAGTTAACTAGAATTTCTCAAAAACACAAATTTTTTGATTGCAAAAAAAAAAGGTAAATGTAACTGTATTTACTCCCCGCTCTCGCTCGTATCTTGCGAGTGAGCAATATTTTTGCCTCTGGCATCTTTTAATTTCATATTTCTAATATTTCTAATGGTTTTTTTTAAATTCTTGGCGAGCAAGTGAATTTTATTTTACAAATATAAGGGATATTTTTTTTATTTAAGGACGCCTGAGGCGGTTTGCTCCATTACACGCAAGATGCTGGCAACAGCTGATATCACACACGCTGGGCTAGTTTACAACTGATGCCTGGTATACTCCCTTTCTGGTATCTGACCTAGCCAAACCCCAGCGCCCATGCATTCCCCGAACTCCTAAAAAATCCCCCGAAAAACATTATTTTTAACCAATATATAAAGCTTATACATGCCCTTTAACCAAACATAAACCATTCAAGGTCTTCAAGGTCTTGCTTGAGGTGAAGGCGCTTAAGTGGAAATAAAACACTTTGGCTGTTTGGTGGCGGAACACCAACTAGAAAAGAATTGGTTTTACTTGGGACAATGTTTTATGGATGGGTGGTGTAGGAACACCAACCACGGAAAAATCATGCTTGCAGCAGCAGGGCTTAATTTGAAAAGGATGATGAATAAATGGAAATCATCTTTTTGCCACTTTTTTGGTGTACTAAATACTTTTGTAAATATAAAAAGGGCTTTTTAATGCTCAACTAATTAATTATTTAAACAAAATATTAATCAATTTATGATAATTAGCTATTCTTTTATATTTCGCAAAATGACCTTGAAGCCTTTTGTACCCTAATTTTTAAACAATTTTATATAAAATGTTAATTAATTTTATTAAAAATAAACAAAATAAATAAATAATTGTAATTTATGTTTAACTTTGTCGCAATAAAAAAAATACTTATAACATTCATAGCTTTAGTTGTACAATCTTTGGCATTTGCTGCAACCTGCACCATTAGTGGTAGCGTTACGGCATCAGCAACTACTTGCAATACGCTTTCAACCGGAGACACCATGTTAATAACTGGCACCCTAACAATCAATGCTAATTACAATGTTCAAGCCAGCAATGATATTGTTTTTATTATTGACGGGGGTTCAATCACTTGGAGTTCTAATGCAGATTTGAATGCTGGCCACAATTCTACGTTTGTTTTTATCAATGGAGGAGCATTGATCAGTGGCGCTGGTTCATGCAATGCCTCTAAAAGAATTTTATTTAGCGGCACTTCAATTGTTAGTTGCAATGGAGGGGGAACTGCCCTCTATTCTTTTGCACAATACAATACAGCTGGTGGTGGCTCGGTAGCTGGCCCGCTCCCTGTTGAATTAATTAAATTTGAGGTAAAAAATCAAGGTGGCTACAACAAATTGTTTTGGGTTACTGCTAGCGAATACAATAATTCTCATTTTGAAATACAGAACAGTTCTGATGGAGTTAACTTCATAACCATTGCTAAAATAAATGGAGCGGGTAATTCAAATCAACTAATCTATTACAGTTACGTGGATAGCTCTAAATCCATTTCATACTACAGATTGAAACAAATAGACTTTAATGGTTCTTTTGAATACAGTAAAGTAATAAAAATAAGTGGTCAGAAAAATATATCCATTAACGAAGTAAGTGTTTTTCCAAACCCGAGTAATGGTAAAATTAAGATTGAAATTATTATACCAGATATTCAAAATATTCAAGTAACGCTTTATGATAAACAAGGTAAAACAATCCTTTCCCAAAGCTCAATTGAATATTTCGATGACATTAGCATAATTAGCTTAGACCTTAGTTATTTACCTACTGATATCTATTTTGTGCAAACGATAGTAGATCAAAAGGCGATTGTTACTAAACTAGTCAAACTTTAAAATTGCTCCCTGCGCGGTGTTATCACCATAGGTGTTCGGAAGCTTTAGTGGAAACAAAACACTTTGGCTGGTTAGTGGCGGAACACCAACTAGAAAAGAAAATTTGGAAAAGATTGTGTTCGAATCAAGTTTAAATCTTGAAGTCCTTGTTGTGAGGTTAAGGGCCGACTCATATGTGTTATTAAGGAAAAACTAGGGTTTTAAAATAAAGCGGGGTGTACTGTTCTTTAGCAGCACACCCCGTTTTTATCCTTTAAGTATAGACAAGTACCTTTGCATACAAGAAAGGGCTGTTTCAGCAATAAACCCTAAAAACTTATGCTTGCTTTCCTCTCTTCTAACAGACTCTAAGGCGTCATAATATGCCATTCTGTTTTTTACAGCTCCTTTAATATCTGCAATGGCATAGCCATTTTGCAATAAAATCAGGTTCATTAATAACCTGCTAGTGCGGCCATTTCCATCAATAAAAGGATGGATACTCACTAAGCGTTCATGCATTTCTGCGGCCAATAATACAGGGTGTAAAACCAAGCGATGCTCATCATACCAAAACATCATTTCTTCCATTTGTTTCCTAATCAAATAGGGAGCAGGAGGTATATTTGCGCTGCCAGTAATCATAACTTGAACATTTCTGTAGCTGCCTGCGTAGTTTTTATCTATGCCACGCAGCACAAGATTATGCAATTGAAGGATAATGCGCTCTGTGATAGCGGTGTCTTTGTTTACCAATTCTTTTACAAAAGCGATGGCATCAGAATGGTTTATGGCCTCTAAATGCTCCCTCATACTTTTACCGTCTATGGTTATCCCTTCGTTTACAACCAAGTTTGTTTCTTGCAAAGTAAGGGTGTTGCCCTCTATCTGATTGCTATTATAAGTATATTCTAAGGATAAAGCATCTGCAATTTTAAAACTATCTTGATCCCTCAAAGCATCCAAACTGTTTTTTAATAAATCTATTTCTTTGATTGTGTTTAGCAAAGTCAAGGGCGTAGAAATGGCCTTTTTGGCCTGCACAATAGCAATGCGATTCTCCGCCACAGAAATAGCCTCTTGCACATACTCGTAGTTTCCATACTCTTTTATAATTTGAGTGCTTAACCATTGTATCATAATTTCTTTTCTAGAAACGCCTAAAACGGAGGTTAATTTATTGATTTGCTCCAAGCTTGGTAGCCGGTCTCCATTTTCAAAACGGCTAATTAATGAGCCATCCACGCTAAGCCAAGAGGCTACTTCTCTAATTTTAAGGTTTTTTTGTTTACGAGCATTGCTCAAAAATAATCCAAATTCTTTTTTCATAATAAATGACTTTTAATAACATGACAAATATAGTCATATTTTTCGAGGTTTTTTCAATTTTGTACTTTTTTTTCGAATTATCTCATTGTTAGCGAAGTGCATCTAATAATTTCAAAACAAACTTCTACCTTTGTATTATGAAATTTTTGCAAAATACAGTAGTTTATTTTTTAACGCTGTATGCGTTTACGCTAAATGCTCAATCCAAATTTGTTATTCCATTTCATCCGCTTAGTTGTGTAGATTCTTTAAAAATGGACGACCCTAAAGTGGCTAAGCTAAAAGAGAAAGCGACCACCCAAGGCAATGATTTTTTTATTTCTTATATACAAGATAGTTTTGCTACTTATCTAAAACCCGAAAAAATTTGGATAACAAGGTTGGGGGATAAGTATTACAAGGCTTATGCTCTGGATTTTGTAACTAATCTGCCACGATTTTATTACCAGTTTAGCGGAACTTCTGTTAATGAGAGGTATTTATTGTTGAATGAGTTCATTACTTTTATTGGTGTAATTGAAAGAAATGCGGGAAACTTATATTTTATTGATTTAAAGTCTATGCAAGTTTTATCAATTCCGGAACATCGTTATGATCATTTGAATAATGAGAATAGTAAAGAAACTAAAGCCAAAAGTGCTTTTGGATTAAAAAATGACCGATTAACCATATTAACCAGTTATGCTATGAATGGAAAATATGCCAATGAAAATTTAATAGAATCAGATATATTGCCAAGTGGTATCTACCAATTCCAAGATACCGTATTGCGCAAGGTAAAGGAGTTTCATTTAATGGGTCATTCTTTTAAGCCAGTGTGCTACTTTGCAAAAGTGGCTTTGGGAATGACGCTGGAAGATATTAAAGCCATCTACCCCAATGCTATTTTTACAAAAACCGTTGCAAATAACTATGGCTATTATGACAACAATGAGCAAATGGGTTATGAAATAAGTGTGGAGGGCGAATTGTTAATGTTTGTTTACATGACAAGGAGTATTTGTAGTCAAATTTATGGTTTAAATAAAAAGTACAGTATTGGCAATGTTAGCACAGCAACAACTATTGAACAACTATTAAAATTATATCCTTATGCAACCTTAAAAATAGACTTATTAAGCGATATGGAATATTTGTATATTGATGAATTGGGCGTTAGTATTCATTTTGAAAGTAGTGACAGCAACAGAATAGGCGTTTACCCAATTGGTGATGAACCCACAAGAACTATTGCAAAGAAAAGTGCCATACCAAAATTTATTCTTATTAATTAACATGAAAAACATATTTCTTTTTATAACATTTATCATCTGCTCTTGCAGCAACAATGCTCGAAAAGAAGTTGTAAAAGAAAATGCTATGGTAATAAAAGATACCATACAAATCCCTCCTGTAAAAACCTAGATTCCAATTGTTTTACCCGACACCGTATTTTATGTAAATGGCAAAACCAAGATTATAAATGGCTTAAAATGTTATATTCAGTACACTGTAATTGGCGATTCTGAAAATAGAGAAGAAAATTGAGGTGTTGACATTATATATCTTTATTAAATTGGACTTTGTATTTTATGTTTCTAGATTTCATTAATCTAAACTTGCATATAGGCTGGATTTCTTATTGAAGTAATTCTTAAATTCCTTATAGGGAATGGTTAGGCTAGATGTATAGTTTTCAATCCTACTTCTTTTATTATCTAAAAGAAAATTTTCATCTTTTACATTTATATTAAAAACTATTCCTTCAGATGTAAAATGTGAAAAACAATCTGCATCTATCTTTATATTTATTTTTCCATAATCATAATCTGGCTGTTTAAATACATTAAGGTAGTTTTCTGGGTAATTTTCACGGTAATTTACGATTATTTCTTTTTTCCTTACAGCAGCAAATTGTATCAACATTAAGTTTAGTTCATTAATTTTACTAGCATCGATAAAATTATCTTTCTTTATAATTGAATCTTTGGTGGTGTCAAATGCAAGATAAATACTATAATTCTTTTCTTCGTTTTTACCTAATTCACTTGGAGACACTTCATTAAATAGAAATGTATACTGTACGATATTTTTTTTGCAAAAACTTATACTTCCTGAACAATTCATAAATCCGATTTGATTCCAATAATGATCATAATGCATGTCTGAAGTCATAAATAGCTCGATTGTCTTTATAGACAAATCCTTTATTGGGCTTTTTTTTGATTTTTTATAATTAGAATACAACTTATATAGTGACTTGTTTTTATTATTGTGTACTACATAATTGTTTTTTATTTCTTCTACTATTTTTTGGAGGATTATAATGTTTTTATTATTTTTTGGAAACGGAAATGATAGTGTGCGGGTGTCAGGATGTCCTATTGGATACCTCGCTTCTTGTCTATCAAATTTTTTAAAATCTTTTTCACTGTATTCTATGCCATTACTGATTTCATAATAGATTAATTCAGAGGAACAAAAAGCAGAATCTGTTTTTTGCATACTAATTGCATCAGCAACTTTTATTTTTTTATTGTAATTTTTACAACTGGAAATAATGCCTAATGAAGTCAGCAAAAGCAGAAAAGCTATACTTATAAAAAGTCTAATCATGTTAATTTTTAATTTTTATAGTTTCTATTAATTTACCTTCTTTATCAAATTTTTTAATCTTGTACTGTTTGTTTTCATAAAAATATTCCTTCATTTTAATTTCACCAGAATTATAATATATAATCCTCCTTTTTATTCCTTTGGAATTGAAACATGATTCAGACTTTAAAGAACCATCAGGAAAATATTCTAAAACACTTTTAATTTTACCATTAGAATATTCGGTTACTTGCTTTTCGTTATTTTCCCTATATTCAATCCATCGATTATCTTTTAACCCATTTTTATAATATCCAATTTGTCTCAATGTATCTTCAACATATATTTTATATTCTCCATCAGGCAAATTATCTTTTAATACAAAATAGGTTGAATGCACTATCCCAAAATCTCCTGAACGCTCTACCAAAACATAGGCTGTATCTTTTGGATTGACTAACTGGTATTCATATCCCACTTTTATCTTATTAGTAATAACCTTCTTTAGGTATATCTCATATTTCCTCTTTACTTTTTTTAAATATTTTGGATTAATAATATATTGATTTGAATATCCCTTTTTATTTTTTTCGTTTTGAATAATTTCTTTTACATTAAGACTGTAATTTCCTCTTTTAAATTTAATCTCTATTATTGGAGATAGTTGATAAATATTTTCAAAATAGACATTCATAGTATCAAGTTTATTTTTCGATTTTTTTCTAATCTCAAGAACAACTAAAGAACTCCAACCAATGGCTAACTCAAAGTAGCTAATTCCAGTTTCATTTTTCATTTTTAAATTTGTAACAGAACCTATATCATTTTTTTTAAATCCTTTCAGCACTGCAGAATATTGGTTGGATATATCAGATATTACTAATTCATCATTGTAACTGTAAGTCAAATCTTCAAATTCAATTTTTTTTCCACAATCATCTTTTAAATTAAAAATTAACTTATCGTCTGGACTTTGTATACTTTGAGAATAATTATAATTTACTATCAATAAATAAAATATAACTATTCTAATTATATTATATAAAAACTTATATTCCATCTAATGATCTTTTTAAACTATCTTAAACCCATTGCAAAACAGAAATAAGTGTCCATCCTTGGTTATCAGGATTTGCTAAATGATAATGTCCTGTTTTTACTGAACTTGCAATATCTTCACGCTTCTTAGCAATCCTATAAAATATTTCATTAGACAAATAATCTCCTCCTGAACCATCAATTGAGTTTTCAATTATTTTATTTATTGAAAAACTATCTACATTCGTGTTGGATTGACCATTAGTACCATCCACATGTGGTCTTTCGTTTCCATTTTCTGCTTTATACGATTGGTCGTAGAAATTTTTTTGACCACTAAAATTGAAGTTATTTGCAACAGAAGCAATTGCAATTTTAACTGCGGGTAATGTAGTTTTATAAATTTCATCCGAATTCAAGGTAAAACCATTTGGTTTTAATAAGTTTAAATGTGCAAGGTAGTCTGCTTTAGTGTATGTTCTGTTTGGCATATTGTTATAAATTAATTGTTTTTTTTAATCTGTAGCCGTTACTATTTTTTTTAGTTTTGTAATTTTATTTCATTGTTTTGGTATCTATACATTTTATAAATGTTGGTTCCACAGTTATATTTTCAAAAAATTCTTGATATTCCCCTTCAATATTATAAATATTTTTTGGTTTTTTACTTCTTCCAGTTAGCCCACCAGATTTATTGGTAAAAGCCTCGCCTTGGCGTGTGCTTAGTTTGGTAGCATCTGTCAATTTGGTTTCCATTATGATGATATCGGCAATTACAGTTTCATTGTTACTATTTTTTAATATGTGAATATCTCTAGTGCCAAATGCTCTTGAATTTTTATCAGCCCATATTATAGAGGGTGCTTGTCCAAAAGCGGGCAAGATTAATAAACTAAAAACGAGTAGCGCAATTGATTTTTTCATAATATTAAACACCCTAATAACAAATGTAGGTATAAGAATTGGTTAAAGTTCTAGTGTATCAAATAATTAAAAATGAGAGCATACTACTAGGTAAAATAGGAGTTTGCTACTATTTGATTACGTGGGAGTATTGTCTTTATTTGAGAAAAATTAAATTATGACACGCACAAAAATTATTCAAATTGCAAAGCAAACGCCACAGATTGCTTCATACCTCGCAATGACGA